>JAEEGL011234164.1_pt1 | contig 21441 bp, 8 predicted proteins | sample 9134231 | NCBI WGS metagenome assembly JAEEGL01 (sample SAMN16246548, study PRJNA631951) | gut metagenome | biome: gut microbiome; feature: rumen; material: fiber-attached | host: Bos | place: Iran: Karaj | collected 2018-10
ATTAAAAATCATCTAATTGTTTTAGAAAAAAGAAATCATCCAACAAAAAAAAATTCCACACCGATTGATAAAAAGGTTTTATTTATAAAGCCTTATAAACATCATAAATCATTGTCTCCTGATTATTTCAAATCTAAATCATTTGGAAAAGATTTAAATGATTCAAAAATACATTTAAAAAGTATAAATAGAAAGAATATTCCTATAATTACAATTAATTATGTGGAAAAAAAATAAATAAATATGAATATTCTTTGTAAATTATTTTATGTAATAAAATATATAACTAAATGATTTCATTATATTTTTTAATTTGAATAATTTTCAATTAAATTTGAAAAATTTTTGTAATAATTTTAAAAAATTTTGGTATGTAATTAAGTTATAATTTTTCTTTGATATAAAATTAATATATATTTTGTTTAATAATTAATTAATTTAATATTTCATTAAATATTTTCTTATTGTTTTAAGATTTTATTTTTGACATTATTGTACCTTGTAAATATAAAATATTATTTCTTGCTAAATTTTCACTTGATATTTCATTATTTCTTTGTTGAATTATATCCAATAAATCATTTAATTCATTTTTTAAATTATCTAATCCATTTATATCATTTTCATTTAAATCTAAACTTGGATTATTTAATTTAGTATTACTTTGTTTAAGTATAATTGCTTTTAATACTTTTTGATTGTTATATAAATCAGGATTATTACTTTCATTTTCTTGAAAGGATTTAAAATAAGAAATTAAAAAAGACATAAATAGATATCCAAAAATTACTATTATAAAATTATCGAATGGAGAAGATATAAATTTGTTTATATCTTTTTTTATAAAATAAGCATATTTACCAAAAAAATTTTGAGGATAATCTAAATAGATATTATTATTATTTTCTGATAAATTTCCATTTTTATTTTTTATGTTTTCTAATTTTGTTTTATTTTTCTCTATCTGTTTATTAATAATAGTTTCATTTTTTTTATTTGACATATTAAGTTCTTTAGAATTATTTACTGTTTCTTCGGTGGTTCTCTTTGATTCTTTTTTCTCTTTTTCATCATTTATTATTGTGTTATTTAGAATATTTTTTATATTTGAAATATTTTTATGATTAAATTTTGTTTCTTTGAATTTTATATTTGATTCATTATCTTTCTTCTCATCAACTATTTTTTTTGAAATATTAAGTGTTTGATTTATAGTTAAATTATTTATAAAATCTTCAAATTTTTTTTCATTTTTCACTGAGTATGATTCATTTTTTGATAAATTAAGTGTTTTTTGTTGATTAATTAAATTACTATTTAATTCTTCATCTACTTTAGTATCATTAATAGAATTATTTAATACTTTTTTATTTTGATCAAGAATAATATTAAACTTATCTTTGTTATTTGAGATATTTTGATTATTTAAATTTAAAGTATTATTTTCTGTGTTGTTTGGAATATTATTATTTTGTAATAAATTAATTGAAGAATCATTGTTTTGGACATTAACATTTAAACTATAATTTTTAAATTCAGTTAGATTGAAAAAATGATTTTGTTCAGAATTATTTGACTTATTCAAATTTAATTGACTTTTGTTTTTATCATAATTTTGTTCAGTGAAAATTACATTATCATTTTTTGAATTATTATTTTCTAATAAATTATTTTTAAATTCATTATTATTATTTTGATTAGTATTATTTAGAATATCATTTTTTAGTTTAGTATCATTTAATTCTTTATTTTTCTGATTTTTTTTTAAAGTATCATTATTTAGTTGAATATTACTTATTTTATCATTTTTTAATGTATTTTCTGTTGAATCATTACTTTCATTTTTCAAACCCCCATTCACATTCATATTTTGAAATAATTTATTTGTTTGAAAAGTATGATTGTTTATTTGAGTATTATTTAAAGAAATATTTTCTTTATTTGTATTATTTTTTATTAAAGATTCATTTATAATTTTGGTTTCACTTATATTTAAATTCTTATTGTTAATTTGTGATTCATTTAAAGAAACTGATTCGTTTTTTTGATTTATAATTAAATTTAAATCATCATTTTTTAATTGTGAATTATTTGAATTGAAATTTTGTTCCTTTATGTTTTTTGTTAAATTATCATCTTTTATATTACTATTATTTACATTATTATTTTTCAGATTATTAATTAAATTTAATGTTTCATTCTTTAATTCATTATTTTCTTTTAAAATGTTTTTTATTGTATCTTTATTTTCATTTTTATTTTTATCTTCTTCATTTTTTTTTCCTTTTAATTCATTATTATTTTTTTTATTTATTTCTTCATTTTTATGTTGTTCATTATAATTCTGATTTTTATTCTTATTCTGTTTTTTACCTTTTTGTTGATTTGATATCCCAATACATAGTAATAAAGTAAGGAACAATAAATTAATTAATTTCATTTTAAAATTAAATAATTAAATTAAATATAAAAATTAAATGTTAGATAAAAAATTTGATTTCTATATTCCCACATTAATTATTTTATCATTTAAAAATTAATTTCAAATTATAATATATATAGAAATGCCATTTAATATATGTATATACATTATTTTTTTCTTTAACCACTTTTTCAACTTCTTATCTTCAAAAAAAAGAAAATTTATCCTTTTTTATTGTTTATTTTTTTCAAAATTTAATTTAGAACTTGGTCTAGTTTTTTCTGAACCATTGCTTGAAATAATTTGTTTATTTTTTAGATTTTCATAATTTATGTTTATATTATCACCTAAACTTATTATAGAATCTTCTTCTTCATTATTTGTTTTTTTAGAATTATTTGAATTTTGAATATTTTTAAATTCAAGCAGAAAATAACTCATTGAACTTTGAAGTTCTTTAATTTCAATATCTTTATTAGCTAAATCATTTTTTAAAGATTTATTCTCTTTAATTATATCTTCCATTTTATTTTCAATTATTTCAAATTTTTTATTTAATTCTTCATTTTGTTCTTTTATAAATTTATTATCATTCAAAAGTGTTTTAATAATATTATCTTGGAATTCTTGATTTTGGTGTGATATAATTAAATTATAATTTTTTTCTATTTCAGTGAAAATATAGTCTTTTTCATTTTTATTTGCTTTATCAATTAAATTAGATATTTGATTATTTATATCTTTAATTTTAAATTTAATTTGTTCTTCTGATAATTTTAATTTATTGTTATTAATATTATTTCTTAAAGAAGTAATATCTGAGGGATTATCTTTTGAATTAGTTAGATAATTATTTTTTTTTGAATCATGATTTTTTTTTATTTCATTATTTCCAAGGGTATTAAAATTAAGATTCAAATTTGATGATGTAATCAAATAGGATTGTTGTAAATTATTTTCATTATTAATATTATTTATTTGTTTGTCTAAATGATTTTCAATTTCTAAACACTTCAAAGAATTGTTTTTCTTTTTATGAAAAGGAATTCCATGATTCATTTTATTAAAATTATGAATATTAATATTTTGTGTTTCTTTTTCTTTTTCTTTTGAATTTGATTTGATTTTTTTATTGAGATTCATCAAATAATTTAAATTCTTTTGATTATCCTCAGTTTTATGATATAAATTATATGAATTATAAGAATTTGTTCTTGTATTTCTTTTTTTATTTTTTTTTGGTTTAGGAGAAGGTAATTCAATACTTTTATTTGTAATTTTATTATTTGGAGTATTTTCTCTTGACAACTTCTTAAAATTGTATTTTTGGGGAATAAAATGAAATTTATTCATTATAAATAAAAATAATTAAAAATCCACAAAATTCAATAATTTATATATACTTTTCTAATTTTTTTTTTAAATTCACTTGAATATATCATAAATTATTTAATTTTTAATGTGTTCCATTTTTTCAAAAGAAGAAAATCTTGAAAATGAAGAAAATATTAATGATTTAGATTATTATACCTTTGATATTCCAACTAATCCTCTTACCACTTTTAAAAATTCTAAAATTAAAACTAGAAATAATATATTCATATCTAAATATCAAAATATAATTAAAAAATATAAATGGATTCAACTTAATGCATTTAAAATATATTTTGACAAAGATTATACACTTCAATGTCTTCACATAAAAAATAAAAATGTAAAAGACTTAAGTAGAATAATATTAATTTCTCAATCATCAAATTCAAATTTAGGAAAAATATTACCAAACTTAATTGATTTGTCATCGTTTTTAAAAATCAATATAATAACATATGAATATAACGAACCAAAAGAAGAAAGTAAAATAAATTTTGATGTAAAATGTTTATATTGTTATTTGAATAAATTAGAATTTATAAAACAAATAATATTAATGGGAATTGATATAGGAACATTAGTAAATTTTTCAATATTTTCATCAAATTTATTGAAAATTACAAAAATATATTCTATAATATTAATCAGTCCATGTTGGTTTTTTAATCAAAATAATTCCAAATCAATAGGAAAAACAAATAAAATGAAAAAAATAATGGATAATATATTTTTATATTTAAAAGATAAAAATATTCCAATTTTTTTAATTCATGGAAAAAATGATAATGTTGTTAGATATTTATTATCTCTTTCATTGGCTAAAAGAATGTATAATGTCATTGAATGGTATCCATCTGATGGAACACATTTTAATTTGATAAACAATTGTAGAATTAAGTTTTTATTAAAAGTTAAAAAGTTTATTTATGGAAATATAAATAATACTCATAAAAATAATCCAAATAATAGAAATACTATAGGTGTTTTTAATTTAAAAGAAAATCAATTAAATTTAAGTAATTCAAATTTATCTGATAATGAAATTAATACTTGTAAAAATGGAATAAATAAAACTATTAATCTTTCAAATGAATTAAATATGACTCCTAATTTTGATAATCAAAATTCTATAATTCCTGAAAATATTTCAAATGAGGGAATAAATGATAATGGGAATTTTAAAGATTTGAAAATTGGAACTTTTAATTTTAATTCTCAAGAAGATGAAAAAGAAGGAAGTTTTCAAATCGAAACTTCTTTTTCATAAAATAAATATTTAAATAGAAAAATTTGAAAAGACTTTTTTTATTATTATATATATTCAAATTATTTTAATGTAATTTTTATTAAATATTAATTTAAAATGTCATTTAATTCTTTTAGTCCTTCAACTTTAATTAAAGTTGGAACTTTATTATCTACTCTTTCAGAGGCTGAAAAAGATATAGATATATCTAGACAAATATTAAATGAAAATTTTGATTTTGAACCTTATATGATTTTTACTTATCTTGACAGAGAGAATAAAAATAAAATAACAATTGATGATATTATTTATTATCTTAATCTTAAAAATATTTATGTTTCAAAAGAAGAAGCAAATAAAATAATTTCTTTTTATGATGAAGATAAAGATAATCAATTATCATATATGGAATTTATTTATTTAATCCAGTCTTCAAAACATATTATAAATGTAAATGGAAATTTATATAACAAAAAAGTATATGAAAATAAAAAAATTAGTCAAAATGTAGAATATTCTTTTATCCAATTATTAGACAAAGAATTAAGCTTAGTTAGAAGAATTTTTTCTTTAATTAATGAAATAAAATCACAAGGAGATTATGACATTGAAAAATTATTTAATTTAATGAAAATTTATACTAATATAACAGCTGAAGGAATTGATAAGTTTTTTACTGAAATTTTACAAAAACCAATCAATAGACAAAGTAATTTTATTAGAAACATTATTAAAAGAATTGATATTAATAATGATGGAAGAATTGATTTAAATGAATTTAAAAATTTTTTTAACACATATAAAACTACTAATATCGAAGAATTAAATTTAAAAAAAGATAATAATATAAATAATAATAATCTAATCTTAAATATGAATAATCAAAATGATGTAAGTGATTTTGTTTTTGATAATAAATTTAATGATTTTATAACTGAATTAATGAGCATAGAAGAAAAAATAGAAAATGCAAAAATAGATTTGGCTTTAAGACATGATTTTAATATTGAAAACATTTTTAGATTTTTTGATTTTGATAATAAAGGTTATATAACAATAAACGACTTTGAAAGAGGATTTAATAAACTTTCTTTATATCCAAATCCATTAGAAATTAAAGTTGTTTTTAATAAATATGATTCAAATATGAAAAATCAAATAAATTTTGGTGATTTATTTGATATGTTTACTCCTTTTGAAAGAGATTATAGAATAATGGTAGAAAATAGAAAACCAATTGAAAATGAATTTATGTTAAGTACAAAAATTTATTTAGTTAATTTAATTAAGGAAATAATTTCAAATGAAAATAAATTAAATTATTTAAAAAGACAATTTATAAATTTCAAGAAAAGATTAAGAGAAATATTTGCAGATATTGATAGAGATAATAAAGGCTATTTTGATATTGAAGATTGGAGTTCATATTTGAAGAGAAAATCTAAATTGAATGGAGTAATAAATGACAATAAAAAAGGAAGATATTTAGTATTTATTCGTTTAGATAAAAAAAGAAGAGGAAGAGTAGACTATTGTGATTTAATGGATGAATTAAATCCAATAGACTAAAAAACCTGAAAAGAAAAAATAGATAAACAATTAATTTTTTTTATTTAAACATATTAAATAAAAAAAATTTAAAAATATAAAAATAAAACATAAAAAAAGATAAAAAACAATAAATTTTATATATATTTAAATTAAAAAATGGAAAAAACTCTAGAAGAAAAGAAAGAAATGACAATAAAAATCCAAACAATGGATTCGTCATTTCCAATAACTCTTCCAACAACATCAACAGTTCAACAATTAAAAGATATAATATCTTCAAAATATACAATACCTCAAATAAATCAGCGTTTAATATTTCAAGGAAAATTAATGCAAAATCAAAACACATTATCATCCTATAAAATCACAGATGAATGTGTAATTCATTTAGTGGCAAAATCCTTAGAAGAAACAAATCCAAATAATATAAATAATCAAAACCAATTAAATAATCAAAATCCATTAAATAATCAAAATTCAAATAATAATAATAATAATAATAATAATAATAACAATAATAATCATCCTCAATATGAAGAAATGTTACCAGTAATTCAAATTCCTTTTAGAAGTACTCGTCGAAGAAGAAGAATAATGATGCCTCACTTTGATATGTCTGAATGTTTCGAAGCATTATATCAAAATATGTTATCAATAAATAATTTATCAAATTGTAAAAAAAATTATAATCCAAATACAAACAAAATAGAAGTTTTCGATTTTTCAAAGACAAAATATGAAGTTGGTCAATGGGTAGATGTAAAAGATACAATAGAACAATGGTTAGAAGCTCAAGTAATGCAAGTTCAAGATAATAAAGCATATGTTCATTATAATGGTTGGGGAACAAGATGGGATGAATGGATTGAATTTTCAAGTCCTAGAATGAGAAATTTTAAAGTTTATACTCTTCAAAGTCCTGGAAGTGTTTTTATGAGTCCTTATCCTGGAATACCTTGTGATAGTAATATTGACCCACAACCTAGAACTATTGATTGCTTTTTTTATTTAGAAAAATGCCAAGAATATTTAAAAGAATTAAATTTAGAAATTGAAAAATTAGTTTTTTTAAGAAAAAAAAATAAAAATTCACTGTTTAATGATAAAGGAATGAATCCAGATGATAAGGAAATTTTATTCAAAATCACTCAAATTATTCCTTTTATGGATAGAATTGGAAGAATGTTAAGTGATATTTCTTTACAATTTTCTCATTTGGTTGTTAATCCTAGTTTTTATCCTCAAATGATTTTGGGGTATAAAAGAGAGGAAATGTTTAAAGGAAAGGATGAAAAAAAAAAAGTTGTAACTGAAGTTAGTCAAACTACTGATTCTTTTCCTATTAGAAGAAATCCTAATGCTTTTGATAATATTTTAGATAAAAAAGGAAGTGATGGGAATGATGATAGTGATGGTAAAAATAAGAAAAATGATGATAACAACAGGAAGAAAGAGGATAAAGATGGGAAAGATGTTATAAATGAAACAGAAAAAAAAGAAATGAAAATTGAAAATAAAGAAATAAAAACAGAGTTAAAACAAGAAAATATAGAAATTAAAAGTGAAAATAAAGAAATAAAAACAGAGTTAAAACAAGAAAATAAAGAAATTAAAGATGTAAATAAGGAAGTAAAAAAAGAGATAAAACAAGATAATAAAGAAATAAAACAAGAAACAAAAAATGAAAATTCTGAAAAAAAAATAGAAAAAGAACAAAAAACAGAAAATAAAGAATCAAAGCAAATTAAAAAACAAACAAAAGAAGAAGAAACGGAAATAACAACAACTCCCAAAAAAGAAGAAAATGTGAATAAAGATGAATCATTGAAGAAAGAAAAAACAAAAAATGAAAATCAAGAAAATAATAATTCAGAAGAAGAATCAAATTCCCAAGAAACAAATCAACATGTTCAATCAGAGCCCAATGAATTAGAGCGTAATCGTCAAATAATAGAAAATTATCATTTTGAAAGAAATAATCATAATAGACCTCATTCACAATCATTTAATGGAACAAGAACAAGTCTAAGACAAGAACAAATAATTCAACCTCAAAATCCTATTTTTATTCAAACTAATTTAGGTTATAATTTAAGTTCTTCTTCTAGTGAATTACCTTTTATTCAAAGAATTATTACGTCTTATACTGTTAATGATAGAATTGTTGGACCTTCTTCTCATATTGCACAATTAATTTCTAATCAAAATTTATTCCCTAAAGTTAATTTGCAAGTTCCTGGGTTATTATCACCTGGAGAAGTTATGATGATGACTGGTTATACTCCTTATTCTGAACCTAATTTTGATATTTATGTTCATACTATTATTTCCAATCCTAGAAATAATGATAATAATAATAATCAAAATAATAATAATAATAACCATAATAGTAATAATAGTAATAATAACCAAAATAATAATAATAACCAAAATAATAATAATAATCAAAATAATAATAACAATCTAAATAATAATAGTAATCAAAAAGAGTTTTTGGAAAAAGGAGTTCAAACTGAGGAAATTAAGGAAAAAACTATTGAAGATAAATAATTATATTCATGAAAAATATATTAATTAAATGAATTTTTTATTATTATTATTAAATATATATTTTAAATTAAAATATAATAATATCATTTTAAAAAACAAAAAGAATTAATCAAAAAACAACAAAAAAAAATAATTAATAATAAATTAATTTTTATTCATCTCAAAAAAAATAATTTTGATTTTCAAAAAAAAATATATATAAAAAAAGAAAAAATAAATCACTTTTAAAAGGAAAAAAAATGTCAGAAAACCCAAAGGAAGAAGAATCAGATATAAAATCTAATAAAAATATAGAAGGAGATACAAAATCAAAAAGAACAAGTACAGTAATTAAAAATTCAGATGGAACAACTACAGTAACAGATATAGTAACAAAAATAAAACAATTAAATGAAATTAAAATGGATCCTAACGCTGAAATTCAATCATTTAAAGTAGAAGCAACTTCAGAAGATACAAGATATATTAATGCATTATATTTAAAAAAAGAAGTTGCCATTATTGAAGGAAATAATAATTTAATTTGTATTATTCCATTAAATTCCCTTAAAAAGATATTTCAATTATTTGATGAAACTATTGAAATGTCTTTTGATAGAGTTTCTTATGGAATTTATTCGACTGAAGAAATTATTCAATTTAAACAAATGATTCATTATCATAATAATGAATTTAAAAATGAAAATGAGAAAAGATGTTTGGAATATAATTTAGAATATGCTAAAAAATTTAGAAAAGGAAATTTAAATGATGATCAATTAAATAATGCTTTTTTATTTTATCAAAAATTAAAAAATAGTCAAAATGAACATTTAAATAAAAGTGAAAAAAAGTTGAAAGATGATAATATTGATTTAAAAGGAAAAAATAAATCTGATGAATCTAATAAGAAAAAAAAAGATGATGAAGAAAATTTAAAGTTAAATAAAATAAAGAAAGAAGAAGAGTTAATATTAGAAAAATCAGACGAAGAAAAAAAGAAGTTAAAATTAAAATTAGAAGAAGAACAAAAGAAAAAAGAAGAAGAAGAAAAAAAATCACTTGAATTAAAAAAGAAAAAAGAACAAGATGAAATTGCTAAAAAATTAATATTTCTTCAGGAACAAATAACTTCTAAACAAGAAAAAGAAAAATCAAAAGAAATATCAAATGAAAAATTAAAATCAAGTGAAAAATTAAAATTAAATGAAAAACCAAAATCAAGTGAAATTGCAAGTGAAAAATCAAGTGAAAAATTAAGTGAAAAATTAAGAGAAAAATCAAAAGAAAAATTAAGAGAAAAATCAAAAGAAAAAGATGAATATGATGAAAAATTGATGATGACATCAGCATTACCATCAGATTTATATTCAAATAAATCAGGAGATTTTATCAAAAATAAATCAAATATTAAAAATAATAATGAAGATAAAAGTAATACATTAGAAAATGCAATGAAAATAAATACAACAAAATCAGGAATTCCTCTTCCCGTGGAAAATAAAAAAAATGTAAAAGCAAATATATTAGTAAGTAATATTGAACCTGAATTTGAAAATGAAAAAAAAGTAAAAAAACCCCAAAAAAAACAAATAAAAAAACCCGAAATAAAAAATAATGATAATTCTCCAATAAATAAAAATGTTGAAAATAATAAAAGTCAAGAACCAAAAAAGCAAAAGAAAAAAGTGATAAAAAAAGTAATAAAAAAAATACAGAAACCTTCATCGAATTCAAATTACATAAGTAATTTAGTATCATTTACTGGACCAGATTTAGAGAATAAACAAATATATACAGAAAATCCAAAAACAACTCTTCAATATAATATATCTCATTCAGGATATAAACCTCACAAGTTCAACAATAATCAACAATGTATGATTTGTAAAGGATTACCAGTTCGTCCTCAGGAATGTATAAATTGTCATAGACAAATATGTACTTTATGTACTTATGAATTAGAAAAAAGTGGTTTTTGTGATATTTGTAATGGTAGAATTGAACCTATTAATAGGAATAATAATAATAATAACATTAGATTTGAAAGCAACATCACTAAATTTCAACCTAAAAATAATTTATATTATGGAAATGAGAATACATATAACACCATGAACACAAAAGAATTTTATGAACAAAATAAAGATAGATTTATGAATGATACTTGGAAAGATGATAAAAATAATTTCAATAGTAAAAATACTAATAATACTAATTATAAAAGTAATTTAAATTTAGAGTTTTGTGAATGTGATTTATGTGGAAAAAGTTTTCCTAATGAAAATGAAAAAATAAATCATATGAATGAAGCTCATAATGATAAGAATATTAATTTCAATAAAAACAATTTTAAAAGATTACTTAATAATAAATCAAATCAAAAAGGAATAAGGCAACAAAGTGTTGGAGCCATAAATTTATATATTTGTAAATATTGTAATAAAACTTTTGGAAATAAAGCAACAAGAGCAGCACATATTAAAAATATCCATGGAGAAGATGATGATGAGGATAATAATGATGAAAATATTATTGAAAATAATCAAAGGAAATTAAATAAAAATAGAAGTGATTTAAGTATTGGTTTTAAAAATAATACTTATGAAAAAAGAAGAAAAAGATTGGATTCTTGGTTTGAAAGATATCCTTGTGAAAATTGTTCTCAAATATTTGATAATTTAAATTCTTTAGAATATCATATGAAAAATATACATAAGAAGAATTTAGATGAGAACAATTATTTAAGAAATCCAATGGAAAAAGGGATTAACAACAATTCAACAGAAATAAACAAGAATTTAGATTATTTTCCTTGTGATTATTGTAGTAAAGTATATAATAACATAAATGAATTAAAGGAACATACCAGAGATAAACATAATAAGATATTTGATGAACAAAAATACCTTACAAAATTAAAAGAAATAAATACTGGAAAAACCCAAGAACAATATCCTGAAAAATATCCTTGTGAATATTGTAATAAAACATATAATAATTTAAATAATTTAATCCATCATAATAACATTGATCATAACATTGAAATTAATAAAGATGAATATTTAAATAAATTAAATTCTAAAAATAACCAAAATGATAATTATACTAATTTAAAAAAAGGATATTTAAATAATTATTATCCATGTGAATATTGTAATAAAGTTTATAATAATTTCAATACATTATCAAATCATGTTAAAAATGATCATGGTAAATCTATAAATAGTCAAAATAGTACTCCAAAAACTAATAAAAATCAAAATCAAATTGTAATAAAGCCAAATGAACATTATTGCAGATATTGTTTAAAAAACTTCCCCTCAATAATTCAAAGAGATAATCATATATCTTCAATTCATAAAATTACACCTTTTGAAGAAGATAAATATAGACCTTTAAATTATTCAAAAGATATTGATAGAAATTCAAATAATAATCACTTTTGCAGACATTGTGGTAAAAATTTTCCTTTAAAAGATGAAAGAGATTTACATTTAAAAAATAGTCATTTAATTAATGAAGATGTCATCAATCAAAATGTTCAATATATATTAGATAAAAAAAAAGATAATATTGATGAAGATGAAATGTATTATAATAATAGAAGAAGATATGATTTAGAATGTAAATATTGTCTTCGTCCTTTCAATAGTTTAAAGAATTTATATCAACATATGTATGAAATGCATCATATTCCCATTAATAAAAATGAGGAAAATATTCCTTCAAATTTAGAAAAAGAATTTGAATGTAAATATTGTAACAAAACTTATAATAATTTAAAGTCAATAAATTACCATTTGATTTCTGCCCATCATATAAATGAAAATTTATCAGAAAATGAAATTCATAAATCAAATCATATTAAATTAAAAACAAAAAATTTAGATGATTATTTTTATTGTGATAATTGTGGACAAGTTTTTAATTATAGGCCAAACTATATAAGTCATTTAAAAGAGATTCATGGAATATCTAAAATATATAATAGTAATTCTAAGATATCATATAAATCTGATGATGAAGGAAATTATGATTCAATTAAAAAGAAATTAAACGATAATGAATATGAAAGAAATAAATTAAATCTCACTTTTAAAAACGGAAAATACGAATGTAATTATTGCAAAAAAAATTATCCAAATTATGAAAAGTGTGAAAAACATATTAAAAGACATCATTATTATCCTGATTATTATCCTCAAAATCCAACATCTGTAATACAAGGAATAAAAGTTAAGAAAGGACAATTTGAATGTGATTTTTGTGGTATAATATATAATTACTATAATGATTGTGTTCGACATATTTCTCGACATCATTTAAACGATAATAACAAAATAGAAGAAATTCCAAATAATTTAATTCAGGGTTGTAATTATATTAATGGTAAATTCGATTGTAATTTTTGTAATAAAAGTTATGTTCTTTATAAAGATTGTGAGAAACATATTATTAAACATCATTTGAATAATAAAAATGATAATGATAATTTAAATAATAATATTAATTATGGTGTAAATTATAATTTTTCAAGAGTTAAAAGAAGTGAATATAATTGCTTTTTCTGTAAACAAATATTAAAATCTAAAAGTTTATATATTAGTCATTTAAGAGATTATCATAAAATAGAATTTGAAGATAATGTTCATTTATATGATAGTTGTGATAAAACTTCTTATAGAATTCAAACTGAATTTTTGAAATGAGATTTTTTTAATTTTTAATTAATATGCTATAAATTAATTATAAAAAATAATTTCATTTTATAAAAATTATAAATAATATTATTATATTAATATATTTTTGAACTATTATTTTTTTAATTGATAAAGAAATTTTTCTTTCTTTTTAAAATTATTTATATCTTTATCTAATATCGAAATAATATTATTATTTATATTTGAAACATTTTTAATATTTTTTTCAAATTTTTCTAAATAAAAATCTTTTTCTTTAACGCCATCTTTTTTAGGTTTATAATTATTAGTATGAAGTAATTTTGTGAATTGTTCATTTCTCATAATTTCAATATTTTTATCTAAAACCTTCAATAATTCTAATTTTTTTGGATTTAATCCAGCAATTAAATTCTCTTGTAATTGACTTTTTTGAAGATTTAACTTATCTATTTCATCGACTTTATTTTGAGATGAAGGGACAAATAATAATTTTGCTTTTTTAAACTTTTTATATATTTTTTCTTTTATTAAATTAAAAGAAAAATTTGCTTTATTTATTCCTTTTACAGTGTAATCATTTTCTTTTTCTACATCTTTTAAAATTCTACTTTCAACTTTTTTTAAATATAATATATTTTTTTGAAATTTTATTTCTCTATTATTCATTTTCTCAAGATATTCTATTTTTCTCTTAAAAGTCTTATTAAAAATAAATGATTGACTTAAAGGATATCTTTCAATTTGTTTAGGAGAATAATATTTTATAATTTTATTCTTCTTTTTTGAATTAAAAATTGTATTTTTATTTTTTGTAGATTCACTTTTTTCAAGTTTTTCAAATTGATAAGTCCCTTTACTTATATTTAATCTTCTTGAAGATAACTCTTTTGTTGAAATTGAATTAGAAGATTTTTCTAATTTTTCAGATTTTTCAGTTATATCTTTTTTCTTTTTCAAAAAATATACTCCTGATTTTTTTTTATTATAACTTCTCATTGATTTTTGACTATTTGTTGGAGTTAACATTTTATAATAATTATTATTTAAAGATATATTTTGACTATTACTGAAATTTTGTTCAATATTTTGTTTTAAAGTTTTTTTTTTTCTTTCTAATACTTGCTTTTTGTCAATCACTAAATTCCTATTATATCTTTCTAATTTGTCAAAATTGTCTTTATTACAATTATTAAAGTTTAAATCTTTAGTATTATTAATAAACTTTTGGTAATCTTGTGATAAAAGATCATTATATAATATAACATTATCAATCATTTTTATTATTGAAGAAGATGGAAAATTTTTTTTTTCTTTTTCAGATTGTATATATCCAAAATTATATGATGATATTGTAACTGGTGCACTAGATTGAAGAAATTGAATTTTTTTTTCCAAATAATTTGGAAAAGAAAATTTATCAACATCATACAACAAACCTGAAGAAATTTTATTTAATTTTTTTAACCTTTCAAAGTCTAATCTTTTTTTTTTATTTTCCTTCTCAAGTTTTTCTTGTTCTGAAGCTCTATTTCTAATTTTTTCCATGAGCAAACCATATAATTTAAAAGCTAAAATTTCAGTTCCTTGAATAATTTCAAAAAATTTGGAATTTGATTGATGATAAAATTTTGTAATAAACCAAGCAGCTTGTTTATAGCAATCAATAGCTTTTGATAAATTTCCTAAATTTTCATAACAAATTCCCGAAAAATATAAACTTAAGTTAATATTTTGAAATATTTCTCTAAAATTATTCCTAATTTTGTAAGGCATAGTATTTAAATTGATTCCTTTATCTAGAGCATTTCTAATGAATAATTCTTTAATACATAATTTTAAACATAGAAAACTATAATCAATTGCTTTATGATAACAATTATCTTCAATTAATAATGTAGATAATAATATTAAATTTTTTTGATATACTTGAAAAGTATATGGATCTTTACATTTTTCAATATATGTTTTTAACATTGAATGGCTTATTGATAAATAAGAAGATGCATCTTGTATTTGATTTTTTATTTTATGAAATTTTGCTATTAAATATAAACCTTCACAATAATTTTGAATTAAAATCTCTTTTATTGTTTCATTTGCATCTTCTAAATAAAAAACTTGAATTATTTCTTTAAAATATTTTATCATTTTTTGAAACATTTTTTCTAAAGATGTACTTATTTTCATTGTGGGTGAGTATTCAATGATTTTATTTCTATATTTATATTTTGATAATTCATTTTTTATAATTTTAAAAAAACATTTTAATTTTATGTCAAAAAATAAATAATTAAATGAATGATCATCTAATGATTTTTCTTTTAATTCTATAAATTTTATAGTTTCATTATATTGTTTTGAAATTAAATATAAGTTTATTTTTTCTAATATTAATTCATCATCAAAATCGGATTCTTTTGTTCCTTGATTTGTTTTTAATCTTTGTGCTAAGTTACTAATATTAACTGAATTTGTAAATTCATAATTTAAAGTTAAATCTGAATCGGTATCAATATTTTTATTCATTTCATTCATTAACTAAAAAATTTTTATATAATTTCCTTTTATTCTTTTATTCAAATAATTAATTAAATATTTTTATATATTTTTAATTAAAAAACATTTATAAAATAAAATATAGTTTTTCATTTGAATTTCTAAACAACAAAATTTTTTGATAATATTTGTGAAAAATAAAATAATTTTAGGTTATTTATATTTAAATATTACAATATAAATATAATTTTAAAAAGGTAATTCCAGGAAAAAAAGAAAATTATTGAAATTTTGAAAATAGACTTTTCTTTGAATGTTCTATAGTAAATAAACCAATTGTAATTCAAGTTTTTATATTGGAATATATATATAATTTTAATTTTGATTTTGTTATTTGTGTTTTTTAAAATGGATTATAAAGAATGATTTTTTTTTGATTTTAATAGGAAGGATTTTTAAGTGTTTTTCAAATCGAAAATCTTGTAAATTTTAAAAAGAATTTGTTTTTTTTATAATAATTATATATTTATTTATTCTTTATTTTTTCATTTTTAAAACTTCAGATATAAATTACAATTATTTATTCAAAGAAATAATAGAATATAAATCTCAAAAAAAAAACTTTATAAATAAATAATCATAAATTTAAAATTATTTTTTACATAATAAAAAAATGGGAATTGAAGGTTCATGTTGTAGAGGTAAAAACAATATTTAACCAAAAAAATAAAAATAGTGTCTGTAAAAAAAGGAGGAGAAATCCAAGTAGATAATAATAGGAGTGAACTAAAAAAAACAGAAAATGAAATATTAACAATGGAAAACACGGTAAATAACATAGAACAAAAACAAAGTAAACAAATAACAAAAAATAATTCATCTCATGAAAACAAATTAGTAGAAATAAGAACAATAAATATGGAAAAACAAAAAAAAGTAAATAAAAGTGGTGAATTTATATTAAATCATATTTATAAACATAAAAAATCAATAAATCAAATTTCAAAAGAATTTAAAGGCAAAAACGAAGAATCATCACAATTAAATCAAATTAATGAAGATATAAATTTAGAAGAAGATGATTTATTAAATAAATTAAATCATGTAATGACTCAAAAAGAAGAAGAATCAATTAGAAATTCATTAAAAAATTATTTTGTATTTAACAATATTACAAATGATGTTTTAAATTTAGTAATGAATGAATTAATATATTGCCCTTTTTCAAAAGATACAATTATTTATCAAGAAGGTGATGAAGGAAATTTTTTTTATATAATTAGTTCTGGAAGTGTTGAAGCAACTGAAAAAGGGAAATTTAAAAAAAAATATGGAGTTTGGGAATGTTTTGGAGAATTAAGTTTAATTACTCAAAATAAAAGAGAAGAAACTATAAAATGTTTAGAAGATGTTACTGTTTTTACTATTGATGGTATTTCTTTTAGAGATATTCAAAAAAGAATTAATGAAAGAATATTAAAAGAAAGATTTAATTTTTTAAATACTATTTCTATTTTTGAATCACTTGATAAGATTAGTAAATATAATGTTGCTCAAAAAATTAAATTAAAAGAATTTGATGAAAATACTCAAATTATTCGTAGAGGTGATATCGGAGATAATTTATATATTATTAAAGATGGTTTAGTTTCTTGTAGAATTGGAATTAAAGAAGTTAGAAAATTAGGGAATAATGATTATTTTGGCCAAAATTCTATTTTAATTGATGTTAAAAGAGGTTTAGATATTGTTGCTATTCAAAAAACTATATGTTATGAATTATCTAGAAATGATTTAAAAGATGCTTTGGGAAAAGATTATATTGATGTTATTTTATTTTGCTTTTTTAGAAATTGCGTTGAAAAATCTGATTATTTAAAAAATATATTTAATGAATCAAAAATGCAAGAAATATTCAAATCATTTAAAATAAAAATTTATTCAAAAAATGAAAAAATATATCAACCCACCAATCAAGATAAATTAAAGTCAAATAATAAAAGAATGATAGCAGTTGTTGAAGGTTCATTATATAAAGAGAGTAATGATAAATTAATTGCAGAAAAAGGTAAAATTATAGGAGAAGAAATATTTAAAGATTATAATAATACTTTACCAGAAGATTTAGTTGCTCATCCTGATTGTATTTCTTTAGAAGCATCAATTTTAGCTTTATCAAAAGTAATGAAAATAGATTTAAATCAAGAAAAACCGTTAAATTTATTAAATAGGATTGGAAAATTAAAAAAATTATCCCTATTTAGAAATCTCTCGGAAAAAACATTAGAATTAATAGCATCAAAATTAAAAAAAATTAAATATGAACCAAATCAAACAATTGTAATTGAAGATACCATTGGTGATACATTATTTTTAATAGCCAAAGGTAGAGTAAGAATAACAAAAGGTGGAATATATATTAGAGATTTAGAAAGTGGAAATTGTTTTGGAGAAAATGTATTATTATTATCTGGAGTTAAAAGAACTGCAACTGTAAGTGCAATTGATAAAGTAGTATGTTATGTTTTATCAAAAAGTGATTTTGAAATAATATTAGATGATAAAAATATGAAACAACATTTATTAAAAAAATTTGCTTTACAAGATACTTCAATTACCCTTCATGACTTACATTATATTAAATTTTTAGGAAAAGGAAAGTTTGGTTCTGTTTCATTAGTTCATAATCATAAAAATATATATGCTATTAAAGCAATTTCAAGAAAAAGTGTTGAAAAACAGAAAATATTAGCAAAATATTTTGTTAATGAAAGAAGAGTTATGTTAACATTAGATCATCCATTTATAATAAAAATGGTTAAAAGTATGAAAAATGATGCTTTTTGTTTTTTATTAATTGAATATGTTCAAGGGAAAAGTTTAGATGAATATTTATCATTAAGAACTGTAAAAAAAAATATATATGAAACTCAATTTTATATAGCTTCAATGTTATTAATGTTAGAATATTTACAGAAAAAATTTATAGCACATAGAGATATAAAACCAGCAAATATAATGATTGATACAAATGGATATTTGAAAATGATTGATTTTGGAACTGCAAAAGTTTTAACAGATTATACTTTAACTGTTATTGGTACTCCTCATTATATAGCTCCTGAAATTTTACAAGGAAAAGGTTATTCTTTAAGTTGTGACTTTTGGTCAGTTGGAATTTGTATGTATGAAATATTTTATGGAAGTTATCCTTTTGGAAATTATGCTAAAGAAGTTATTGAAATTTATAAAGAAGTTTTACATAAAGATTGCTTTTTTCCTTCTGAAAATATTAAATATTCTTATGTTAATCAATTTATTAAAGATTTATTAATTAAGAAAATTAATCATAGAATTTGTAACGTGGATATTTTAAAAAAAAAACAATTTTTTACCAATTTTGATTTTGATAAATTAAAAGATTTTAAATTAAAATCTCCATATTTACCTGAAAGTAGTGATTTAAGTGGTTATTTAAAAGAAAATAATCCTTATGAAGATTTAGTTGCTGTAGATAATTGCGTTGATAATAGTAAAAATGATAATGATGATTATATTCCAGTTGGTTATGATAGACATTGGGCTGATGAATTTTAATTATTATATATTTTTTGTTTATATTTTTTTGTTTGTTGAAGAAATTGATAATTGTTAGTAAATAAATGAAAGTTAATTTATTGTTGTATATAATATAGTTTAGAATTTTTATTATAATGAAATTTATTTTTTTATGATTTATATTTTTTCAAATAATTAGTTTTTTATGAATAGTAATAATTTAAATTATTATTATTTTACCTCATTTAAACTTAATTTATAATTTGAACAAATAAAAATATTGAATAAATGAAAAATATTGAAAACATAACTCAAAAGTAAAACATTGAGAAATAAAAAAGATGATAAAAATGATAGTTTAATATATAATGATAATATTAAAGAAAAATGTGAAAAAAATATATTTAATGAAATACATAAATATAGATTTAATGAAGAATGAAAGATATTTATTGAAAATATAAAGGGTTAGGAAATTATTTTTTATAAAATATATTAAATGAAACTTTTGAATTTTTATTAGTTTTTTGAAAAATATAAACAATTTAAATATTAAAAAAAAATTAATTATTTAATTAATTATTATTTAAACATTTATTTATTTATTTAAGAAGATAAAAATTATTTATTTTATGTTGCCACAATTATTCTTCTTTTATAATATAATATTTTCCAATGAACTTATGATATTATTGTTTTTCATGATTTCTTTTTACTATTTGATTAAAAAAAATCAATAAAAAAAATAATTTTAATGAATTTTTCTAGTCTCCTCATATATCTTAAAAGTGAATAAAATATAAAAAATTATTGACTATCTTATAAATACATAAAAGTGTTATTCTATTTCATTTAATTATTCATAAAAATATTAAATTTAATGAATTAAACTCACAATTAATCAATCCTTTTTGAAAAATTCATAATTAATTAATTAATAATAAGAATCATGAAATTATTTAAAATTTATCATTACATGTAATTATCAGTAAAACAAATCTAAAAAAAAAACAAAAATAAATTAAAAATGTTGTAATTCAATAATTGTATTTGTTAAATAATTAATAATGTACTATAAATAATGAAATCTTAAATTAAATTGTATAAAAAAATGTCAGCTGAAGAACCAACCCAACCAACAGTTCCACCAACAGAAGAGGAAAAAGCCCCAGAAATTCCTCCAACAGAAGAGGAAAAAGTAGAACAACCAAAGCCTGAAGAAACTAAATCAGAAGAACCAAAGCCTGAAGAAACAAAAGCAGAAGAACCTAAACCAGAAGAAACAAAAGTAGAAGAACCTAAACCAGAAGAAACAAAAGTTGAAGAACCTAAAGTTGAAGAACCAAAAGTTGAAGAACCTAAAGTAGAAGAACCAAAAGTTGAAGAACCAAAAGTAGAAGAACCTAAACCAGAAGAAACAAAAGTAGAAGAACCAAAAGTAGAAGAACCTAAACCAGAAGAAACAAAAGTAGAAGAACCTAAACCAGAAGAACCAAAAGTTGAAGAACCTAAAGTTGAAGAACCAAAAGTAGAAGAACCTAAAGTAGAAGAACCTAAAGTAGAAGAACCTAAAGTAGAAG
>JAEEGL010721421.1_pt1 | contig 21440 bp, 33 predicted proteins | sample 9134231 | NCBI WGS metagenome assembly JAEEGL01 (sample SAMN16246548, study PRJNA631951) | gut metagenome | biome: gut microbiome; feature: rumen; material: fiber-attached | host: Bos | place: Iran: Karaj | collected 2018-10
GTTTATTACTGATAATGAAGAAGATATTAAAAAATTAGTTAAACTTGCTCATGAGAGCGGAGCTAAGTTTATTCATACATATATGGGTGTGACATTAAGAGAAAATCAAAGAGATTTTTATTTTGAAAAATTAGATAAATATTTTAAAGGTTTAAAAGAAAAATACATTAAGTATTACGGAGAAAATTATAATTGCCCGGTTCCTGGATATAAATCGTTATATAAAATGTTTACTGATGAATGTGATAAATACGGAATACTTTATAATATGAAAGATGTTATCAAAGCATATAAAAAAGAAACAAATAATAACAAACAAATGTCGTTGTTTTGTTGTAAAAAATAAGTTAATTGGTATAATAATAGTGTAATTTAGAATATGAAAATTAAAAAAGTTATTGGAGTTGTATTATTTTGTTTAGCGATTATTTTTGTTGGATATTTTGCTTTGGTGCTTAATATTGATTGGCTTGGTTGGTATGCTAATTCGGCTCCGTTTTATGTTGATATTATTTTTAGAGGAATTGAATTTTTATTGCCGGCTATAATTTGTATTGTTACTGGAATTGTATTGATAAATAAAAGTAAAAAATAAATAATTAACTAATTAATTAAATAATATGGAAAAAGAAAAAAATAAAAAGATTTTTATTGGAATTTACATTGTAACATTAGCTTTAATGGTATTTTATCTTGGCCTTATTTTAGGTGCTTGTTTCTTGTTAAAAGAGGGGATTGTCTTGGGAGCTATTATTGTGTTAGCAACTGCTTTATTTGTAATTTCTTGTTTCTCTGCTTTAAAAATTGAAACTGAAATTACTTGTTATGAATGTAAAGAATGTCATAATAAATTTTCTCCAACTTATCATGAAGTTGTTGTAGCTCCTCATTCTATAACTAGAAGATTATTAAGATGTCCTAAATGTGGTAAAATTACTTGGGCTAGAAGAAGAATTTTAACTAACGAAGATAATAATTAATAAATATATGGAAGAAATTTTTGAATTTTTAAAAAAGTGTGGTGTATTTTATCTTGCTACGATAGATGGTGATAAACCTCGTGTTAGACCTTTTGGTGCGGTTAATTTTTTTGAAGACAAGATTTATATTCAAACTGCAAAATCTAAAAATGTTTCAAAGCAAATGCAAGCTAATCCTAATATTGAAATTTGTGGTTTTATTGAAAATTCTTGGATTAGAATTGAAGCGGAAGTTGAAAGAGATGATAGATTTGAAGCAAAACAAAGTATGCTTGATGCTAATCCTATGTTAAAAAACATGTATTCTGCAGAAGATGATAATACTGAGGTTTTATTTTTAAAGAACGGTAAAGCTACTTTTTATTCTTTTTCTGACGGAGCTAGAATAGTTGAATTTTAATTATCTATTGATTTTTTGGCTAAAATATGCTATAATAATAGATAGATTATGTAATTTAAAACACTTCGAGAAATCGAGGTGTTTTTTGTTTTTATTATTTTAAAAATCATGTAAAATATAAACATGAAAGCTATTAAAAGATTTTTTATTATAATTTGTATTACATTATTAATATTGGTTATTGTGGTAACTGGTATGTCTTTGTTGTATAAAAACAGAGCTCCTTTTATACCTATTACTAATAATATTAATATTGAAAGAATTTATAGCGATATTGATTTTGATAATGATGGTATCGATGACTATTCTGATATTCTAGAAGGCGCAAAAATTGAAGCAAAAAATAAACCTACTTATAGAAGTGCATATTATGCTGGCGGTTATCCGCCTGATGATGAAGGTGTTTGTACTGATGTTATTTGGCGTGCTTTTAAAAATGCTGGTTATCTTTTAAAAGATATGGTTGATGAGGATATTAAAAATAACGTTGATAAATATCCTCGCGTACAAGGTAAACCTGATCCTAATATTGATTTTCGTCGTGTTCCTAATTTGAAAGTTTATTTTGAACGTAATCAACTTGTTTTAACTAATGATCTAAGTAAAATCGAAGAGTGGCAACCGGGAGACATTGTTGCTTTCAGTGATATGCATGTTGGTATTATTTCTGATAAAAGAAATAAAAAGGGTGTTCCATATTTAATTCATAATGCTAATCAATTTTATCGCGAAGAAGATACTCTTGAATTATGGAATTTATACAAACCTATTACTGGTCATTATAGATTAAAATCTAGTAAAGATTATGATAATACTAATGAACAAAATATGAATTTTAAAGTAAATGTTATTGTAAATAATGTTGCATTTTCGGCGACTTTAAAGGTTAATGAAACTACAAAGGAATTAATGGAATTGTTGCCGCTAGAAATGAATATGAAAGATTTAAATAAAAATGAAAAATATTTTTATTTAAGTGAACAGTTGCCAACAAATTTTTATAACCCTCAATCTATAAGCGCTGGTGATATTATGCTTTATGATGATAATTGTCTTGTGATTTTTTATGATAATTTTAATACTAATTATTCTTATACAAGACTTGGTAAAATTGATAATATGTCGTATCTAAAAGAAATTTTTAATCGCAATAATAATGTTACTGTGATTTTAGAAAAAGCTAATTAATTATTTATAAAATATGCCAAAAGAATTATTAAAAGAATTTATTGGAAAAAATTGTATTATTACATTGATGAATAATAAGATTAAAATAACTGGTATTGTTGAAGATGTTGAAGGTTATTGGATAAAAATTCAAGAAAAGGATTCAAAAAGAATTATGAATGGTGCGATTATTAGAGATATAAAAACAATATAATAAAATAAAGAGAAGATAATTTCTTCTTTTTATTTTTAAGTAATAAACAATATAAAATGTGATATAATATAAATAAGATTATTAATTAAAAAATATGGACAAAAAGAAAAAGATTAAAATTGCAATTATTACCACATCTTGTGTTGTTGTAGCGGTTTTTTGTGTGTATTTATGTTTTATAAATAAAAATGGAAGAGTTAACACAAAAAATAATCCAAGCGATCAAGAAAATAATATTGTTACTAATAATGATAATATAAAAACAAATGATAATGGGAGAAATATTAACATAAATCCTAAAGAAAGTCTTGTAAAAAATGCTGTTTCAAATAATAGAGTTAGTGGTGATACTATTGAATTAGACTATAGCACAAATGGCGGAGTTCCTTATTTTTGGGAGTATGAAATAGAAGATGAAAGTGTTATAAAATTTGTCGAAGAGAAAGAAAAAGAAAACAATAATAAAAACGGAATGGTTGGTGCTAAGATTGTTAAAACTTATGTATTTAAAGGTGTAAAGACAGGAAAAACTTCTATTAATTTTAAATATGTTCATGTTGGTAGTAAAGATGTAGCAAAAGACGAAACTGTTTATTTAGAGGTTAATGAAGATAATAATCTTAGATTAATTTCTCGTATAGATAATTTAAATGAAGAAAGATTGGAAGATGGTGTTGTTTCTACAGATGATATTTTAAATGATAAAAATTTAGATTTAACTGCTGAATATAAGAGTAAAGATGATGAGAATTATATGAAAATAACAAAAACTGATTCTGGTTATAATGTAGAAATTAGTGTTTATAGATTAGCGCATTTTGAAGGAACTATTACTGATATTACTGAGAAAAAAGATATGGTTATTGTTAGTTCTATTGATCCAAATGGTGAACCTATTAGATTCTTGTTTGATCTCAATAATAATATTTTAACAGTTACTGATACAACTTGGCCTCTTTTAAGCAATGGAGAAAGTTTCCGTCTTAATAAAACTAATTAAAATAAAAATCTTACCTTAGGGTAAGTTTTTTATTTGTAATATTTGTTATTTTTATAATTTATGATATTATAAAAATACTTTATAAACGAACTCTACAGCTATGAGCGATAAATTTTTTAAATTTAATCAATCAAATAGAATAGCTGATTTAATTAAAGATAAATACGATAATAATCCAGAATTTCTTTGGGAGAATTCTGATGCTGCTATTTTTAGAAATAAAAGCAGTGGAAAATGGTATGGGATTATAATGCGTATTACCAAAGATAAATTAGGTGAGATAAGTAAAAAAGAAGTCGAAGTTTTGAATATAAAACTTGATACAGACGAAATAATGTTACTGCTTAACGAAGATGGATTTTATCCTGCTTATCATATGTCAAAACATAATTGGATAAGTATTACTCTTGATGATACTGTTCCTGATGATGAAATTATGAATTTTATTAGTGAAAGTTTTTCTCTTACTTCAAAAAAACATAAATAGCGCGGTTTTATTAAACTGAATAATAAAGCCAGCAATTTATTGCACTCAAGGAACGTTGTTATGATTATTTCTTTCAAAAATAATTGTAATTTAAATAACTAATTAGAAAGAAAATAAAATGGAATTATTAAAAATACAAGATTTGCATGTGAGCGCTGAAGGTAAAGAAATCATTAAAGGATTAGATTTAAAAATAAATAGCGGTGAAATACATGTAATTATGGGGCCAAATGGTGCTGGAAAAAGTACTTTGGCAAATATTATTATGAATAATCCTAGATATATAATTGAAAGTGGAGATATTTTTTTTAAAGAAGAAAATATTAATAATCTTTCAACTGACGAGAGAGCTAAAAAAGGATTATTCATGTCTTTTCAAACTCCAGAAGAAATTCCTGGAATATCAGTTACAAATTTTTTAAAAACTGCAAAATCGGCTATAACAAATGAGTCGATAAGACTTTTTGCTTTTAAGAAAGAGCTAGAAGAAAATATGGAAAAGCTTGATATGGATACTTCTTATAGTGTTAGAGATCTTAATGTTGGTTTTTCTGGTGGAGAAAAAAAGAAAAATGAAATTTTGCAAATGTTAACTTTAAATCCAACACTTGCTATTTTGGATGAAACTGATTCCGGGCTTGATGTAGATGCTGTAAAAACAGTTTCAAAAGGAATAAAGATGTATAAGAATGAAAATAATGCAGTATTAATAATTACTCATTCAACAAAGATTTTAGAAGGATTAGATGTTGATTATGTTCATGTTCTAGTTAATGGAAAGATTATAGAAACAGGAGATAAAACACTTGCAAATAAAATCGATAAAAACGGATATGCTGATTATCTAAAATAGGAGGGCGATTAGATGAAAACAGATATTACAAAATACGAAGATAAAAAAGCTAGAAATATCTATGCAGAAAAAAATGAAGATAGATCAGAAGTTAAAATGTATGGTTTAACTGCTGATATTATTAAAGATATTTCGAAGAGAAAAAATGAACCAGATTGGATGCTTGATATAAGACTTAAGGCACTTGAAATGTATAATAAATTAAGTATGCCAACTTGGGGACCAGATCTATCAGAACTAGATCTTAATAAAATAGCTACATACGTAAAACCTAATACAGAAAAACAAAGAACTTGGGATGATGTTCCTGAGGAGATTAAAAATACTTTTGATAAACTTGGAATTCCAGAAGCGGAAAAAGCTAGTCTAGCAGGAGTTGGTGCTCAGTATGATTCAGAAGTTGTATATCACAATATAAAAGAAGAATTAGTTAAACAAGGTGTTATATATACAGATTTTGAATCAGCAGTTCAAGAATATCCAGAACTTGTAAAAGAATATTTTTCAAAAATTGTTCCAATAAGTGATCATAAGTTTATAGCATTGCATTATGCTGTATGGTCTGGCGGTTCTTTTGTTTATGTACCAAAAGGTGTAAAGGTTGAAATTCCTATTCAATCATATTTTAGATTAAATGCTCCAGGCGCTGGGCAATTTGAACATACTTTGATTATCGTTGAAGAAGGTGCGTCAGTTCACTTTATTGAAGGATGTTCTGCTCCTAAATACAATGAAATAAATTTACATGCTGGATGTGTTGAATTATATGTAAAAAAGGATGGATATTTAAGATATTCTACGATTGAAAATTGGTCAAAGAATATGTTGAATTTAAATACAAAGAGATCAATTATAGAAGATAATGCTGTAATGGAATGGGTAACAGGATCTTTTGGATCAAAGATTTCAATGCTTTATCCAATGACAATATTAAACGGTGAAAGATCTAGATGTGAATTTACAGGAATATCTTTTGCTGGTGCTGGTCAAAATTTAGATACAGGATTAAAAGTTATACAGAATGCGCCACATACTTCTACAATTGTAAATTCAAAGTCGATTTCAAAAGATGGTGGAATTTGTACTTTTAGAAGTAATGTAAAAGTTACTAAAAAAGCTACAGATTCTAAACTTACAGTTTCTTGCGAATCTTTGATGATGGATAATATTTCTAAATCAGATACAATTCCTGTTGATAGTATAGAAACCGATGATATTGAATATGCGCACGAAGCAAAAATCGGAAAGATATCTGACGAAGCGATTTTTTATTTGATGACTAGAGGAATGTCGGAAAGTGACGCAAAGGCTATGATAGTTCGTGGTTTTGCTGATCCTATTTCAAAAGAACTTCCTCTTGAATATGCGGTCGAAATGAATAATTTAATCAATTTAGAGTTGGAAGGAGCTATAGGATAATGAAAAAATATATATTAAATAAAACTCCAGTAACAACAACAGTTAATTACGGAATAAATGATATTTCGCTTGATTTTGAAGTTCCAGAAATTAAAGAATTCGAAAATATAAAAATTATTTCAGAAGATAGTGATAAGATAAAAATAGAGAAAAAAGAAAACGAAATTATATCAAGTAAAATTGGATTAGATGTAACTTCAAATTATAATATAGTCATTACTGTTTCTAAATTTCAAAAAATAGAAAAACCTGTTGTAATTGAATTTAATCTTAATGATAAAAATGATGTACTAGTTGATAATATAAAAATTGTATATGAAGAAAATTCTAGTGCGGATTTTATATTAAAATATAATTCAGCTAGTGATAACAAGTTATTTCTTTATACAAAACAAGAAACTGTAATGAAAGAAAATTCAAATGGTAAAATTGTTGTTGTTAATTTAATAAATAATAATTCGGATAGTTTTATTGCAATTGAAAATACTTTAGAAGATAAAGCGGAATTGGAACATATTCTAGTTGAACTTGGCGGAAATAATGAAATCTCAAATTATTATTCAGATTTAAAAGGATATTCTAGTAAAAATAATTTGAGTAGCGCTTATATTGGAATAGAAAATAATTTATTAGATTTTAATTATCTTATAAATGAATACGGAGAAAAAACAGAATGCAATATAGAATCTCAAGGTGCTATAAACGATAATAGTAAAAAGAATTTTAAGGGAACTATTGATTTTAAAAAAGGGGCAAAAAAATCAAAAGGAATTGAAAATGAAAATTGTTTAATTTTATCTGATACTGCAATTTCAAAATCTTTACCAATGCTTTTATGTCATGAAGATGATGTTATGGGAGAACATGGTGTAGCTACAGGAAAACCTGATAAACAAAAGATTTTCTATTTAATGACAAAGGGGCTTAGCTATGAAGATTCTAGAAAGTTGATTGTTAAAGCAAATTTGTCTAAGATTATACAGAAAATTAATAATGAAGAATTAGAAGAAGAAATAAATAAAGTTATCGAGAAGCTTATAAAATAATTAAAGATTATGAATTTTGAAAAAATTAAAAAAGATTTTCCGATTTTTAAAAATAATAAAAATATTGTTTATCTAGATAGTGCAGCAACCGCTCAAAAACCAGAGTGTGTTATTGATGCTATTAGAAAATATTACGAAAAATACAATTCAAATATTCATAGAGGTGCTTATAGTCTTAGTATAAAATCTACAGAATTATATAATGAAGCAAGAAAAACTGTTACTGAGTTTATAAATGCAAAAAGTGAAAAAGAAATAATTTTTACAAAAAATGCTACTGAAAGTATTAATTTGATTGCAAATACATACGGTATTCAAAATATAAAAGCAGATGATAGAATTGTTTTATCTATTATGGAACATCATTCTAATTTGGTTCCTTGGCAAATGCTTTGTAAGGAAAAGAATGCAAAACTTGAATACATGTATTTAAATGATAATTTTGAAATTAGTGATGAAGAAATTGAGTCAAAAATAGTAGACGGAGTAAAAATTGTTGCAATTACACATGTATCTAATGTATTAGGTACAATTAATCCTGTAAAAAAAATAATAGAAAAAGCGCATAGCGTGGGAGCTGTTGTTGTTATGGATGCATCGCAAAGTGTTCCACATATGAAAGTTGACGTGCAAGATATAGACGCTGATTTTGTTGTGTTTTCGGGACATAAAATGATGAGCGAAACAGGAGTTGGCGTTTTATATGTAAAAGAAAAAATTCTTGATAATATGAATCCATTTATTTACGGTGGTGATATGATAGAATATGTTTATGAGCAAGATACTACTTTTGCAGAGATTCCAACTAAATATGAAGCTGGTACTCAAAATATTGCTGGTGTAATATCACTTAAAGCCGCAATAGATTATTTAAATAAAATTGGAATGGATAATGTTGAATCCGGCGAGAGAGAGTTATCTGAATATTTATATAATGAATTAAATAAACTTGATTTTATTGAAATTTACGGTCCAAAAAATTTAGAAAATAGAACTGGTGTTTATTCTTTTAATATAAAAGGTGTTCATCCTCATGATGTTGCTACAGTTTTAGATTCAAAAGGTGTTTGTGTTCGTTCTGGTAATCATTGCGCGCAACCTTTACTTAAATATATTGGAGTAGATTCTACTTGCAGAGCTAGTCTTTATATTTATAATACAAAAAAAGATATCGATAAATTAATTGAAGCTTTGAAATTTGCTTATTCGAAATTTGAAAAATGGATAAAATAATATTATGGAAGATTTAGATCAAATCTATACAGATTTAATAATGGAGCATAGTACTGCTACTTATAATAAACACAAACTTGATTGTGCCGATTTTAGTGAACACGGACATAATCCTAGTTGCGGGGATGATATTACGGTAGAAGTTAAAATGAATGGTAATATTATTGAAGATATTGCATATACCGGGAGTGGTTGTGCTATTTCTCAAGCATCTACTTCAATTATGATTGATCTTTTTAAAGGGAAAAATATTGATGAAGTTTTAAAAATGATTGATATTTTTTTGAGGATGATAAAAAGAGAAAAGTTAGATAATAAGGAATTAGATTTAATAGAAGACGCGCAAGCTTTAAAGAATATTTCTAATATGCCAGCACGTGTAAAATGTGCCGAACTTGCATGGTATACGATGCAAAAACTTATTTCTAAAATAAATAATCATTAATTATAATTGCATGAATTTTTATGATTTTGTAGTAAAAACAAGATCTGGTGAGGATTTTGCTTTATCTAATTTAAAAGATAAAGTTGTGTTAATTGTAAATACAGCTACGGGTTGTGGCTTTACTCCACAATATGAAGCAATTGAAAAATTGTATGAAAAATATCATGAACAAGGATTTGAGGTTTTAGATTTTCCTTGTAACCAATTCGGTCATCAAGCACCTGGTGATAATAATGAGATTCATGAATTTTGTACTGCAAAATATAAAACTCAATTTGATCAATTAGCTAAGATTGACGTTAACGGAGAAAATCAATCACCACTTTTTGCTTTTATAAAGAAAGAAGTAAAGAAAGATGAGATTTCTGGATTTAAGAATAAAATGGTTATGAATGGTATAAAAAAGATTAGTAAAACAGCAACAGGAGATGGTGATATTTTATGGAATTTTACAAAGTTTCTTGTTGATAAGAATGGTAATGTTGTTAAAAGATATAGTCCAATTATGGATCCTATGAAAATGGAAGATGAAATAGTTAAATTATTAAAATAAAATAAAAACAACACATTTTTGACTTTTTGTGAAAAATGTGTTATTTTTTATTAGCTAAAAATGATACAAGGAGGTTATATATGAGTAGTGTCATTAGAATACTGCTTGCTATATTGTCGACATATTTACTAATGTCAATAATTATAGCGATCTATGATGTTTGTATGACTTTTAAAAATGTTATAGATCTTGAAAGAACTGGTCAACCTTATACGGAAGATGATCTTCCTAAAGTGTTTGGGGTGGAGAACTATATTTTTGTCCTAAGTATTTTATTTTATAATTGGATTTTTATTATTATAGACAAAGTAGTTGCAAAACTTAAAGGATAATCTTTTTACAGGAGGGAAAATGAAAATTGCAATAATTTTCTGGGTGGTGTATTTGGTAGCCGGAATTTAATTAAATAACTCGTCTCAAAAATAGGCGAGTTATTTTTTATTAAATTGACATTTTATGTAAAAAGTGTTTAAATATATGAAATAAATAGGAGGAAAAACATGAAAATAGCAATGGTAATTGTTATTGTTTATTTAGTGATTTCAGTTTTTATTGGAATTGCTAAAATAATGACTAATGATAGTATTTATAGAAGTATAGCAGATGTTCCTACTGGAGATTTGGAATTCTATGCTAGTTCTTTGTCGTTTAGTGCAGTTCATTTTATCTTTTTACCAAGTATATTAGTATATAGTATTTGGACTAATTTTATTGAACTTATTACTTTGAATTGAACTTATTGCTTTGATTCGACAACATTTTTAAATACAAAGACCTGTTTGTGTAATGCAAACAGGTTTTTTAATAAGAAAAATAAGTTGACATTTTATATAAAAATGTTTAAATATACAAAACATAGGAGGAAAGTATATGAAAATGGCAATGATGATTGTTATTGTTTATTTAGTGATTTCAGTTTTTATTGGAATTGCTAAAATAATGATTAATGATAGTATTTATAGAGGGATAGCAGATGTTCCTACTGGAGATTTGGAATTCTATGATACTAGTTCTTTGTCGTTCAACGCAATTCATTTTATCTTTTTCCCAAGTATATTAGTGTATTATATTTGGGTTGGTATTATTGAAGTTGTTGCTTTTATCAGAGAACATTTTTAAATACAAAGACCTGTTTGTGTAATACAAGCAGGTCTTTTAATAAGAAAAATAAGTTGACATTTTATGTAAAAAGTGTTTAATTATATAAAACATAGGAGGAAATATGTGGATAAAAATTTTAATTGCATACTTAATTGTGTCTGTATTTATCGGAATTTGTAAGATATGTATAGATGCTAGTATAGCAAGAGATTTGTCGGATGTTCCAATAGGGGATCTTGAATATTATGATACAAGTTCGCTTGGAATACATCCAATACTTTTTGTATTCTTTCCAAGTATAATTGTTTATTATGTTTGGGTTGGAATTGTTGCTGTTATAAATTTTATTATTGATTTATTTTAAAAAATAGAAACCTGTTTGTGTAATGCAAGCAGGTTTTTTAATAGGAAAATAAATTGACATTTTATGTTAAAAATGTTTAAATATATGAATATAGAGGAGGAAAATATGAAAGCATTAATTATTCTTGCTGTTGTGTATTTAGGAATCTCTGTTATACTCGGGGTTATAAAAACAATACGCTTTGCTATTGTTTATTATCCGGAACAGATAGATAGGTATTTTATAACCTTGTGTCCATATTCTTATGAAGAAAGACGTGATACTTGGTATGAAAGGTTATTTTTACCGAGCTTACTGGTGTTTGTTATACTCGACTTTATCATTGATGCGCTTGTCAGCGTTATTTTCTGGATAGCCACCGGAAAAAGACTCGGACGCTGGTAGTAATAATTAGCTCGCCTAATAATGTATAGGTGAGCTTTTTTATTTTTGACATTTAGTATTTACTTTGCTATAATAAATTCACTTTTAAATATTTCCTTTTTCCCTGGGAATATAGAGGTTAATAAAGATAATATAAAAATATGATTGCTATTATTAAAACTGGTGGTAAACAATATAAAGTTACAGAAGGTTCAAAAATTAAAGTTGAAAAATTAGAAGCTGAAGTTGGTTCAAAAGTTACTTTTGACAACGTTCTTTTAACTTCTAAAGAAGATGGTTCTGATTTAAAAATGGGAGCTCCTGTTATCGAAGGTGCTAAAGTAGAAGCTACTGTTTCTAAACAAGATAGATATGCAAAAGTTAGAACTATAAAATACAAAAATAAAACTCATTTCAACAAAGAAAAGAATCATAGACAAGCTTATACTGAAGTTATCATCGATTCTATTAATGCCTAGAAGGTAAATATTAAAAGTCGGGATTTTAATCCCGACTTTTTATTTATTAATTAAAAATTAATTGCTAATATAAGGGTATATTTTTGACTTTTTGTAAAAAATGTGTTATTTATTTACTAAACTATTATAGGAGGAGAAAATATGCTAGTGAAAGTTCTTCTTATTTATATTGCAATTTCGCTATTGATTGGAATTATAAAAATTATTCATGCTAGTTTAACTAGTCGTGATGGTGAAATGGCATACAAAATTACTTTTATTGATGTTATATTTTTTCCGTGTTTGTTTTTAATTATCCTTTGTTATGTACTCTATTTAACAAAATACGAATAAAATAACGTCGATATTTAACCCGTCTATAAAAGGCCGGGTTATTTTTTTATAAAAAAATAAAGACTAGTAATAGTCTTTATAATTCGATTCTTCCGGATATTGAATCGCTTAATGTGATTTGATCTGCATATTCTATTTCTGAACCAATAGGTAATCCGCGAGCAAATCTTGTCATTTTTATATTGAGTGGTTTGAGTAGCTTTGAAATGTAGATTATTGTAGATTCTCCTTCAATTTTTGGATCGATTCCGAAAATAATTTCTTTTATTTTGTCTTTATTTTTTGTAACTCTGTCTATTAATTCTTGTATTTTTATTTTATCTGGAGTTACGCCGTTTAGTGTATCTATAAGCCCATGAAGAACGTGATATTTTCCGTTGAATTTGGATGTTTTTTCTATATTTGCAATATCTTTTATATTTGCAACTACACAAATTACGCTTGAATCACGGTGTTTATTAAGACAAATATCGCAATAATCATTTTCTGAAATATTAAAGCAAGCTTTACATAACTTTATATTTTTTATATCTGTAATGCTTTTACTTAATACAGCAAGTTCTTCTGGTGACTTATTAAGTAAATAGAAAGCTATTTTCTCTGCGGTTTTTTGTCCGATAGTAGGGAATTTATGTATTTCGTTTATTAAATTTTCTAATTTTTCTGGAAACATAATATTATTTTATTGTTTTTATTTTAACATAGTTAAAGTTTTTGAGAATGTTTAAAACTTTATTAAAATATTTTTATATTTTTATTTACAAAATCAATATTCTCGTGTTATAATGATTTTACTTTTAGGGGTGTAGTTTAGTGGCAGAACAAGGGTCTCCAAAACCTTTGGCGTGGGTTCGATTCCTACCACCCCTGCCGAATTAAAAAACACTTATATTAAGTGTTTTTTATTTTTAATTACGTTGACTTTTTGGCTAAAATATGTTTTTATCTATAATATAATTTCATAGGAGGAAAATATGAAAGAAATAGATGTAGATAATTGGGAAAGGAATAAAACATACGAATGGTTCAAGTCGTTTTCGAATGCTACTTATAGTATGAACGTTAAAATAGATGTGACGTCGCTTGTGTGGCATGTAAAAAACAGCAAAGAGTCATTCTTTATTGATCTTTTGTATATAGTTTTGAAAGGATTGAATTCTGTCGATGAGATGAGAATGAGATTGGTTGATGGTGTGCCTGTGATATATGATGATATAAACCCTGCATTTACTGTTATGACGGATGCTAATACTTTTGAAAATGTAAGGTTTAATAATTGTACTGATTTTAAAAAATTCTATAAAATCGCATCACAGCATATCGAAGAAGCAAAGAAACAAAAGAGTATCAAAAAAGAAAATTACAATCCTAAAAATCGTTATGACGAGTATTATATAACATGTGTTCCGTGGGTTGATTTTACTCAATTTACTCATCCAATACCTGATGATATTTCATCACAATGTATTCCAAGGATATGTTGGGGGAAATATTCTTATAATCCGCATGGATCAAGATATGAATTAACGTTAAATATTACTGTAAGTCATATTTTTGTGGATGGTTATCCTCTTTCTCAAGTTTTCAACAAAATACAGGAATTTTTAAGAGATCCCCGTTGGGTATTAGAATAAAAATTTCTATCAAAAAAGCACTTAGTAATTAAGTGCTTTTTGTTTTTACAACAAATCGTTGTATGCGTTTATTATAATATTTTTTAGTTGCTTGGTATTATCTATATCTACTAAATACATCGCTTTTGCGTTTGGATAGGGTATAACTTCTTCTAGGCTGTATTGCTGATTGCTACCAGTTTTCTTTACAAGTAATCTATCGTCATATATTCCACCAAATAAAACGTTATTATAATAAAGTAAATATTCACCCATCATTGGTCTGCAATCAATATTGTCTAATGTATTTAATTGTTCTAATACGAAGTTTTTGTATTCTTTTGTTGTAGACATTATTTTATATTATCTTGTTTTAATTTTACTCTTACTAGATTTAATGTATTCATTGCTAGTGACGCTAAAATTGCAATAAATAGATATATTTTATTTTCTAATTTTGATACGATACTTAAAACTATAAAAATCACGCCTATTATAAATAATATAATTTCAATGATTTTTATGATATTTTCTGTTTTATTTGTCATTTGGTTAATTTAATTTAATTATTTGTTTCTGAATTAGAATGATCTATTTTTTCTGTAGAAAGTAATATTACATTTCTATACCTATCTACTTCTATTTCATGTATTTCTTCTTGCGAGATTTTATGATCTCCGACATGTATATATTTAAATTTAATCCATGTGTATCCAGTATTTTTTCCTCTAAATGCATACTTTTTACTTATTGGAGCACCTACCATACCATTTTTATTTTTGTTTTCTACTTCTGATTCTTCAACAAACATGATTAAATCCGTATCTCCGATTTCATATTCCCAAAAATAAGGCACACCGCCGTTTGTATTATATATAAATTCTAATTGCCTTACTTCTGTGTTGGGTGGTGTTGTGTTTGGTTTTTGAAAGTTATTTATTGTTTTTATTCTATAAATAACCGCACCTATTATGGCAAGCGATAATATTGAAATAATTAATATAATAAGTATTTTTTTCTTCATATTTTTAATAATCAATATATTTTATTTTAGCATATTTTAATAAAATTATGTTAATAAATAATTGATTTTAGAAAAAAATGGTTGTAATATGCGAATATAATTCTTAAACAAAAATAAAAATGAACCAAGAAGAAAAATTGGGGATAGTCCTAGAAAAATTACTTTCTTTAAGAAAGGAAATTGATGAGACTATTGCTATGATTGATGTTTTACCAAAGACATCAAATAATATTAATGAAAAAGCAAAAGCAGAATCTACTGAATATTTTGATGATAATAGTAAGATTATTGAAGGTATATTTAATGGTGAAATTATGATTGGTCCAGATGGTAAGCAATACAGTATTCCTACTAATTATATTTCTAAATCAAAGATAGTTGAGGGTGATAAGATGAAATTAACTATCAAAAAAGATGGTACTTTTATTTATAAGTTAATTGATCAAGTTAAAAGGGTTCGTGCTATTGGTACTTTATCTAAAGATGAATCTGGTAAGGGATACATAGCTTTAATAAACGGTAGAGCTTATAAAGTTCAAAAAGCTTCTGTTACTTATTATAAAGGTGAAGTAGGTGATGAAGTTGTTGCTATTTTACCAGAAGGCGGAGACTGCACATGGGCTGCTATTGAAAATATTACAAAAGAAAAAATCGAGAATAATATTTCTGAAGTTAAAAATACTGTTGAAACACCTATTAAGGATAATATTGAAAATATAAAAAGTGAACCAAAATCTCTTGATATTAATTCTTTAAATCAAGTAACTCCTATTTCTCTTGATGATATTGAATAATTTTCACTAAAATTAAAAAGTGTTATAATAAACAAGCTAATTATTAAATTTTAAAAATGTCTTTATTTTCACAATTAAAACAAATTACTGACTTAAAAGATCAAGCTAAAAAATTACAAAAAGAATTACAAAGCGAATTAGTTGAATCTGATAAAGCTGGTTTAAAGATTGTTATTAATGGTAATCAAGAAATTGTTAGAGTTGAAGTTGCTGATGAAAGATTACTTTCAGATAAACAAAAAATGGAAGCTGCTATCAAAGAAGCTACTAACGAAGCTATAAAGAAAGTTCAAATGGTAATGGCAAAGAAAATGCAAAGTATGGAAGGATTTAATTTACCTGGTCTTAACTAATAAAATCACGGATTTATTCCGTGTTTTTTATTTTAACCAGGTATTGTTTTTTTGTAGCTAACGGGGTATAGTATTTTATACAAGTTAAAAATATAGGAGGCTTAGAGTGTTTCATAGAATGAGATTTATTAGGACGGTTAATAGTTATAAGGTTAATTGTTATATCGATCCAGATACTAATAATAAATGTGATGTCATCGTTGAACACAATCTTTACAGGAAAGGTTTTAAATTTATATCAGAGCTGATTTACAAACATTATTCTGGTAAATATTTCATTAGAGAATCTACTGAGTATTTTGAATCGGATAAATATGGTTGTTATGATATGAATAAGCCTGTTACTGTATAATCCTTAACCATCACTTTAATGTGATGGTTTTTATTTACAAAAAACTTTAATTATGATATTATATTGTTGTGAACCAATGAAGTTGGTTTTTTATTATTTATTTAATTTTTAATAATTAAAGGTGTATGCAAGGAATACAGAAACATTACGTATCAGTTGAAGGTTACAATGAAATTAAAAAAGAATTAGACTACAGAAAAAACGATTTAAGAAAAGAAATTGCTGAAAGAATTAAAGTTGCAAAAGAATTTGGTGATTTATCTGAAAACGCTGCTTATACTGAAGCTCGTGAAGCTCAAACAGAAAATGAATCTAAAATTAGAGAACTTGAAGATATGGTTCTTACTCTTGAAGTTGTTGAAAATTCCAATGGCGGTGATTCTATAAAAATTGGAACAAAGTTTGTTGCAGAATTAAACGGTAAAGAAGTTACTTATTCTCTTGTTGGTTCCGCTGAAGCTGATCCATCTAATTTTAAGATTTCTAACGAATCTCCATTAGGTATGGTTTTCTTAGATAAAAGAGTGGGTGATGAAGTTGAATTTAAATCTCCATCAGGAAATGTTATGAAATTCACTATAAAAAGTATATTATAATTGGCTAATATAAGCTAAAAAATCTGGTAAATCCAGATTTTTTTATTTTGAGTTATTAGCACTTGACACTTTTGAGTGCTAATTATATAATTATATTGTAAGTAATAAATATTTATTATTTCATGAAAGAATTATCTAAAAGACAACAAGATCTGATAAAGATTATTGTCGAGAATTATATTAAAACATGTGTGCCGGTTGGTTCTAAGCAAATCACCGACAGTATAGATGTTAGTTCTGCGACAATTCGTAATGAAATGTCAGAACTCGAATCTCTAGGATATTTGATTCAACCACATATATCAGCTGGTAGAATCCCAACAGACGAAGCTTATATTTACTATGTAAACAACTTTTTATTAAAGTCAGTAATATCTTCTTCTGATAAGGACCTATTGGATGGAATTAGTGATGATGATTCTAGAGAATATTATAAAAAAATAGCAAAGACTTTAGCAGATATGTTTGGACTTGCTATCGTAGTGTCTTTTGCTAAAAATGATATTTATTTTACAGGTATTTCTGGTTTATTTTCACAACCAGAATTTAAAAAAGACTTTGTGTGTCTAAATGATTTTACATCATTACTTGATCATTTAGATGAAAAACATTCTTTAATATTTGATAGTATAAAGGATGATATAAATATAAATATTGGTGTTAATAATCCGTTTTCTGAATTCTGCGGATCTGTAATAGTAAAACTTGATAATGGTTCTATTATATCAGTTATTGGTCCGGTTAGAATGGATTATTCTAGAGTATTTTCATGTTTAAGTTATATAAAAAGTAATAAAAAATAAATGGATAAAGAAGAAAAAAAAGATAAAAAAGAAAAAATAGAAGAAGAAAATAAAGATTCTAATACTGAAAATACGAATGAATCTGAATCTAAAAAAACAGAAGACGTAGATTATAAAGATATTGCAATGAGAGCTATTGCTGATTTGCAAAATTACAAAAAAAGGGTTCAAGAAGAAAATCAAGAATTTAAAAAACTATTAACTTTTGATGTAGTATCTGAATTTTTAGATATCTATAATAATTTAAAACAAGCAGAGAGTTTTATACCAGATGATCAAAAAGAAGTTGCATGGGTTAAAGGTGTGGTTATGATTAGCAATCAATTTAAAGATAGATTAATGCAATTTGGTATAGAAGAATTTAATTGTGTAGGTCAAAAATTCGATCATAATACCATGGAGGCTGTATTTACAGAATCTGATGAATCAAAAGAAGAAGATGTTGTTTTAAAACAAATTGCTCCAGGATTCAAAATTGGAGAAAAAATAGTGCAATTTGCAAAAGTTGTAGTTAATAAAAAAGCTAATTAATTTAATTATACGCACTATTGCGCATATGAAAGGAAAAATTTTATGTCTATTGTAAAATATAATCCATTCAATGAAGTTGAAAACATTTGGGATGATTTCTTTGATGATAATAAATTCATCCCAATAGTTCCAAAACCTGCAAACAATATTCCTCCTATGGATGTATACGATGATAAAAACAATGTTTATGTAGATGTTGCTTTGTCTGGTATTGATCCAAAGGATGTAAATATAGAAATTGAAAATAATATTCTTTGCGTTAGCGGAAATATTGAAAAGAAAACAGAAATCGACGAAAAGAATTATTATAAGAAAGAAATCAGAAGAAGTTCTTTCTCTAGAAAAGTAGCTTTACCTGCCGAAGTAAATAGTGAGAAAACTCAAGCTGTTTATGAAAATGGTGTGTTAAAGGTTTCTATTCCAAAGAAAGATGAAATTAAACCAAAGAAAATTGAAATCAAGATTAAATAGTTTAAAACTTACTCCTAGGTATAGCAATATACCTAGGAATGAATCTTGAGTATTCAATTTATTGTTTAGATAATTATTGTTTGTGATAGTTATTTAATTGTGAATTTAATAAAAGTTAATTAATTTTTAATAAGTAATAAAAATATGAGTAAAATACTTGGTATCGATTTAGGTACTACAAATTCATGTATGTCTATAATGGAAGGTGGAAAATATACTATCCTTGAAAATAAAGAAGGTGCTAGAACTACTCCATCTGTTGTTGCTGAAACAAAATCTGGAGAAAGAATTATTGGACAAGTTGCAAAAAGACAATCTGTAACAAACCCAATGAACACTATTTATTCTGCAAAAAGATTTATCGGAAGAAAATATTCTGATCCTTCTGTTGCAAAAGATAAAGAAATGTTTCCATTTGAAATTAAACAAGGACCAAACGATTCTATAAAAATCGTAATGAGCGGTAAAGAATATGCTCCAGAAGAAATTTCTGCTATGGTTCTTAGAAAATTAAAGGAAGATGCTGAAGCAAAATTAGGTGAAAAAATTACAGAAGCCGTAATTACTGTTCCTGCATACTTTGACGATTCTCAAAGACAAGCTACAAAGAATGCTGGTACTATTGCTGGTCTTGATGTAAAGAGAATTATAAACGAACCTACAGCTGCAGCATTGGCTTATGGATTCAATAAAAATAAAAATGAAAAGATTTTAATCTATGACTTTGGTGGAGGTACTTTTGATGTATCTGTACTTGAAGTAGATGAAATTGATGGTGAATTATCAGTTGAAGTAAAATCAACAAACGGTGATACTCATCTTGGTGGAGATGATATCGATCAAGCTATAATGAAATATTTAATTGATGAATTTAAGAGAGAAAAAGGAGTTGATTTATCAAATGATCAAATGGCTATTCAAAGATTAAAGGAAGCTGCAGAAAAATCTAAGATTGAATTATCAACTGCTCAAGATTCTCAAATTTCATTACCATTCATTACTACAACAGCTTCTGGTCCAGAACATTTGGAAATGACTTTAACTAGAGCTAAATTGGAAGAAATTGCTTCTGAATACATTGAAAGAACAAGAACTCCAATTGAAAACGCTTTAAGAGATGCTGGAATTAATAAAGGTGATATTAATCAAATTGTGCTTGTTGGTGGACAAACTAGAATGCCAGCTATAGTAAAATTTGTAGAAGATTACTTTGGTAAAAAAGCAAACGCTACAGTAAACCCCGATGAAGTAGTATCTGCTGGTGCTGCCGTACAAGGTGGTGTGTTACAAGGTGATGTTAAGGATGTATTATTACTTGATGTAACTCCATTAACATTAGGTATTGAAACAATGGGTGGAATTAGAACTCCATTAATTACTAGAAACACAACAATTCCAACTTCAAAATCTCAAGTATTCTCTACAGCTGTAGATAATCAACCTTCTGTAGAAATTCATGTTCTTCAAGGAGAAAGAGAAATGGCTGCAGATAACAAAACACTTGGAAGATTTACATTGGATGGAATTATGCCAGCTCCAAGAGGAGTACCTCAAATTGAAGTTACATTCGATCTTGATGCAAATGGTATTTTAAATGTAAAAGCAGTAGATAAAGCCACAAACAAAGAACAACATATTACAATTACAGCTTCTACAACACTTTCTAAAGAAGAAGTAGAAAGAATGGCTCATGAAGCAGAAATGCATGCTGAAGAAGATAAGAAAAAGAAAGAGTTAATTGAAATAAGGAACGAAGGAGAATCTCTTGCTTATCAAACTGAAAAGATGATTAAAGAAAATGAAAGTAAATTCACCGCAGAAGATAAGACAAATCTTGAAGGAAGAATTAAGAACTTAAGAGATATCTTAGCTAAGACAGATGCTACAAAAGATGAAATAAAGAAAGAAGTTGAAGCATTGTCTGAAGAAGCTCAAAAGATTGGTACAAAGATGTATCAACAACAAGCTCAAACTCAACAACAAACAGCTGGAGATGCTAATAATGCAGGTGCTCAAGCTGAAAATAACACAAATACAGAAAATGATGGAACTGTAAAAGGTGAGTTTGAAGAAAAGAAATAATCTAGGTTATTTTATCAATAGACTGGAATATCAAGTTATTCCAGTTTATTTGGTAAAATAATTATTAACACCAATAATATGAGTTTATTCAATGATTCTAATAAAAATATAGAAAATAAGGGGGCTACGGAAGAAGATTTAAATGTTGATGGTTTTATTAGTTTAGATGCAAGTTTTAATGGAACTAAACATGGTGACACTGGTTTTATAAATGAAGAACAAGCTAATTTTAAAGAAGATATAGTAGAAACTGAATATAATAAATTAATAGATGCCGGTTTTATTAATAATGACGGTCAAATTTTAAATAAAATATGTGATCAAGAACTTTTTGATACGTTTTTTAATTTTCAAAATGATCAAGAAAGATCTAATTTAGTTATA
>JAEEGL015161435.1_pt1 | contig 21439 bp, 19 predicted proteins | sample 9134231 | NCBI WGS metagenome assembly JAEEGL01 (sample SAMN16246548, study PRJNA631951) | gut metagenome | biome: gut microbiome; feature: rumen; material: fiber-attached | host: Bos | place: Iran: Karaj | collected 2018-10
CGCTCTTTTCGCGGTGGATCTGCCTGGATTCCTCGCGGGCTTCCTCCGCGTTCTTGTTGATGAGGTACACCAGGGCTTCGTACTGCTCCCACTTGGTGCATTCTTCTGCGGGTTTTGAAAAAGTGTCGTTGAGGATGTCAAGGTACGCGCCCTTGAACATTTCCTTGTTGTTCAGTCTGTGAAAAGACATGCGGTTATTTTCTCCTTGTATGTTTAAGTATTATTGCCGAAGTCTGGGGAAGATCCAGCTGCACGGACCATTCCTGGCCCATCCAGGGGGTGTGGTCCGCTTCGAGTAAAGCGCCCTCGGCGCCGGGATCTTCGCTGTTTATGAGCACCTCGTACCGGCCGGGTTTGGGTACCCCGACCCTGTAGCCGCCCTGGCCGTTCCACCCGAAGTTGAGTATGCACACCGCGGGATTTACGCGGCTCTTGCTCCATCTTGAGTAGACGAGTATGCTCTTTTCGTTGTCGTTGGCGTCTATCCACGTGAAGCCGTCCCAGCTGTGGTCCACCTCCCAGAACTCCTTGTTCTTAAGGTACATGTGGTTGAGCTTCTTTACGTATTCGTGGTAGTCGCTGTGCTTTTCGTAGTCCAGAAGGAACCACTCCAGCTGCTCGTAGAAGCGCCATTCGATGAACTGCGCTATCTCGTTGCCCATGAAGTTGAGCTTTCCGCCGGGATGGGTCATCTGGTAGGCAGCAAGGACCTTTAAGCCCGCAAACTGCCTGTCGTAATCCCCCTGCTGGCGGCCTATGATGGAGCGCTTTCCGTGCACTACCTCGTCGTGCGATAGGGGCAGGATGAAGTTCTCCGAGAAGGCGTACATCATGGAGAAAGTGAGCTTGTTGTGGTCGTGCTTTCTGAACAGGTAGTCCGTTGAGATATAGCGGAGCGTATCGTTCATCCAGCCCATGTCCCATTTGTAGTGGAAGCCCAGTCCGCCGTCCTTGGGCGGGTAGGTGACCATGGGCCACGCGGTGCTCTCTTCGGCAGCGGTTATGACGCCGGGGAAGCGCTGTCCTACCATGTCGGAGAGGCTCCTCAGGAAGTCTATCGCTTCCAGGTTGCCTTCCTCGCCGTACTTGTTGAAGGTCTTCTGCGCAGGATCGTCTATGCCGAAGTTGAGGTAGAGCATGGAGCTCACGCCGTCCACGCGTATTCCGTCGGCGTGGTACTTTTCGAGCCAGAAGTGGGCGCTGGAGAGCAGGAAGCTCTTTACCTCGGGACGGCCGTAGTCGAAGATCAGCGTGCCCCACTGGGGATGCTCTCGCTTTTCATAGAGCTTGTAGCCGTTGAATTTGATGAGGCCGTGCTGGTCCCTGCAAAAATGCGCCGGTACCCAGTCCAGTATGACCCCCAGGCCGTGCTGGTGGGCTTTGTCTATGAGCTTCATGAGGCCCTGCGGCGTGCCGTGGCGCGAAGTCGCGGAGAAGTAGCCGGTGACCTGGTAGCCCCAGGAATCGTCCAGGGGGTGCTCCATGACAGGCATTATCTCTAGATGAGTGTAGCCCATTTTTTTAGCGTAGGGGACGAGCTCGTCGGCAAGCTCTTCGTAGCTGTAGTACTGTGCTTCTCCCTGCTGTTCGGTGTGGCGCTTCCAGGAGCCGAGGTGCACCTCGTAGATGTTCTTGGGCTGCTCGAAGTGGTTGGTCCTGGCTCGTTTTTCGAGCCATGAAGCGTCGTGCCACTCGTAGCCCAGGGTACGTATGATGGAAGCCGACTTGGGCCTCATCTCGGACCAGAAGGCGTAGGGATCTGCCTTGTCGAAGGAAGAGCCGCGCTTGCTGGTTATGTAGAACTTGTAGGCCTGGCCTTCAGAAGCGCCCGGAACGAAGCCTGTCCATATCCCGCTGGTCCCTACAGGCTGCAGCTGGTCAGCGTCCTTGCTCCAGCCGTTGAAATCGCCTTCTACTGCGACTGTTTTAGCGCCGGGGACCCAGACCGAGAATCTGGTGCCTTTCTGCCCGTCTTCTTCGGCAGGGTGGGCGCCGAGCATCTCGTAAGCCTTGTAGAAGGTGCCCTGGTTGAACAGGTAGATGTCGTCTTTATGCTTTTGTGTGTATGTCTTTATATCCATGTCTCAGGTCCGTTTTTACAGGCTGTCGATGACGCCTTTTATAAGAGCCTGGCGGCCTGCCAGCGCCTTTTCAGCGGCCTGTCTGTCGTTGTCCTTGATGCAGTAGTAGACCTTGGTCTTGGGCTCGGTGCCGGAAGGCCTGATGGCCAGCCATGAACCGTCCTTGAACCAGTATTTGAGCACGTCCGAAGGCGGAAGGCCGTCTATGCCTTTTTCGAAGTCCTTCATGGACGCGATGTCTGGCGAAAGGGAAGTGCCAAGCTCGCGGAGCTTCCTGTTGATGGAGGCGATCTTTTCCGCGCCTTCCTTTCCGGTGAACACGAAGTTGTCCAGATGGTCCAGGTAATAGCCGTACTTCTTGTATATGTTCCTGATGGCGTCGCACATGCTGATGCCTTTGGACTTATACCATGCTGCCATCTCGCATATCATCATGATGGCAGTGGCGGAATCCTTGTCGCGGACGTAGTCGCCTATGAGGCAGCCGTTGCTCTCCTCGTAGCCGAATTCGACGGTCTTTTCGCCGCTCTCTTCGAGCCTGTTCATGCGCTCGCCTATGAACTTGAAGCCTGTGAGCACTTCCTCGACGGAAAGTCCGTAAGCCCTTGCGATATCGGAGCCGAGCTCGCTTGTTACGACTGTGGTAATGAGGCAGGAGTTGGGCTTGAGCTGCTTCTTGCGCCTTTCGAGAAGGTATTCTATGAGCAGGGCGCAGATCTGGTTACCGGAGAAGAAGATGAAGCTTCCGTCCTTATCCAGGGCAGCCATACCTATGCGGTCGGCGTCGGGGTCGGAACCTACGGCGATGTCTGCGCCTTCGCGTACTGCCTGGTCCATGGCCAGCTTCATGGCGCTCTCGTCTCCGGGGTTGGGGGATGTGACGGTCGGGAAGTTTCCGTCCGGCTTTACCTGCTCCTTAACGACGGATACTCCGGTGTAGCCCAGGTCCGAAAGAACTCTTGTTACGGGCACGAAGCCTGCGCCGTGCAGCGGAGTGTAGACAGCCTTCAGAGCGGCCTTAGCCTCAGCGCTGATCGGGTTTGCTTCGCCTTCGACTGCGGCAATGTAGCGGTCCATCATCTCGCTTCCTATGTAGTGGAGGAGGCCCTTTGCCGCCGCGACGTTCTCTTCCATGATGACGGCCTTTGTGATATCGACCTTGTTTACTTCAGCTATCACAGCGTCCGCCGTGTATGGGTAGAGCTGGCAGCCTGTCTCGTCGTAGGCCTTGTAGCCGTTGTACTCTTTGGTATTGTGGCTGGCGGTGACTATGACGCCTCCGCAGCAGCCGAGCTGCCTTACTGTAAAGGACAGCATGGGAGTGGGGCAGGTGTAGGTGTAGAGGTAGGCCGGGATGCCCGCAGCGCACATGGTGAGAGCGGTCTGCCTTGCGTACTCCCTGGAATTGTTCCTTGTATCGAAGGCTACGGCTACTCCGCGCTTTTTGGCGTCCTCGCCGAAGGCCTTCAGCAGGTAGGCGGCAAAGCCTGTGCTTATCCTGCGAACGTTGTACGAATTGAAACGGTTGGTGCCTGCGCCCATGAGGCCTCTGGCTCCGCCGGTACCGAACTCGAGGTCCCTGTAAAAGCGGTCCTCGATCTCTTTTTCGTCGGTGAGGGCTGCAAGCTCGGTGCGGGTGGCCTCGTCGAAGAACGGATCGCTCTTCCAAAGCTCGTATTTTTGTCTGTAGTCAGCCATAGTGGTTGCTCCTTATCTATGAAAATTTGATATAGTTGACGCGTTATTTCTTTCCCAGAAGCGCGAACATGTTCTTCTTGTACTCCTCGACTCCGGGCTGGTCGAAGGGGTTTACGCCCTGCATGTATCCGGAGATGCCGCAGGCAGCCTCGAAGAAGTATATCAGTGCGCCAAGGGACTCTTCGTCGAGCTTTGGAGCGCTGATCTCCATGCACGGAACGCCGCCCTTCATATGGGCGCGCTTTACTCCTTCCTGGGCTGCGGCGTAAACTTCGCGGTATTCCTTGCCCGCTACGTAGTTGAGGCCGTCGCCGTTCTCCTCGGAGAAGGGGACCTCGACCTTAATGTTTGGCTCGTCGAAGCTGAGGAAGGTCTCCATGAGTATGCGTTCGCCGTCCTGGATGTACTGGCCCATGGAGTGAAGGTCCGCCGTGAACACGCAGGACGCGGGGAATATGCCCATGTGCTGCTTGCCTTCGGATTCGCCGTAGAGCTGCTTCCACCATTCGGCTATGAAGCGCACGCTTTCGGAGGGGCAGGAAAGTATCTCCACCTTTTTGCCGAGCTGTCTGTAGAGCGCCTGGCGCACCGCGGCATATTTGAGAGCCGGATTGCACTCCGGGCAGTCCTTTTTAGTGATCTCTGCCTGAGATGCTGCGCCTGCCATGAGCCTGTCCACATCGATACCGGCTGCCGCGATCGGAAGAAGGCCTACCGGGGTGAGCACGCTGTAGCGGCCGCCGATGTCGTCGGGCACTACGAAGCATTCGTAGCCTTCCGCCTCGGCGAGTTTTTTGAGTGCGCCGCGGGCTTTGTCTGTAGTGCAGACTATGCGCTCTTTGGCTTCCTGCTTGCCGAAGTGCTTTTCTATGTAGTCCTTGAAGATCCTGAATGCGAGGGCAGGTTCCAGCGTGGTGCCGGACTTGGAGATGACATTTACATAAACAGATTTTCCGTCAACAAGCTGCAGTACCTGCGCCAGATCTTCTCCGTTTATGCCGTTGCCCAGGAAGTATATCTTCGGGCGCTTTGCCGCAACTTCGTTGAAGCGGGGACTGAGCATAGCTTCAATAACAGCTCTTGCCCCCAGGTATGAACCTCCTATGCCTATCACTACCAGGGCTTCGGCGTTGTCGTGTATGCGCTTTGCGCAGGCCTTTATGCGGGCCAGTTCTTCTCTGTCGAAATCGAACGGGAGCTTTACCCATCCGACGTAGTCGTTTCCGGCTCCAGTGCCTTCGAGAAGGGTATTAAGAGCCTTCTTTGCGGCTTCGTAATCCGGGGTTTCCGTAAGGAATGAAAGAGCTCCTTCTGCGTTTATCTGTACCATTTTGTTTTTCCTTTACAACTTTGTTTGAAATGTAGGCATAATATGAGATATAATATACCAAATAGATTATAACATACTTCTCGGAGAACTGATATGAGAATTATTGCAGCTACGCAAAATAAAAACAAATTAAACGAGATAAGCCAGATCACCAAGGACTTCGGACTGGGGCTCGTGTCCCAGGCGGACGTAGGTCTTGGCGATGTTCAGATAGATGAAACGGGCAGCACCTGCGAGGAAAATTCCTACATAAAGGCAAAGGCTATCTGCGATATGACCGGGGAGCCTGCCATTGCAGACGATTCGGGGCTTTTTGTGGACGCTCTGGACGGAGCTCCGGGGGTGAATTCCGCCCGCTACAGCGGTGTGCACGGCGACGACGCTGCCGCAAGGAAAATGATATTAAAGCAGCTCGAAGGTCTGCCGTACAAGAAGCGCACAGCCATGTTCGTATGCGTAATAACTCTGGTGTACCCTGACGGACGCAAGCTCGTGGCGCGCGGGGAGTGCCCGGGGCACATCGCCTACGAGGAAAAGGGCACAGGCGGCTTCGGCTACGACTGCATATTCATACCCCAGGGCAGGCGCCGCACCTTCGCGCAGATGCCCCAGAGCTACAAGAACGAGCACGGTCACCGCGGCCGGGCTCTGGCAAAACTCAGGACGCTTTTGTAAGAGGTGAGCCATGAAGAAGTTTTTATCTGTTTTTCTTGCAGCTGTGCTGCTTGCCGGGGCATGCCTGGTGCCCGCGCACGCGGTGTCGGACGCCCCGGATATAACTGCCGAGGGCGCTGTCACGATGGACTTTACCACCGGCGAGGTGCTCTTCGAGAAAGGTGCTGACAAGCAGCTCTATCCGGCGAGCCTTACCAAGATACTTACCGCAGTGGTGGTGTTGGAAAATCTCAGCATGGGAAAGACCCTCAAGGCCGACGAGGAAGTAGCGGCTACAGGCGGCTCACGCCTCAAGATGAAGAACGGCGAGCAGATCAGCGCCAAGGATGCGCTCTACGCCATGATGATAGGCTCCTGCAACGATCTCGCTGTGCTTCTGGCTAAGGCTGTATCTGGCAGCGTTTCGGAGTTCTGCAAGCTCATGAACGACAAGGCGGAAGAACTGGGCTGCACAGGCACGAATTTCGTGAATCCAAACGGGCTTCATGCGGACGACCATTTCACCACCGCTCACGACATGGCTATAATCTCCAGATACGCCATGCAGAACGCCATATTCCGCGATATAGTACGCAACGAATCCTATAAACTGACCCGCGGCAAAGGCGCGGAAAAACCCGGTACCGAAGAGACCATAACCACCACCAACTGGCTGCTCAACGATACAACCCACACCATGTACGTGGGCAGCAGCCGCCGCACCCCCAAATACGATGGGTGCATAGGCATAAAGACCGGGCACACACCGCAGGCAAGGGGGTGCCTTGTGGCAGCAGCCGCAAGGGACGGAAGCACCATGCTGACCGTAGTGCTGCATTCCGACGGTGATTCCAACGGAAGCTACGAGCGCTTCGTGGATTCCATAAAGCTTCTTGACTGGGCTTTCGCCAACTACCGTACGGTATCGGTGCTTAAAATGGGCATGGATATGGGCACTCTGAAGGTCAAAAAAGGCAAGACCAACAAGGTGTCGGCTGTGCTTGCAAGCGACGTGTACGCTACGCTGTCATCGGACCAGGACGACTCCATGATCACCTACGACGTGGAGCTCGACAAGACCATTAAAGCTCCGTTCAACCAGGGCACGGTCTGCGGCAAGGTGACAGTAAAGCACGACGGCGAGTTTGCGGGAGAATACGAGATAGTTACGGCTTCCGCAGTCAAGGAGGGCGGTTTCTTCTCGAACTTCGGGATCAGCGACGAGGTCGTAAAGAAGATAGGCAAGATACTGCTCTTCGTTGTGATCGCCGCGTTCCTGATCTTCGCGGGCTACATAGGGGCCCTTAAGATCAAGAGCGAAAGGATCAAGAAGCGCAAGGCCGCCCGCGCCAAAGCCCGCCGCGAGGCTGAAGAAAGAGAAAGGGAAAGGGATAAAGGCCTTTTCTAGATGTTCGACATTAAAGAAGAACTGAAAAAGCTGCCCGATAGCCCTGGGTGCTACCTGCACAAGGACGAGTTCGGGCAGATCATATACGTCGGCAAAGCCGTTTCCCTGCGGAACCGGGTGCGCCAGTATTTTCAGTCGTCCAAAAACCAGACTCCTAAGACCCGGGAGATGGTAAAGCATATAGCGGAGTTCGAGTACATTACCGCAGGCTCCGAGATGGAAGCGCTGATACTTGAGTGCAACCTCATAAAGCGCTACCGCCCCAAGTACAACATAGTCCTGAGGGACGACAAGACCTATCCGTACATCAAGGTCACCTTAAGGGAGCAGTACCCCAGGGTGCTGAAGACCAGGCGCGTCGTTAACGATGGCTCGAAGTACTTCGGTCCCTACGCTGACGCAGGTTCGGTCAATACGATAATAAGCCTGCTGAATTCTGTATATTGCCTAAAGCGCTGTAACGCGCAGAGCTTCCCGGAAGGTTTTACGCCGTGCCTCAACTACCACATCCACGAGTGCCGCGGGATATGCCGTGGCGGCGTGGACCGCGAAGAGTACATGAAGTCCGTGGACAAAGCCATGGATTTTCTTGCCGGAAAGGACAGGGAGCTTGTAAAGGAGCTGGATTCGAGGATGGAGAAGGCTGCAGCCGAACTGCGTTTTGAAGACGCGGCGGTAATACGCGACCAGCTCGCAGCGATAGACAGCCTTCAGGAAAAGCAGCGCGTGGTGCTGACCCGCCCGGAGGACCTGGATATTGTCATCCTTGTCAGCGGGCTTGCGGGCGCGCACGCTCTGGTATTTGCTGTGCGGCAGGGCAGGCTGTCCGGCCGCGAGAGTTTCTTCCTGGGCGATACAGGCGGAGAATCCTACGCGCACCTGCTGTCGGAATTCATAAAGCGCTACTACCCCGAAAGCCTTACAGTTCCAAAGGAAATACTGCTTTCACAGCTTCCGGAGGAAGCAGAGCTTCTGTCCAGGTGGCTGTCGGATATGAGGGGCTCTGCCGTTGTCCTCAGCGTTCCTGCCAGGGGCGAGAAAAGGGCGCTCATGGACGTCGTGCGAAAAGACGCGCAGATGATGCTCAAAGACATAGACGAGCGGGCTCAGAGGCAGATAGAAAAAGACGAAGCTGTAAGAAAGCAGCTCAAAGAGGTATTCGGAGAGGAACTTGGAGCGCGCATACACCGCGTGGAATCCTACGACATCTCGCACATACAGGGAACGGATTCCGTCGGAGCAATGGTAGTATTCGACGACGGAAGGCCTCTTAAGAAGGCTTACAGGCGCTTCAAGATAAGGACCATAGAAGGCGCGGACGACACAGGAAGCATGATAGAAGTCCTGTTCAGGCGCTTTAGAAAAGCCGTGGAGGGGGATCCCGGCTTTAAGGATCTTCCCGACGCGATATTCATGGACGGTGGGGCGGGGCAGGTGAACGCCGCGAAGTCGGTGCTTGCCGCTCTGAAACTGGACATACCCGTCGCCGGCATGGTAAAGGACGACAAACACCGCACCCGCGCCATGCTCTACGAGGGGGAGGAGACTCCGCTCAAGGGCAGGCGCGAGCTGTTCTCTTACTGCGGGCGCATACAGGAAGAAGTGCACCGCTTCGCTATAGAGTATCACCGCAGCCTGCGCGGAAAGGCCATGCACCGTTCCGTTCTGGACGAGATCCCGGGCATAGGTGAAAAGCGCAAGCTGGCGCTTCTGAACCACTTCGGCAGTGTGGACGCCATAAAGGCAGCTTCGGCCGAAGATCTCGCAAAAGCCCCCGGCATGAACGTGAAAGTCGCCCAGGCAGTAAGAAGCTACTTTAATGTGGAGAGGGACGGTCCTCCTCCACCGGAAATAACGGAGGTTTGATTATGTGGATCATCTGGGTCATCGTCGCGCTTCTGGCGCTTTGTATCCTGGCAACCGTTGGTATCTTCCTGTTCTCCTTCTTCTACCCGAAAAAGTGGCACACGGACGATTTCCACTATCCGGACAGCCCGCTGGCCGAGCCCTATAAGGACGAAGCGTTCGAGCTAATAAAACAGTTCCAGGCGCTTCCCTGCGAGAGGGTGGAGACCACTTCCTTCGACGGGCTGAAGCTCTCCGCGCGCTATTATAAACAGAGCGAGGTGGCGCCCATAGCCATATGCTTCCACGGCTACAAGAGCACAGCCGTAAAGGACATGTGCGGCGGAGCCAGGCACCTTATGGAAAAGGGCTTCAATGTGCTGCTGTGCGACCAGCGCGCCCACGGCGAGAGCGAAGGAAACGTCATCAGCTTCGGGATCAACGAGAGGCAGGACGTAAAGAGCTGGTGCGATTTCGCGCTGAGAAGGTACGGTCCGGTGCCTTTCTACCTCGTCGGTGTTTCGATGGGCGCATCCACTGTGCTTCTGGCTGCGGACCTGGAGCTTCCCAAGACCCTGCGCGGAATAATGGCTGACTGCCCGTACGCGTCGCCGCGCGAGATCATAAAGACCGTCGCTGGATACATGAAGATCCCCGGATGGACCATAATCTTCGCTGTTCTCGGCGCCAGGATCTTCGGCAGGTTCAGCCTGTCGAAAATAAGTGCTGTGGATACAGTCAGCAGGTCCAAAGTGCCTGTGCTGATAATCCACGGAGTTGACGATGATTTCGTGCCTGAGAAGATGAGCGAGGAGATAGCCGAAGCCAACCCCGACAAGGTGACGCGCCTTGCAATACCTAAAGCCGGCCACGCCATGAGCTACATGGTGGACAAAAAGGCTTACATCAAAGCCATGGACGACTTTATAGAAAAAACGCTTTAGATCCAGATCAATTGTACGGTCTCCGGATCCGTTCCATGGCAAATGCCAGGACGGACCGGAGCCTTTTTATTTGCGCATAAAAGCAGGACCTTTTGCAAAAAGGGACGGTCCTTTTTTGCAAAAAAGGTGTTGACAATGAGGTGTACTATTCGTATAATACACGTGAAAGGTGTATTAATCAAATAGTACACGCGGTGTGAGAGAAAGGGAGTTATGATAGACTTCAGCAATTTCAAAGCAGACGGCAGCGCACCCATATATCAGCAGATCCTGATGTATGTAAAGCGCGGCATTGCCGCAGGAACGATAGCGGACGGAGAAGAGCTTCCTTCAAGGCGTGCGCTTTCCGTGCTTTTGGGGATCAATCCGAACACAGCGCAAAAAGCCTTCAGCATGCTTGAGTCGGAAGGGATCATCTCCAGTTCGCACGGAGTAAACAGCATTATTACGGCCGATCCAAAGAAGGTGAAAAAGCTTCAGGAGGAGCTTCTTGCTTCAGACGTGATAAGCGCAGTATCGGCCTTAAAGCAGGGCGGCCTTTCGCTTGAGCAGGCTCTTGCTCTTATGGCGCACTACTGGGAGGAGACGAAGGTATGAAAAAGACAAAGTATCTATGGAGTCCTCCGAATATTGGCCCGGACAGCACGGCGATGATGCTTGCTCTATCCATCCTGGTGTTTGTAATAATCGTCTGCGCTGTTTCAGCCGGAAAAGCCTTCGAAATATACAGCATGACCTTCGACTCTTTCCCAAGGCAGACTCTGATGGATGTCATAGGCGGGACTTTCGGAGGATTCTGGGTGCACGCAGCGGTCTGCGCAGCGCTCATTATAAGGAACTACAGGAGTTTTTACGCGCCAAGCAGCAGCGTATATCTTATGAAACGTATTGAAAAAACGTATCAGATGCATCTGATGAGTCTGTCGATGCCTCTTACAGGACTTGCAGCCGGCTTCATCATTGCAGTCGTAATGATGCTTATATGCCGCGCTAAATATATGGATCTCGGATGGTACGGGAGTTTGGAAAACTGCACGCTGGATATCTGGAGGGCACTTATATGATTGAGATCAAAGGATTAAGCAAAAAATACGGAAAGACGCATGCGCTTGCAGATATCGATCTGCAGCTTCGCCCCGGCGAGATAATAGGGCTTTTCGGTCCTAACGGAGCCGGAAAGACAACTCTTATAAAGAGCATCTTCGGATTCATAAGCTATGGCGGCAGCATCACGCTGGACGGCGAGCCGATAGACAGGAAAAACATCTCCCGCCTTTCGTTTGCCACATGCGAGCACAGCTTCTTTCCAAACATAGACGCAAGAGCGCATGCGCAGTTTTATTCTGACCACTTCAGCACCTTCGACAAAAGGCGTTTTAAGATCCTTATGGACTTTTTCAGTCTTCCTGAAAACAAGGCTGTAAAGACCTTTTCGACAGGTCAGCAGAACCAGTTCGAAGTGATCATGGCTCTTTGCCAGGGCGCTGACTACATCATTATGGATGAGCCTTTCGCGGGAAACGATATATTCAACCGCGAAGACTTCTATAAAGTCCTTTTAGGCATGCTAGGCCCGAAAGAGTGCGTCCTGCTTTCAACGCACCTTATTGAAGAAGTCGCAGGATTTATAAGCAGGGCGGTGCTCATAGATAAAGGCCGCATAACCGGCGACGTCCAGATCCCGGAGCTCGAAGAGAGGGGGCAGGACCTGGTCGGATATGTAAAGGAATGCTTCAGTTACAGATCCGAGAGGGTATTTGAGGCACTGGACCAGCTTAAGCCGGAGGAGGAAGAAAATGAAGAAGTGGTTTAGCGTTCTGGAGCTTTATGCAGCCATGAGGATGCGCCGCGTGCTTCTTGTCATCGGAGCTATGTCGGTTCTGACAGCGCTTGCGTATTTCGCATTCGGACACCCCGGGACTACATACAGCCTGTTTGAGATCTTTTCGAAGATGCGCTACGACAGGATATTCATGCTCGGATACTTTGCGATGTTCTGGGCTCTTGCGGCACCTTTTACGCGCAGTGATTCGTACTATTACTCGCTTCAGAGGCTGAAGCTCAGCGAAAGGTCCTGCGCACTGATCCTGTTCATATTCTGTGCTTTGTGCTTCGTTTTGCTGATCCTGGCGCAGGCGGCTCTGCTGCTTCTTATGGCAAAGATGTTTGAGATCGGAAAGCCTTTTGCAGGTGCACCGCAGGGAGTCCTGATAGATCTGACTATGGATCAGCTGTTCTTTACCCTGACTTCTTTTACAGACAGAGCAGTGGCGGCGATACGTACCGGATATATACTTATAGCTTCAGCCTGTGCTGTACATATGAGTGTTCTGTTCGCAAAGAAGAAAGTGCCGGTATTGTCATTTGCCCCTGCAGTCCTGATCCTTCTGGTAAACCGCATCCTGTGGGATCCGCTTCACATTTTGCTGTATGTTTCCGGAGCCTTAGCTTTCATCTGCCTGATCCTGGCCATAAGAATGTGCCGGGGCAGGGGGCCGCTTCATGATCCTTCAGATCTGCAGGAGGTGTGAGAAATGAAAAGATATCTTCTGATCCTTATCGCACTGATAGTTCTTCTTTCCGCGGCTGTAGCAGGCGGAGCCGCGCAGATCGGCGCCTCAGGATATAAGCTGCAGTACAGCCTGGAGACCCTCTGCGGAGATCCTTCGGCGGCGAACGGGCTTGAGATCAGCGGAGTGAGATCGGGCTTTCAGTATTCTGACGGATCCGCAAACAGGCTTATGTACTGCTGGACAAGCAGTCTTGGCATAGAAGACGGCGATCTTAAGCTGAGAAGTGTCGATGTAAATAAGACTACTGGAATTATGGAGTACTATGCGCAAAGCGCTGCTCCTGAGCTTACCAAAAGAGATGTTTCAGCTGAAGATCGTAACGGCAGCTTCGTCTACAGGTGCTTTTACAGGGACTCAAATTACTATCTGGAAGTAACAGACAAAAAAAGCGGGAAGGTGACTTTCAGTTCAAAGGTCGAATACGGATTTGAAAACTATACCTATCCGGTACTGTTTGCGGGCAGAGGCTCGGCAGTGCTTTGCTTTGCCCAAAACGATCCCGGCGGCGCCGTTTACAGATCATACTTCTTTGACACCTTCGCTCTGTGCGTAACAGCCGATGGTGAACTGATCGAACTTCCGGAATATAAATACAGATTTGCAGACAGCTATTTCTTTCCGGTCGGGGGCTCATCGTTTGTTGCGGTTTCCTCTTTGGGAAACAGGTTTGCAATCGTAAAAAGGTCTCTTCACAGAACAGAATATGACGAAAAAGATGAATTCGTATCGCACAGGGTAGTCTCAAACAGCCCCGAGATATGGGTGTTCGGCCCTGAGGGCCTGGAGTTTATGGGTATTTGTAACTGCAATCTGGATGAAAGACAAACGCATGTAACTGAGACCAGGGGTCAGATACATGAGTTCAGCTGGTATGATCCAATGACATTTTTAAAAACGGAGATGCAGCTTACATGGTAGCATAAAAGCTGTTGTTATTTGTACACATAAAAACAAATTAAAATTTGTTTTAAAACATCAAACTTTTTCAAAAACCCTATTGGCAAAACCCGCCGGTAGGGTTATAATATATCAATTATACAAAAACGGAGGTGCTGAAATGTCTATAGAATTCAACGACAAAAGGAATCTTTTGATGGAGTGCGAGTACCGCTACACGCTCCAGGACGTTGACGACCCTCAGCTCTACAGGGACATGTTCCCGTATGGAGAGATACCCAAAGTTACATTCAACCAGCGTCTTACTCCGATCAATCCGCCGGATGAGATCTGGATCACCGATACGACTTTCCGCGATGGCCAGCAGAGCCGCGCGCCTTACACCCCGAAGCAGATCGTGGACCTCTACAAGATGCTCCACAAGCTCGGCGGGTACCGCGGCATCATACGCCAGAGCGAATTCTTCCTCTACAGCGAGACCGACAAGAGGGCGCTTAAAATGTGCCAGGACCTCGGCTACAGGTATCCGGAGATAACAGGCTGGATACGCGCTAAGAAAGAGGATTTCAAGCTCGCCAAGGAGATGGGCCTTTCCGAATGCGGCATACTCGTCAGCTGCTCGGATTACCATATTTTCAAGAAACTCAAGATGAGCCGCGCGCAGGCCATGGAAAGCTACCTTAACGTCATAAAAGACGCTCTGGATGCCGGAATACGCCCGCGCTGCCACCTGGAGGATATAACCCGCGCTGATTTCTACGGTTTCGTGGCGCCCTTCGCTACACAGCTTTCCATGCTGATGCAGGAGACCGGCATTCCCATTAAGGTCCGCGCCTGCGACACCATGGGCTACGGCGTGCCTTACCCCGGCGCTTCGCTTCCGCGTTCGGTGCCCGGCATCATCTACGGTCTCAACATCTACGGCGGATTCCCCAGTTCGCTCATAGAGTGGCACGGCCACAACGACTTCTACAAGGCGGTTACAAACGCTTCGTTCGCATGGCTCTACGGCGCTTCCAGCGTCAACTGCTCGCTGCTCGGCATCGGCGAACGCACAGGCAACACGCCGCTTGAGGCCATGGTAATGGAATACGCCCAGCTGCGCGGCACCACCGACGGCATGGACACCACGGTCATACGCGACATAGCGGATTACTACGAGAAGGAGATCGGCTACAAGATCCCCGAAAAGACGCCGTTCGTGGGCGCTGATTTCAACGTCACGCAGGCAGGCATCCACGCCGACGGCCTGCTGAAGGACGAGGAGATCTACAACATCTTCGACACCAGGAAGATACTCAAGAGCGCGCCGTCCGTGTCGATCACGAGCACTTCCGGACTTGCCGGAATTGCCATGTGGCTCACCAAGTATCTCGGGCTGACAGAGCCCGTCGCCAAGACCGACGAGAGGGTAGTAAAGCTTAAAGAGTGGGTCGACAGGCAGTACGCCAACGGCCGCGTAACTACCATAGGCAAGAGCGAACTCGAAGCCGCGGGAAAAGAATTAGGTCTGTTATAAGTAAAGGGGACGGTCTTCACCGTCCCCATTTTTCTATCAGCCTTCTGGCTACGTGCACTCCGCTGGCGGAGGCCTGCGACAGGCTGTGCGTTACTCCTGAACCGTCTCCAAGCATGTAGAGGCCTTTTACCGGGGTCTCCAGGTTCTCGTCCACCTCCACGGTGGAATTGTAGAACTTGACCTCCACGCCGTATAGCAGTGTGTCCTCGTTCGCTGTGCCCGGAGCTATCTTGTCCAGGGCGTAGATCATCTCGATTATATCGTCCATCTGGCGCTTTGGCATCACCAGGGCAAGGTCTCCAGGCGTAGCCTTAAGCGTGGGCTTCGTAAAGCTCTTCGCCATCCTGGATTCGTTGGATCGGTGGCCTTTTATGAGGTCCCCGAAGCGCTGCACCAGCACACCGCCGCCCAGCATGTTGGAGAGCCTGGCTATGGACTCGCCGTATTCGTTGCTGTCCCTGAAGGGCTCCGTAAAGTGGTTGGATACCAGCAGCGCGAAGTTAGTGTTCTCCGTGTGCAGGGACGGATCTGCGTAGCTGTGGCCGTTTACGGTAATTATCCCATTGGTGTTTTCAGTAACGACCTCGCCGTAGGGGTTCATGCAGAAAGTGCGTACCCTGTCGCCGTACTTGGTGGTCTTGTACACAAGCTTGCTTTCATAGACTTCGTCAGTGATGTGCTTGAATATCGCTGCCGGAAGTTCCACCCTGAGGCCCAGGTCCACGCGGTTGCTCTGGGTGGGGATGCTTAGCTTCCTGCATATGCTCTGCGTTGCTTTTGAACCGCTGCGGCCCATGGCAAGCACAAGATCGCTGCAGGAGAACTCATCGCCTTTTGACGTGCGCACGACAAATCCGCCGTCGGTCTTTTCGACAGCTTCAACGCCTGTCCTGAAAAGGAACTCCACGTTCTGCTTCGTGTAGTCGTAGATGTTCTGGAGGATCTTTACGTTCCTGTCCGTGCCAAGATGCCTTACTTTTGCATCCAGCAGATGAAGGTCGCATCGCAGCGCAAGAGTCTTGAGCTCGGTGTTTTCGGTGGAGTAGAGGACCGCTTCGGATCCGCCCATGCTGCACAGCACGCTGTCTACGTACTCCATGAGCTCCATGGCTTTTTCTTCACCCACGTAAACGTGCAAATCACCACCAAAGCTGGTGGTGATATTGTACTTTCCGTCCGAGAGCGAACCGGCACCGCCATATCCGTTCATGATATGGCAGGGGCTGCATTTGATGCAGTGGTCTGTAAGGCCTTTTTTGATAGGGCACGCGCGCTCGGAAAGCTGCGCACCTTTTTCTATAACAAGTACACTGGCCCTGCAGTCCGCCCTGGTGAGCTCGTAAGCCATGAAGACTCCGGCCGCTCCTGCGCCTACGATAATGATATCGTAGTTTTTCATTGGAATTATTCCTCTTCTGCGGTGAGCTCCTCGAATACCTTTACGACTTTGTCGAATTCATCGTCGTCTTCGATGTCGATGAGCTCGAACTCTTCGTCGGATACTTCCTTGTAGCCGTAGAGATATACGTCGTCGGAATCGTCGTCCGGAATAAGAGCGATGTACTCTTTTCCTTCGACGTCGAAGATGCCCATGATCTCTGCTTCTACTTCGGTACCGTCTTCAAACTCGAGGGTTATGAATTCAGCTTCATCTTCGTAAGCCTGCTTCTTATCTTCTGCCATTGCTGTTCTCCTTTATTAGTTTCATCTGCTCTCCGGCTTTTCCGGGGAACAGATATATTATACATTAACTCTGCGGTCTGTGGCAACTGTTATTAGTTGGTGACTGTGACTGCGTCTGTGAGCTTTTCACCCATGGTGTCGTACATTACCATAGCCTTGAGGTAGGGGAGGCCGAACTGCTTCTCGAACTCGGAATAGTCTTCCGGGTTGTCTGCGGTTGCGTTGACCTTCTTGAAGTACTCCTTAAGATCCGCCTCGCTGGTGGTGTAACCGAGCTTTTCAGCCATGGCCTGGTAGATCAGGTAGAACTCGGCGGATTCCTTTGCTTCTTCCTTATAATCTGCCTTAAACTGGTCTACAGTTTTGCTGAGGTAGGCGCTGATGAATGTGTCGAGGTCCACTCCGTAAGCGTTGGCGTAGTTCCTGTAATACTCCAGGGCGGCTTCTATCTGGTAGTTGATGATGACGTCGGGGATGTCCTTGAGGAACTTGCTGTTGTGGTGCATGTATTCCTCGGCGAGCTGGCCGTAGATGGCTCTTTCCGCTTCCGCTGCGGTGGTCCAGCCGTAGGTCTCGGTAAGGTTCTTTGCTACGAACTCGTCGTTCCACTTGCCGATGATCTTCTTTACGATGTGGTTGATCTTTATCGAGAAAACTGCCGGCTTTCCGGAAAGATCGGTGTTGCGCTCGTAAGGATCGGGGAAGGTGACGTTGATGTCGAACTCCTCGCCGGGGAAGTGCCCGATGAGCTGTTCGAGGAAGCCGTCTATGTAGCTGGTGACGCCTATGGTGACATCGGTTCCCTGGCCGTTGGTGCTGCCTCCGTCGAAGGCGACCCCGTCTACCTTTCCGACATAGTCGATGTTGACAGTATCGCCGTCCTTAACGGCCGCGTCCGTAACATTTTCGGTATCGGGATAGTTGGTGAGGAACCAGGTCTTTTCTTCGTCTACTGCGGACTGCTTGACCTCGACCTTGGTAAAGTCGGGGATATCTACATATTCGGAAGCCTTGATGCCTTTCCAGTATCCGTTCTCATCCAGACCGGCGCTGCGGTCGAATCCGTTATTGCTGGTATTGTTGCTGTTCTTGCCTCCGCAGCCTGCGAGCAGCAGTGCGAGCACCATTACAAGGGCTGCGATCCTGATGTGTTTCTTCATTTTTTATCTCCGTTGGTTTGAATTGGCTTATAGCGCTATATTATACCACAAATTGTGTGTTTAGTATGAAGATTTCTTATATTTCGCGAAAAATATTATTTTTTCGTTAAGCCGTGCTTTTTAGGTATACTTGACATGCTGGTTATGATAATATAAAGTGACGAAAAATTGAGGATAAATACGAAAGACGAAGCTACATGAATATTTTCAACATCATCTCGCTGTTCGGAGGCCTGGCGCTGTTCCTGTACGGAATGCGCATCATGGGGGACGGCCTCACAAAAGGATCTTCAGACGCTTTCCGGCAGTCTCTTAAAAAAGTCACTAACAATCCCGTGGCTGGGTTCCTGGTAGGGCTGCTCATCACAGCCGTCATCCAGAGCTCCACAGCTACCATAGTTATCACTTCAGGCCTTGTCGCGGCGGGTCTTATGACTTTCAAACAGTCTCTTGGCATCATCCTGGGCGCCAATGTCGGAACCACCGTCACCGGCCAGATCATAAGGCTCCTCGACATCAACGCGTCGGAGAATTCCGTGCTTAATTTCTTCAAGCCCTCCACGCTCGCTCCCGTCGCAGCAGTAATAGGCATAGTCTGCATAATGTTCATAAAGTCCAAGAGTTCCGACAACGCAGGGCAGATAGCCATGGGTTTCGGCATTCTGTTTACGGGACTTCTTAACATGACGGCAGCGGTATCACCGCTTGCCCAGTCTGAGACGTTCCGCAACCTTTTCCTGAGCCTTTCGAACAAGCCGATCCTGGGCTTTATAGCCGGAGCTGCAGCGGCCTTTATTATTCAGAGCTCTTCAGCTACCATAGGTATACTTCAGGCGCTGTCCACCACCGGAGCGCTCAGCCTCAGTTCGGTCTATTCCATAATCATAGGCATATATATCGGCGACTGCATAACGACAGCTATAGTGTGCTCCGTAGGCGCCAAGGCCGACGCGAAGCGCACAGGAGTTGCCCACATCATATTTAACCTCTGCTGCGTAGTCATCGTTGCGATAGTCATAAACGTGCTGCACGCCGCGGGGGTGCTCGACTCGATCTGGAGCGCACCCATTACTTCCGGCGTTATAGCAAACACGCATTCTATCTTCAAAATAGGCTGCGCTATCCTCTTTATTCCGCTTACGAAACTCCTTGAAAAAGGAGCGATAGCTATAGTAAAAGACGATCCCAAGAAGAGCGTCCCGGCGGAATTCGAAGGAGTGGAGCTTCTGGACACCTCGCTCTACAGATCGCCCGCGCTGGCTATCTCCAGCGTCCGCCAGGCCATGACAAAGGTGGCGCAGACCGCAGAAGACAACTACCACAAGGCAAATCAGCTGATACACAATTTCGATGTGGGTATCAATAACGAGATCACCAGATCTGAAAACTACATCGACTTCATGACCGACCATATAAGTTCCTACCTCGTAGGTCTTTCCAGCAATGTGTCTGGCGAAGCCCTGGATGTGGTAAACTACAATATCAAATGCATCCTTGAGTACGAGAGAATAGGCGATCTTGCGAAGAACCTCGCGGAAAACGCCGAGGAGCTAAAGCGCAAGGGCATGAAGTTCTCGGATGTCGCCGTCCGCGAGATGGACGTGCTGCACAACGCTCTTTCAGAGGTCCTCGGGTACGCCACGGCGGCTTACCGCGAAAAGAGCCCCGTTATAGCCAAGAAGATAGAGCCTGTGGAAGAGGTCGTGGACGAACTCGTGGAAGACCTCCGCGCCCGCCACGTGCAGAGGCTCCAGTCAGGCGTCTGCAACGTAATAGTAGGCTCCACCTTCCTGGACATGCTGGTCAACATAGAGCGTATCTCGGACCAGTGCGCGAACATCGGCGTCTATACGATATCGCTTTTCGACAGGATGGTAGCCCAGGATCCTCACGAGTTCCTGAAACGCCTGCACGCCGGGGAATTCGAGGAATTCAACAAAGCGTACGACGAAGCCAGAGCAAGATACATGAACATGCTCGCAGAAGCGGAAAAAACAGAAGCATAAAAAACGGAATTGCATGAAACCCTTCATGCAATTTTTCGTCTATAAGGTCGGAAACAGAAATGGAAGATCTGCAGATAGTCAATTTGTTCTGGGAAAGGTCCGAGGACGCCATAGCTGCCGCCTCGGACAAATACGGAAGGTACTGCCGTTCCGTGGCTTATAATGTCCTTTCCGACGACCAGGATGCGCAGGAATGCGTAAACGATTGCCTGCTGCGCACCTGGAACAGCATACCGCCGGCAAGGCCTGAAAGCCTCAGAGCCTATATGGGAAAGATCACGAGGAACCTCGCCCTCGACAGGGCAGAGCGCGCCGGAGCCGCAAAGCGCGGAGGAGGGGAACTGCCGCTGGCTCTGGACGAGCTTTCCGAATGCATAGGAGCCGGCGCGGACCCGGGCGCAGCGCTTGAAGCCTCGGAAACTGCCGCAGCCATAAACGCCTTCCTTGCGGGGCTCGAGCCGCTCAGGCGCAAGGTATTCGTAAGGCGCTACTGGTACATGGATCCCGTTGCGGACGTGGCTGAGCGTTTCGGACTGACCGTGGCAAACACCAAGACCATGCTTTTCCGCATAAGGAAGGATCTTGCGGCATACCTTAGAAAAGAGGGGATCGACATATGAAGAATCTGGATCTGCTGAAAGCGGTCGGACAAATCGATGAAAAGTACATAGAAGAAGCCGATGAAGGGCAGGTCACGGATCTGCATAAAGATGCCAGTGTCTTTCCGGAACGCGCGGCAAGACGCAGGCGCTGGATAAGCGTAGCGGCTTCGCTCGCAGTTGTCGCAGGCATAGGTGCTTATGTGGTCTCCGGCGGTTTCGCTTTTCCAAAGGGCAGTGCGTCCAGGGATACCATAGCCTCAAACAATACAGCAAGCAGCATACCCGAAGCCACGGATAAGCTATCATTACCGAACAAAAGCGTAACGGATGGGGACACTTCTATTAAGAATCAGGAGAGCGCGGTCAGCGAACTTGTCGTAATGGCTGTCGAAGAGCTCGATAACGATGCCTGCGAAGCGAAAATACTGGTATCCAACAACCTTGATGTTGATATCATCTTCGGGGAGGAATTCCACATTCTGAAAGAAGACAAAAACAGCTGGAAGGAGCTTCCCCTCATAAACGACATGACCGGATGGGATATGAAAGGCTATCCGGTAAAGCCGGGCGCCATCTGGAGCAGTACCGTAAACTGGAAGAATATATACGGAACTCTGGACAGCGGGCGGTACCGCCTTGCAAAGCCGTTCCGGGTGGACGGCCAGGACGGAAACAGTTCATGTGTCTGCGATCTTATAATAAAGTGACAGCAACGAAAAAACGGCAGGAGACCTGCCGTTCTTCCGTGAAGAGTATAGCGTTCAGTTGATGTGTTTTGACTTACGCTACCTGTATTATATGTCAGTTGATATTGCTGTAAAAGCACAATTTTTGCTAACGCTGGGGAATCTGCAGTACAAAAAAAGCTTCGCATAGTAAAAGACCGCCCGATGGACGGTCTTTTGTGTGGTGCAGGTAAGAGGACTCGAAACTCCATGAAATTGCGTTCACACGGACCTGAACCGTGCGCTTCTGCCAATTCCGCCATATCTGCACGGAACGCAAAATATAAGACATCATTCGATAAAGGATTGCAAGA
>JAEEGL015603600.1_pt1 | contig 21438 bp, 14 predicted proteins | sample 9134231 | NCBI WGS metagenome assembly JAEEGL01 (sample SAMN16246548, study PRJNA631951) | gut metagenome | biome: gut microbiome; feature: rumen; material: fiber-attached | host: Bos | place: Iran: Karaj | collected 2018-10
GGGACTGCTCGTGGGCGGCGCCGCGGCGGTTCTGATCGTGGCGGTGACCCTGATGACCGGGGGCGAAAAAACGTCTCTGCCCATGGCTCTGGAGTGTGCCGCAGCCATGACAGCGGGGGGGGCGATCGGGGGCTGCCTGCGGTCGCCGCGCCGAAAAAGGCGGCGCTGACAGCAAAAAAGCCGGTAACAAAAAATTACGTAAATGTAAATATTACAAATCGTATAACGCGTCGCGGTTGACATAAACGAATTCATGATTACCGAGATGTTGTGCAGAGAGGAAGATATTCAGCCTATATATTGCGTTTATTACGCAGATTTGGCGTAATTGCCGAATAGGCGCGGACTTCACCCGTGCCATAGTTAACATAAAATTGTTAACATAAATTGTATGCATAATCCACAAAAAAATCTGAAAGTGCGTTTTTTTGTTGATTATTTTCCATTCTTGTAATATAGTGTTGTGTGCAGTCACCGGAGTTCTCCACTGGAATTAACTGGACGAGTCGGCCATATAGTGTCCCAGGGGTGAGAGCTTTGAACAGAGGACTGTCGGACAATGCGGGATTCCGCCTGTCGTTTTTCGTGTGTGCGTTCGCGCTTTTATGCGGCGCAGCCGCAGGAACGGTTTCCGCCGGACTCGTGAATGATCCCGTTGCCGCAGTCGGCAAGTTGAACCTTATGCTTTCTTCAGAGGACAGTGGTTATTTTAGTTGCCTGCTGGAGAGTGCGAAATACGAGCTCGCGGTTTTCTTCCTCTCTTTTTTCGTCTGCGGCGCTCCGCTTATCCCCATCGTCTGTCTGCTGCGAGGTTTTTTCCTTGGGTTCTCTGCCGCCATTACTGCTGGCGTCTATGGTTCGTTTTTTCTGAACGCTTCCGCCTTTGGGATAACCTGCCTCCTATCGGTGCCGTGTCTTTTGATGCTTGCACCTGAGGCCGCCGAATATGCTGCCGCGTTGTTTTCAGCCGTATGCTTCGGTCGGAGGAACGGGCAGACGATCTATAACTCCTCGTATTTCAGAAGATGCTTAGCCTGTGCGGCTGTATTATGTGCCGCCGCGGCGCTTGATACGTATTTGATTCCTGCTCTGCTTACAGAGCTGCTGCCTGCCTGAAGGAGGTGACGACATTGCTGGACAGTGAACTTATCAGTAATTTTGAACGGTATCTGACGGAAGAAAAGCGCTCCTCCGGCAATACCGTGTCCTCCTATCTTCGGGATATCAATCAGTTCAGTGCGTACTACGCAGCCCGCAATCCTGCCGGCATTGCCGCCGCCTCGGATGCAGATATCCAGAAGTACACAGAGTGGATGCGAGCGGCCGGTAAATCCTCGGCGACCGTCTCCCGCGCCGTTGCCTCCCTCAAGTGCTTTTATTCCCACCTGTCTGTCACCGGGGTCATCGACTACAATCCCGTCACGAAGGTCTCCACGGAGAAGACGGAGAAGAAGCTTCCCCAGATCCTCACGAGCCGGGAGGTGGAGCTGCTGCTGGAGCAGCCCAAGTGCACCGATATGAAGGGCTACCGCGACCGGGCCATGCTGGAGCTGCTTTACGCCACCGGCATGCGCGTCAGCGAGCTGATTTCCACGGATATCACTGATCTGAACCTTGTGGCCGGGCTTGTTCGCTGCCGCGGCCGGGATAAGGAGAGGATGATCCCCCTGTATCCCGCGGCAGTCACCGCCCTGAATGAGTACATCCAGCTCGTTCGGGAGCAGCTGATCGCCAGACCGGACGAGCCTGCCCTGTTTGTGAATATGAACGGCGAGCGCATTTCCCGCCAGGGCTTCTGGAAGCTCATCAAGCACTACCAGACCTTGGCCGGCATTGAGAAGGAGATCACGCCACATACCCTGCGACATTCCTTCGCTGCCCATCTCCTGGAGAATGGAGCTGATATCCGCGCCCTGCAGGAGATGCTGGGCCACGCCGACATATCTTCCACCCAGGTCTATTCCCACCTGATCAAAAAACAGCTCAAAGATGTGTACAACAAGGCGCACCCCAGAGCAACATAACAAGGAACAGGGACGCGGGCACATTGGTGCCCGCGTCTATTTTTGGATGAGAGTATTGAAAAAAACCGGGCGCTATGGTAGCATGTGCACAGAGAATATGTGATAATTGAAGCAAAGGAGATGCTCGTATGTTCTGTTCCGAATGTGGGAAAAAGCTCAGTGAAACGGATCTGGTCTGTCCCAACTGCGGTACGCCCAGGGACGCGGCAGAGGGAAGCATCCCTCCGGAGGCTCCGCCCCAGCCGGCCGCGGCCGCACCTGTTCCGCCTCCTCCGCCCGCGCCGCCCGCGACGGATGAGCCGGGACGCCGCCGCTCCAAACCGGAACGGAGGGGACCGTATATCGGCCCGCTGGTGTCGGGTATCGTGATGGCGCTCCTTGGGATCGGCAACATCGTGGTAGAGATCCTGAAGAAGACCCTGTCGGTGAACGACGTGATCACAGGGATCCAGATGCTTGCCTTCGCAGCGGCCTTCTTTGTCTGCGTCCCCGCGCCGAAGGAGGAGAGAAAGGGGCTGCCTAAGGCGGTCCTGGCAGTCATCTGTGTCGTCATTGCGGTGGCGCTCGCCTTTGTGAAGCACATCCCCGGCATCCCCACGGACGATACATCCATCATCAAATATCTGTTTGGATAAGACGTCCGCCTGCCCGGGTCCCGGCAGACAAAACGATCACGCCCCCGAAGCTTTTTCAGCTCCGGGGGCGTTCAGTATTCAGGATACCCGCCGGCTCCAAAGCGGAGCTTACGGCAGGAGCGGTTTATCTCGCGTGGAAGCTTACAGAGGTATCACCCTGGAGATCGGTGCCGAATTCATAGTCGTTGCCGGGGAGAACGGCGTTGAGAACGATACCCACGATGGCGGCCACCGCGATGCCGGAGAGGGAGATGGTGATGCTGCCGATGGGGATATCGATGGCGCCGCTGCCGTTGTACTTGATGCCGATGGCCAGCACCAGAATCAGCGCAGCGATGATGACGTTGCGGCTCCTGGTGAAGTCCACCTTGTTTTCCACCACGTTGCGCACGCCGACGGCGGAGATCATGCCGTAGAGCACCAGGCTCACGCCGCCGATGGTGGCAGCGGGCATGGCGCTGATGATGGCGGCGAACTTGGGGCAGAAGGAGAGGATCGCGGCGAAGATGGCCGCCAGCCGGATCACTCTGGGATCGTAGACCTTGGAAAGCGCCAGCACGCCGGTATTCTCGCCATAGGTGGTGTTGGCGGGGGCGCCGAACAGGGCGGCCAGCGCAGTGGCGAGTCCGTCGCCGGTAAGGGTGCGATGCAGACCGGGATCAGCCACAAAGTTCTTGCCCACTGTGGAGGAAATGGCGCATACATCGCCGATATGCTCCACCATGGTGGCGAGCGCTATGGGCATGATGGTGATGATGGAGGTCACCAGGGTGCCGCCGTTGAAGTTTTTGCCGAAAATGGAGAAGGCGGTCTGGCCCCACACTATGGGGAAACCGATCCACTTCGCTTCGGAGATCATCGTTACAAGATTCTGGCGGGTGGGCGCGTCCACGATCATGCTGATCACATAGCTCGCCACAACACCCAGCAGGATGGGGATGATCTTCAGCATGCCCTTGCCCCAGATATTGAAGCCGATGACCACAAGGATAGCTATCACGGCGACAAGCCAGTTGGCGGAGCAGTTGGCGATGGCGCTCTGGGAGAGATTCAGGCCGATGGCAATGATGATGGGGCCGGTAACGATGGGCGGAAAGAAGCGCATGACCTTCTTGGCGCCGAAGATCTTGAACAGAAGAGCCAGCACCAGGTACAGCAGCCCTGCGCAGGCCACGCCGAAGCAGGCGTAGGGCAGAAGCTCCGAATTGGAAACCGTGAAGTTGCCGTTGGCATCCGCGAGCTTGGGGGCGATGGCGGCGTAGCCGCCCAGGAAAGCGAAGGAACTGCCCAGGAAAGCGGGTACCTTGCCCTTGGTAATGAGATGGAACAGAAGCGTGCCCAGTCCGGCGAACAGAAGCGTTGTGGAAACGGAAAGACCGGTCAGGACCGGCACCAGCACTGTGGCTCCGAACATTGCGAACATGTGCTGCAGGCCCAGCACGAACATCCTGCCGCCGCCCAGCGCCCGGGCGTCGTAAATGCCCTCGTCGCCGATAACGGCTTTTTTGTTTTTCATCGAATTCCCCCCTGTTGTATTTGATCGGCGCAGGGCTTCCTCCCGTGCCGCAAATACTATAGCACAAGATCTGCTCAGGGTCTAGACTTTTTTTGACCGCAGCCGACTAAATATTGTGTTTTTTCATCTCCGAATATGGTAACGGACATCAGAGAGGGGAGAGGTGACGCTTCGTCCGGGAATGCCGTGCTCATACATGCGGAAAACGTACGATTTGAAAGCGGAAATCACGGAAATTTCATTTTATCCGCCAAAATCGCATTTAGGACTGGATTATGCGAATTATTATGTTATAATATCTGCATATTCTTATTTTTGAGACCGTGAAAAGCGTCCCGGGCATGTTAGGAGGAGTCCCAATGAAAAAACCCTTTGTCACTCTTGAAAAGCTGAAAGAAATCGAAAAGCAGTTTCCCACGCCGTTCTATCTCTACGATGAGCGGGGCATCCGGGAAAACGCCCGGAGGCTCAGACAGGCGTTTGCCTGGAACAAAGGGTATAAGGAGTTTTTCGCTGTGAAGGCCACCCCTACACCGGGGCTCATGCGGCTGCTCCGGGAGGAGGGCTGCGGTATGGACTGCTCCTCCATGACGGAGCTGATGCTTTCCGAGATGTGCGGCATTAAAGGGAATGATATCATGTTTTCCTCCAACGCCACACCTCCGGAGGAATTCCTGAAGGCGCGGGAACTCGGCGCCACCATCAACCTGGACGACTATACCCATGTGGAGTTCCTTCGGAAGCTCTGCGGCATCCCGGAGAGGATATGCTGCCGCTACAATCCCGGCGGCACCATATCCATGTCCAACGGCATTATGGACAATCCCGGCGACGCCAAATACGGCATGACAAGAGAGCAGATCTTCGATGCGTATCGGGAGCTGATGGCCCTGGGAGCCAGGGAATTCGGCCTCCATGCTTTCATTGCGAGCAACGTGCTTTCCAATGATTACTATCCTTTGCTTGCCTCCATGCTGTTTGAGCTGGCTGTCGATCTGAAGCGGGAGCTGGGGGCGAGCATTACATTCATCAACCTCTCCGGAGGAATCGGAGTGCCCTACCGGCCGGAGGAGCCGGAGAACGACATCATGAAGATCGGGGAGGGCGTGCGTCAGGCCTATGAGCGGATCCTGACCCCCGCGGGGATCGAGGCCGATATCTACACGGAGCTTGGCCGATATATGCTGGCGCCCTACGGTGTGCTGGTGGCAAAGGCCATCCATGAGAAGCACATCTACAAAGAATACATCGGGCTGGACGCCTGTGCCTGCAACCTGATGCGGCCCGCCATGTACGGCGCCTATCACCACATCACCGTCATGGGCAAGGAGAACGCCCCCTGCGACCATAAATACGATGTCACCGGGTCGCTCTGTGAGAACAACGACAAGTTCGCGGTGGACCGGATGCTGCCGAAGATCGACATCGGCGACCTTCTGGTGATACACGACGCGGGTGCCCACGGGCATTCCATGGGCTACAACTACAACGGTAAGCTGCGCAGCGCGGAACTCCTTCTGAAGGAGGACGGCTCCGTGCAGATGATCCGACGGGCGGAGACGCCGGAGGATTATTTCGCTACGATCATGGACGGGGGAGAGCTGTTGTGAACAAGAAAAGGCGTATTGTGGTGAAGGTGGGCACTTCCACCATCTGCCACGGGGGACGGGGCCTCAACTTCCGGAACATCGACCGGCTGGCCCGGGTGCTGGCGGATATCAAAAACGAGGGGATCGAGGTGATACTCGTGACCTCGGGCGCCATTGGCGCGGGCTGCGCGAAGCTCAATATGCCGCGGCGGCCCGACGAGCTTCGCGTGAAGCAGGCGGTGGCGGCAGTAGGCCAGTGCGAGCTCATGCATATCTACGATAAATTCTTCGGAGATTACGGCGCCACCGTGGGACAGATCCTTTTCACCCGGGACGATGTGGACCGGCCGGAAATCAGACAGAATCTGACCGCGACCTTTGAATCCCTGCTGGAGCTGGGCGTCATCCCCATCGTCAACGAGAACGATTCCGTCAGCTTCGCGGAGATCGAAACGGAGCACCGGGTCTTCGGCGACAATGACACCCTTTCCGCCGTGGTGGCAGAGTTCGTGGGCGCCGATATGCTGGCCCTGCTGTCAGATATCGACGGTCTCTACGACTCCGACCCCCACCGGGATCCGGACGCCCGGCTCATCCCTTTGGTGGAGGAGATCGACGACAACATCCGCTCCCTGGCCGGTGGGATCGGCAGCGCCATGGGCACCGGCGGCATGATGACAAAGATCGCGGCGGCGGAGATCGCCTGCGGCGCGGGCATCGACATGGTGATCCTGAACGGCGCGGAGCCCTCGGGACTCTACATCGCAGTGAACGGCGGTCAGGTGGGCACTTTATTCAGAGGTAAAAAGAAATGACACAGCTTGAATTACAGGGGAAAAACGCTAAAAAGGCTGCCCTGCGCCTGATGACGGCAGGGACGAATGAGAAGAACCGCGCCCTCCTTATGATCGCGGACGCGCTGGAGAAAAACGCCGGGCGCATCCTTGCCGCGAACGAGGACGACCTGGCCGCGGCGCGTGAGAGCGGCATGAGCGAGGCCATGCAGGATCGTCTGCGCCTCACTGAGGAGCGCATCCGCGGCATTGCGGACGGGGTGCGCAGCGTGGCGGCGCTGCCAGATCCCATCGGCAGAGCGGAGAGCGTCACCCGGCCCAACGGTCTTATCATCACGAAGCGCACCGTTCCGCTGGGCGTCATCGCCATCATCTATGAAGCCCGGCCGAATGTCACGGCGGATGCTGCGGCTCTCTGCCTTAAATCCGGCAATGCCGTGATCCTGCGGGGAGGAAAGGAGGCGTTCCGCTCCAATACCGAGATCGTCTCCCTTATGCGGGATGCGGTGGAGACCGCCGGACTGCCTGCCGATGCGGTGAACATCGTCGCGGATACCTCGCGGGAGAGCGCCAGGGAGCTCATGGGGCTGGCAGAGTATGTGGATCTGCTGATCCCCCGGGGCGGCGCTGGCCTCATCCGTTCCGTGGTGGAGAACGCCCGCGTCCCGGTGATCGAGACCGGCGTGGGCAACTGTCATGTCTATGTGGAAAAGTCTGCCGATCTCGCCATGGCGGCGGAGATCCTCTATAACGCCAAGTGCTCCCGCCCCTCCGTGTGCAACGCGGCGGAATCGCTGCTGGTGGATCGGGAGATCGCGGAGACGTTCCTGCCCATGGCCAAGGCCCGGCTGGACGAAAAACAGGTGGAGCTTCGGGGCTGCGAAGAGACGAGGCGCATCCTCGGCCCGACGGTGGTCCCCGCCAGCGAGGAGGACTACTTCACCGAGTACGACGACTATATCCTCTCCATCAAGGTAGTGTCCGGCCCGGATGAGGCGATCGAGCACATCAACGTCCACGGTACCGGCCACTCCGAGGCGATCATCACAAACGATTACGCCCTCTCCCAGAGGTTCCTGAATGAGATCGACGCGGCGGCGGTGTACGTCAATGCATCCACCCGCTTTACCGACGGGGGAGAGTTCGGCCTTGGCGCGGAGATCGGGATCTCCACCCAGAAAATGCACGCCCGCGGCCCCATGGGACTGGAGCATCTCACCTCTTATAAGTATACGATCTTCGGAAACGGACAGGTGAGGGGATAGGTGTTCCGCGAAACAGAGGAAAGGATCGGCAGCCGTATGAAGCGCATACGGCTGCCGGCTTTTATCTGATCCAATCCAGGAGCGAATGCTCAGCCCGCCTTGCCTCCAGCACATCCATGGCCGCGGAGAGCATCTCGGCTGCTTCGGCGCGGGTCACCGCCGCGCCGTAATCCCCGCCGGACGGGAGAACGCCGCAGGCAGCCAGATTGCTGGCGGCCTGGGCTGCCCAAACGGGAGCGGCCAGGCCTTCCGCGAAGGAGCCGACGGAGACCACGTCGGTAACGCCCAGCACATTGTTGAGCATGACCGCTGCCTCGGAGAGCCGCACGCTCCGGTCGGGGGAGAAGACCAGCGAGCCGTCATGGTCGGCGTAGCCCGTGATATAGCCGCTGATCAGGGCGGCGGAGATATAGGGCCGTACCCAGGCGGCCGCCTCTTCGTCGTCGGCGAAGGACGTGCGCGTGATCCCCTCCAGCGGCTTGATGCCCCTGATCTTCAGGCACATTGCCAGAAATTCGCCTCTTGTCACTTCCTCAGCGGGGCGGAAAAAGCTCTCGCTGCCCAGCCGGTCGCCGGTGAACACGTCCTCCTCCGCGAGCCGGAGAGCGGCATACTGCGCCGGATCGCCTGCCATGTCGGAATAGGTGACGGCGCCGGACTGCCTTCTGATGGTGATGCTTACCTTCGCTTCCGCAGAGGTATTGCCGTTTTCATCCCTCGCAGTATACGTGAAGCTGTCGCGCCCGGATTTGCCCTCGTTCGGCGTGTACAGGAACGTGTCCCCGTCCCCGGGGATGACCACGCCCTTCTTCGGCTCCGAGGTCACTTCGAAAACGAAGGGGTCGCCCTCCGGATCGGTGGCCTTGAAGGTGCCGGCAACACCCACGCCCCGGTAGGTGGTCAGCTCCAGATTCTCTGCGATGGGTGCGGTGTTTTTCACGGTGATCGAGGTCACCACGGCGCCCGATGCCAGCGATCCGGCGCAGAAAAGACCGGATAGCAGCATGGCGGCAGCCAGCACGAGCACAGAGAGTGCTTTGCCTTTTTTCATTGTTCTGTCCTCCTCTTCCTTGTGATTTGTCTGCAAAGTTATTTTTTCGCGCACAGTTTTGATTATTCCGATGCTGCGCCAATTAGCCCGGTAATTTCTGTCCGTGATGTTTTTTGCAGGAATTGATAATAATCCATTCAAAAAACTTGACAAAATGCCGATGCGGTTGTATAGTCACAACTATATTGTGAAATGGAGGAAAAATGATAATGCAAATCGTGCATCAGGACTGTGAGGCTGCAGCAGCTGATTTTGTCAGAAGGCATGCGGAGAAAATACTGTCCGTCAACTCCATCGATCCGTCCCTGTATAAGGAATACGACGTTAAACGCGGCCTGAGGAACAAGGACGGCACCGGTGTGATGGCCGGCATTACCCATATCGGCAATGTCCGCGGTTACTATATCCAGGACGGAGAGAAGGTGCCCATGCCCGGTCAGCTCCTCTACCGTGGATACGACCTGTCCGATCTCTGCAGGGGCTTTCTCTCTGAAGGACGCTTCGGATATGAGGAGATCGTCTATCTTCTGCTGTTCGGTGAGCTGCCGGACAGCGATGCCCTGCAGGAGTTCAATCACATTCTCTCCCACTACCGGGACCTGCCCGCGGGCTTTACGGAGGATATGATCCTTGCGGCGCCCAGTCAGAATATCATGAACAAGCTGGCCCGTTCCGTGCTGGCGCTTTACTCCTACGACCCGGATCCGGACACGGATTACAACAACATCGAAAAAGAACTGCAGCAGGCCATGCAGCTCATCGCCCGCTGCCCCATGATCGTGGCTAACGCCTTTGCCGCGAAGAGGCACTATTTCGACAACGAGAGTCTCTACATCCACCGCCCCCAGGATAACCTGTCCACGGCGGAGAATTTCCTCTATTCCGTCCGCCGGGACAACAGCTTTACCCAGGAGGAGGCCCAGCTCCTTGACCTGTGCCTGGTGGTGCACGCGGAGCACGGCGGCGGCAACAACTCCGCCTTTGCATGCCGTGTGCTGTCCTCCTCCGGCACAGACATTTATTCCGCTGTCTCCGCGGCTGTGGGATCCCTGAAGGGGCCCCGGCACGGCGGCGCCAACAAGAAGGTCATGGAGATGTTCGCCCGCCTTGAGGAGGATGTGAAGGACTGGAAGGACGAGGAGGAGATCAGCGAATACCTCCGCCGGGTGCTTCGCAAGGAGGCCGGTCTGGGCGACGGGCTCATCTACGGCATGGGCCACGCGATCTATACCATGTCCGATCCCAGGGCAGTGCGTCTGAAAAAGCTCGCAAGGCAGCTTGCTGCCAAAAAGGGGATGCTGGACGAGTTCGAGCTGTTTGAAACGGTGGAGCGTCTGACTCCTGCCCTCTTTGCAGACGAGCGTAACATCGATAAGACCATGTGCGCCAACGTGGATATGTACTCCGGCCTTGTCTATAAGATGCTGAACATCCCTGACGAGCTGTACACGCCGCTTTTTGCCATTGCACGCATGGCCGGCTGGTGTTCCCACCGGCTGGAGGAGACCTACTCGAACAGCAAGATCATCAGGCCCGCCTACAAGGCGATTTCCCCTCTGCGGAAATACAAAAAGCTGGAGGACAGATGAATCCGAGCCCGGACGCACAGCGTCCGGGCTTTTTGACGCCTCTTTTTGAGTTTATTTTAAAATAAGTCTTTCCGTCTTGTGCAGAGTGTGCTATAATAAATAAAATGCGTTAAATATGGTCTTCAGGCATTGCTGGGACCGAATATAAGACATTGGAGGAAATTGATATGTCCAACAGGATCTTTACATCCGAATCCGTGACCGAAGGCCACCCCGATAAAATGTGCGACCAGATCTCCGATGCAGTGCTTGACGCGCTGCTGGAGAAGGATAAGGCCGCCCGTGTTGCGTGTGAGACTGCGGTCAAGACTGGAATGGTTCTCCTTTTCGGTGAGATCACCACGAACACTTATGTGGACTTCTCCTCTGTTGCAAGGGAGGCTATCAAAAAGATCGGCTATACCGATCCGGAATTCGGCTTTGACTATCAGGGATGCGCCGTGCTTTCAGCCATTGCGGAGCAGAGCCCCGATATTGCCATGGGCGTCAACAACGCCTATGACGATCCTGATGAAAAGGGCGCCGGCGACCAGGGCATGATGTTCGGCTTTGCCTGCGACGAAACGCCGGAGCTGATGCCCGCCCCCATCTCCTATGCCCACAAGCTTTCCCGGCGGCTGGCAGAGGTCCGGCGCAGCGGCGAGCTCTCCTTCCTGCGGCCGGACGGCAAGAGCCAGGTCACAGTGGAATATGACGAGAACGGCAACGTGGCGAGCTGCCCCGCCATCGTTGTCTCCACCCAGCATTCCCCCGACATCGCGATCGAGGCGCTGCGCGAGGCCGTCATCGAGACGGTCATCAAGCCTGTAATGCCGAAAAACCTCCTGACGAAGGATACCAAATTCTTTGTCAACCCCACCGGCCGGTTCGTGATCGGCGGCCCCGTGGGCGATTCCGGCCTCACCGGCCGCAAGATCATCGTGGATACCTACGGCGGGTACGCCAGCCACGGCGGCGGCGCCTTCTCCGGCAAGGATCCCTCCAAGGTGGACCGCAGCGGCGCCTACATGGCCAGGTATGTCGCCAAGAACATCGTGGCCGCAGGTCTCGCCAAGGCCTGCCAGATCGAGGTTGCCTACGCCATCGGCGTAGCGAGCCCCGTTTCCATTCTGATCGACACCCGAGGCACCGGCGTCGTATCTGATGAGCGCATCGCGGAGATCGTGAAGGATCTGTTCGATTTCCGTCCTGCACGCATAATCTCAAAGCTGGATCTGCTGCGGCCGATTTACAGCCAGACCGCCGCTTACGGGCACTTCGGCCGCGACGATCTGGATCTCCCGTGGGAGAAGCTCGATATGGTGGACGCGCTGAAGCAGGCGCTCTGACAGGAAGCATCGCCGCCTGAGCGGCGGAAGGGGAGAGGGCTATGAGTGATAATGACCGCCGCAGGCCCATTGCGCGCCATATGGACCCGTATCACCGCCGCGGGGAAACCGACGGGCGGGAGGACGATGGGATCATCGAGGGGCGCAACGCAGTGATCGAAGCGCTGCGGGCCGGCCGCCCCATCGACAAGATCTACATCGCGAAGGGCGAGACCGACGCCGCCCTTGGCCACATCGCCTCCAAGGCGCGCGCCGCCGGAGCGGTGGTGGTGGATGCCGACAGGAGAAAGCTCGACCAGATGAGCGTGACCCATGCCCATCAGGGCGTCATTGCCCTGGCTTCTGTGCGGGAATACGTCTCTGTGGCGGATATCCTGGCCTTTGCAGAGGAGAAGGGTGAGCCTCCATTCATCATTGTATGTGACGAGATCTCCGATCCCCACAATCTGGGGGCCGTGATCCGCACGGCGGAGGCATCCGGCGCCCACGGCGTCATCATCCCCAAACGAAGGAGCGCAGGGCTCACCGCAATCGTGGAGAAAACCTCCGCCGGGGCGGTCGAGCATGTAAACGTGGCGCGGGTGGCGAACCTCACGGCGGCGATCAAGGAACTCAAAAAGGCCGGCGTGTGGGTTTTCGGGGCGTCGGCCGGGGGAAATACCCGGCTGTGGGACGCCGACTTCAAGAATTCGTGCGCCATCGTCATCGGCTCAGAAGGCGACGGTATGAGCAGACTTGTTGAGGAGAACTGCGATTTTCTGGTTTCTATCCCCATGGCGGGACGGGTTTCGTCCTTGAACGCGTCCGTTTCCGCCGCGATCCTCATGTATGAGACCGTAAGACAGAGAAGCCCGGGCGGCGAATGAGCTTCGCCGCCGAAAGAAAGAAAGACGGATCAATGGCACTGGATAACGAGTACGAGTTTGATAACGAGAATCCCGAGGAGTTTACCCTGGAATCGATCCTCGCCGAATACAAGGGCTCAGCCTACATCGACGGCGACAAGAAAACGCCGAAGGAGCTGCTGGAAAAACAGGCTGAGCGGATCATCATGGAGGTCACGGGCATTTCCAGCTCGGAGGCCAGCTTCTACCTGTCCGAAAACGGCGGTGAGGAAGCGCCCAAAAGCCCCCGGGAGCCGGCGGCACAGCCTGCCCCGGAGGAGGACCTGCTTGACAGCCCCTTTGTGGAGACCGACAGCTTTGAAGATGCGCCCGATGAACAGGAGTATTCAGAGAAGGACTCGGAGGAGCGGGAGCCTGAGCCGCTGGAGCCGGAGCGCAGAAGCGGCATATTCTCCGGCCTCTTCCGCCGCCGGGAGGAGCCCCGCGGTGATTCCCGGGAGGAGTATGGCCCCGAGCCCCCGGCGGAAACGATTTCCGAAACACCGGAGGATACCACGGATGCGGACGAGCTTTCCGCTACGGCGGTGTTTGACATTCCAACCCAGCTGCGGGACTCCGGGGAGGATGGACCGATCATCGCCGGGCAGCGGGATGAGCCTGCGGATACGCGGGACATCGACTTTGCTTCCGAGACACCGGAGCAGGAGCCCCTGTCGGACCAGCGGGACCAGGGGAAGGATGCGGAGGAGGTACCGCCTGTCGGCGAGCCGGAGGCGAAGCCCCTCAGCCTGATGCAGCGGATCCGCCGCCTCTGGAACGACGACGATGAGGACGATGAAGAGGAGGAAGAGGTCGCCGAGACATCCGGGGAAGCCTCCCCGGAGATCGCTGCCGCGGAGATGAAGCCGGGATCCGAGCCCGCCGCCGACAGCGATTCAGCACCGACCCAGGTGGCGGAGAACGGCTTTTCCCCTGAGTTCGTGGTCATGGCCTCCGATCCCTATGAAAGCGAAGACAGGCAGGCGACCAGGCCCGTCCGGCCCCGCAGACAGCGAAAGCCCAGGCCCGAACCGGAGCCCGAGCCCGAGTACGCCGAGCCGGATCTGCGGGAGGAGTGCAGGAGACTTGCCTCCGCCTGCAACGACGCCTCGATCAAGAGTCTGGCGGCCATCGTCATTTCCGCAATTATGGCGATCCTTACGTTTATCTATGCGGGTAGCGGAAAGCTGCCCTTCGGCATCGGCGACAACATCGCCGTTGCGTCCGCCGTGCTCATGGTCATGCAGCTCGTGGTGTCTGCCCTCTGCCTGAAGCTCCTGGTGCGCGGCGCCATGGACATCGTCAAGAAAAAACCCGGCGCAGAGTCGCTGGTGCTTGTTTCCGGTGCGGTGACCTTTATCGCCGGGGCCCAGACGATCCTCAGCCCGACGAAGGCGGTCGGCCTGCCCTACTGCGCTGTGGCAGCCTTTGCGGCAGCCTTCGCCCTCTGGGGGGAGAAGCTGCAGCTTCGCGGCATGACGGATTCGCTGAAAACAGCGGTCTCCTCCTCGGAGCCGCTGGGAGTGACCGCCGAGCACAGCGAGGAGATCAATCGCGTCCTGATCCGCAAGGTCCCCGGCAAGACGGACGGCTTTTACAATAACCTCGTCTCCGCAGATATTTCGGAAACAGTGTACCGCATAGCGACCCCCGTCGTTGCTGCCGCTTCCCTTATCCTGGCGTTCCTGGCATCCGTGGGGCACGGCAGGGGATCGGGATTCCTGCACATTTGGGCGGCGATCCTGTCTGCCGGCGTGTCTTTCTCCGCCCTGCTCGCCTACGGCGCGTCCTTCGCCGCCGCGGCACGGCGCGTGAGAAAATCGGGCGCCGCCATCGCCGGCTGGGCCGGGGCGGACGACATCTGCTACTCTGACGGCGTATGCGTCAGGGACGAGGACGTTTTTCCGACCGGGACCCTGTCGCTCAGCGGCATGAAGATTTATGAGGGCGTTTCCCCGGAAAAGGCGATCCGCTATACCGGCAGCATCATTATCGCGTCCGGCTCCGGCCTTGCGAAGCTCTTTTCCGGTGTGCTGCGCCAGCAGGGGCTCAGCCTTGTGCGGGTGGAGGACTTCAAATGCTATGAGGGCGGCGTCGGCGGCCTGATCCGCGGCGAGCGGGTGATTACAGGCAATGTGGCGTTCATGAACCTGATGGGCATCCGCGTCCCGGAATCCATGAATATGTCGAATTCCGTGTTTACCGCGGTGAATGACAGACTTGTGGCAGCCTTTGCCATCAACTATGTCCCGGCGAACTCCGTGCAGAACGCTCTGGTCGCGCTGCTGAGGACGAAGCTGAAGATCTTCCTTACCAGTCGGGACTTCAACGTCTCGCCCCGGCTTATTGAGCAGAAATTCAAAATGCCCATGGAGGATATTGAGTACATCCCGGTCAGTGAGAGCTACAATATCTCCTCCTACAGAGCGGGGGACAACATCCGGACTGCTGCCGTCATCTGCCGCGAGGGGCTCGCTCCCTTCGGGGAGGTTATATCAGGCAGCAAGCGCCTGCGGCTTGCCTCTCTTGTCGCAACGGTCGTGTCTGTATTGGCCTCGGTCGTGGGCATGCTGCTGGTGTTCTTCCTGTGCTGGAGCGGCGCATTTTCCTCTGCCGGAGCGGGCACTGTGCTGATCTACATGCTGCTTGCCCTGGTGCTGGATATCGTCGCTTCGCATCTGGCCGGGTACAACCGGTGAAAAACGCTTGTATTTTGACAGACTGTAGTGTATAATTTTATCACGAGATTTTAATAGTAAGGAGAGAAACAACCAGATGAGCTACACCACCGACAAGATCCGCAATATCGCGCTGCTCGGCCACGGCAGCAACGGAAAGACCAGCCTCGCTGAGAGCATGCTGTTCATGACCGGCGCCATTGACAGGCTCGGTAAAGTCACTGACGGCAACACCGTCTCCGACTATGATTCAGAGGAGGTCAAGCGCGGTATCTCGGTTTCCCTTTCCTCCATGTTCGTGGAGCACAAGGACTGCAAGATCAACATTCTCGATACGCCGGGCTACTTCGACTTTGCCGGTGAGGTGCTGGAGGCTCTCCGTGTCGCCGACAGCGGCATCATCGTCTGCGGCTCCAAGGACGGGCTCACCGTCGGCGCGGAGAAGGCGTGGAAATACCTGGCGGAGCGCAAGCTGCCCCGCGCTGTCTATGTCTCCCGCATTGACGAGGAGAACGGTGACTACGAAGCGGTTTACGGCGCGTTCCGTGAGAAGTACGGCACCTCCGTCTGCCCTCTGATCGCCCCCATCAAGAATGACGCGGGCAAGGTCATCGGCGTCGTCGATCTGGTCTACCGCAAGGCATATGCGGTGGAGAACGGCAAGGTCAAGGATATCCCGATCCCCGACGGTATGCACGACGAGCTGGAGGAGCTTTACACCGCCGTGAACGAGAGTGTGGCCGAGACCAGCGAGGAGCTCATGGACAAATACTTCTCCGGCGAGGAGTTCACCACGGAGGAGATCATCTCCGGCCTGAAGACCGGCGTCAAGGAGTTGACTCTGTTCCCCGTGTTCTGCGGCTGCTCCGTCAGCGGTCTGGGCACCAAGGCGCTGCTCAACGGCATCGTGAACCTGTTCCCGGCCCCGGGAGAGATCCGCTCGGAGCTCACGGAGGATGGGGAGGAGATCGCCCCTGATCCCGCCGCGCCCGTCAGCGCGTTCGTCTACAAGACCGTTTCCGATCAGTACGGCAAGTTCTCCTTCTTTAAAGTCCTCTCCGGCACCCTGACTGCCGACGCCGTGGTGCAGAACGCACGCACCGGCACCAGCGAGAAGCTGGGCCACCTCTACAAGATGCAGGGCAAGAAGAGCATCGAGGTCAAGGAAATCTGCTGCGGCGACATCGGCGCCGTCTCCAAGCTCTCCGATACCAAGACAGGCGACACCCTGTGCGACGCCAAGCGCGTCGTGAATGCCTCCGGCATCGGCTTCGCGGAGCCCTGCTACTCCATGGCCATCGCCCCCAAGACGAAGGGCCAGGAGGACAAGGTCGCCTCCGGCCTTACGAGACTGGGGGAGGAGGATCCCACCTTCACCGTGGTCAACAATGCGGAAACGAAGCAGATGGTCATCTCCGGCGCTGGCGACATCCAGCTCGACGTACTCTGCTCCAAGCTGAAGGATAAATTCGGCGTGGAGGTGGAGCTGTCCCCGGCACGCGTGGCATACCGCGAGAAGATCCGTAAGAGCGTCAAGGTCCAAGGCCGCCATAAGAAGCAATCCGGCGGCCACGGCCAGTTCGGCGATGTGTGGATCGAATTTGAGCCCCAGAACGAGACGGAGGATCTCATCTTTGCCGAGAACGTCTTCGGCGGCAGCGTGCCGAAGAACTTCTTCCCGGCCGTGGAGAAGGGCCTTCGGGAGTGCATCCAGAAGGGCGTCCTTGCCGGATATCCCATGGTTTACCTGAAGGCTACCCTCTATGACGGCTCCTATCATCCGGTGGATTCCTCTGAAATGGCGTTCAAGACGGCGGCCAGCCTGGCTTACAAGGCCGGTATCCCCCAGGCGTCCCCTGTGATCCTGGAGCCCATTGGCTACCTGACCGTAACGATTCCGGATTCCTACATGGGCGATATAATGAGCGATCTTTCCAAGCGCCGCGGCAGCCCCATGGGCATGAACGTGGATCACGACGGCAACCAGGTTGTGGAGGCTGAGGTCCCCATGGGAGAGATGGGTTCCTACGCCATCGACCTGCGGTCCATGACCCAGGGCAGAGGCTCCTTCACCTTTAAGTTCGTACGTTATGAAGAGGCTCCGGCAGCGACTCAGGCCAAGATCATTGAGGAGGCCAAGGCGCTGAACGAGGCGGAGTAAAAGACAGGCAAATCAGAATCACTGAGAGAGACAGGGCGGGTCGATAAAGGTCTGCGGCGGGTGCGAAAGCACCCGCCCGTGAGGTGTACCTTATCGGCCCGCATTTTTTGTGAAAGGAATTCAAAGCATTGGGTTTTCTGACAGAGCTTCAGTCCGCGATCGCGGCATGGCTCGCCGGCGCAGACATCGACATATTCTCCTATGTCACGTTCATCATCCGTTTTTTGCTCCCGCTGACGGCGTTCATAGTAGTGATCCGCTGTGTGCGGAGCCTGCTGACGGAACGGTATGAGGGTGAAGAGTGGGGGCACCTGAGCCTGCCAAATGGCTCAAGGATCACTCTGAATCACTGGGAAAACATCATCGGGCGGTCGAAATCCTCCGATGTGTGCCTGCAGTATCCCACTATGTCCCGATCCCATGCCGCGGTCATTCGGAATGATAAGGGCGAGTGGAGCGTTTACGACCTGGAGTCGAAGAGCGGTGTGCTGCTCAATGGCAAGCGAGTGGAGCGGGTCTCGCCTCTCAAGGGCGGCGATGTGATCTCCATGGGCGGGGTGGATATGGTTTTCGTGCCCTTGAGCCATGAGCACGAGCTCATGCAGGCGGAGATGCGCCGCAAGCCGGGACGGGTCGTGCGGCCTGCCGTGACGCTGTGGTTCGTGACGGAGTTTCAGCTCCTGCTGACATTTCAGTTCTGCGTCTCCGCCGCGTCGGGCTTCGATATCCGCATCCCCGTTGCTTTTTTGGGCCTGATCGCGCTCATGTGGCTCAGTTATTTCATCACCCGGGCCATGCACCGTGTTGCCTTCGAGGTGGAGACGCTGGCGTTCCTGCTCTGCTCCATCGGCATGGCGGTGTGTGCCTCCTCGTCACCCTCGGGGGTGTATAAGCAGCTTGCGCTGCTCACCGTCTCGGTGGCGGTATACTTTATCGCGGGGTGGTTCCTGCGCGATCTGGACCGGGCGAAAAAATCCCGCTGGCCGGTGGCTGCTGCGGGACTTCTGCTGCTGGCTGTCAATCTGGTGGCGAGCGAGGTGATCTTCGGCGCCAGGAACTGGCTAACCGTCGCTGGCGTCACCTTCCAGCCCTCGGAATTCGTGAAGGTGGCCTTTGTGATCGCAGGCGCCGCCACTCTGGACCGGCTTTTCGCGAAACGGAACCTGATTCTGTTCATTGGCTTTGCAGGTGCCTGCGTAGGCGCGTTGGCGCTGATGAGCGATTTCGGTACGGCGCTTGTGTTTTTCACCGCGTATCTCGTTATCGCCTTTATCCGCTCCGGCAATTTTGCCACTGTGTTCCTCTCCGTGGCCGGCGCGGGCTTCGCAGGCTTCATCGCCGTCACGCTCAAGTCCCATATCGCGGCTCGGTTTGCTACCTGGGGCCATGCCTGGGAAGTGGCGAACGACGGCGGCTATCAGCAGACACGTACCATGGCTGCGGCTGCCAGCGGCGGCCTGTTCGGCACCGGCGCGGGCTCCGGATGGCTCAAGGATATCTTCGCGGCCGACACTGATCTGGTGTTTGGCATGGTCTGTGAGGAATTGGGCCTTATCATCGCGCTGCTGGCCATCCTGTCGCTGATCGTCTATGCTGCCTTCGCCATGAAGGCGGCGGCCAAATCCAGAAGCTCGTTTTACGTCATCGGCTCCTGCGCCGCCGTGACCATCATGCTCACCCAGACGATCCTGAACGTACTTGGCTCGGTGGATGTGCTGCCCCTTACGGGCGTCACATTTCCCTTTGTCTCCCGGGGCGGCTCCAGCCTTATTTCCTGTTGGGCCCTGTTGGCGTTCATCAAGGCTGCGGATACGAGGCAGAACGCCAGCTTCACGGTGAAATCCCCGAAGAAGACGGAGCCGGCCGATCCCGTGAGCGTTTTCTCCGAACAGGCAGGAAGGGAATCCACGCCTGCCGGGCTCCGGACCGGAACGGCTGACCTGGAGGCGCGCGTCCCCTCTGCCCGGCCGCCATTCCGGGCGCAGCAGTCGATTCGGACTGCAGACGAGGAATACTGGTCCTCAGACCGTCCCGATCTGGTCACGCCGGAGGTTCCGGCGGGGGAGGGAACGGGACCCGGTACCCCACCGGAGTGCGGGACGGATTCCGGCTCCTCAGCGGAGGATTTCCAGATCCACATCAACTATGACGACGATATGCTGGACTCCTATGAGATCAGCGACGAGTACTTCAAAAAGCCGGGAGGTGACGACCGGTGAAAAAAGTCAAACGAAGGACATTTTCCGTTCTGATTATCGCGGCGATCCTGCTGGCAGGCGTCCTGTTCTACGGGGTAAAGTACGTCAGGGACGGGGCGGACTGGGTCTCCTTTCCATCGAACGATACCGTATATCGGGATGGCGTGCTTGCCGTGGGCACCGTGACGGACCGGGACGGCGAGCTGCTGGCGACTGCGGATGAGGACGGCGGCCGCGTCTTTGCGGAGGACTGGCTCACCCGCGTGTCCGTATTCCATGCTGTCGGCGATGAATACGGCAATGTGGGAACAGGCGCACTGAGCGCCTTCCGATCGAAGCTCATCGGATTTGATCTCATCAACGGCGCCTACAGCCGCACCGGCAGGGGAGGCACTGTGCGCCTCTCCATCGACGCGGACTTGAACCGTGCGGCGTATGAAGCGCTGGATGGCCGCAAGGGCACCGTGGCGGTGATGAACTACAAAACCGGGGAGATCCTGTGCGCGGTCTCAAATCCCTCCTACGATCCGGAGGATCCGCCGGAGATCGACCCGGATGACGAGGAATGGGAGGGCGTGTATATCAACCGCTTTCTCTCCTCCAGCTTTACCCCCGGTTCCATCTTTAAGCTGGTGACCAGTGCGGCCGCCATCGAGACGATCGACGATATCTTTGACCGTACCTTTTGGTGCGAGGGGGAAATGGAGATCGGGGACGACACGGTCCACTGCCTCAGTTATCACGGCGAGATCGGCTTTGAAGACGGGCTTGCCCAGTCCTGCAACTGTGTGTTTGCCCAGCTCGCACTGGAGCTCGGCGCGGAGACGCTGAACGAATATGCGGAAAAGCTCGGCCTGTCCGGGGTGACGTTTACCGTGGACGGGATCGAGACGGCCGCCGGTAATTATGATATAGCGAAGGAGGACATCGACGTGGCCTGGTCCGGGGTAGGCCAGTATAACGACACGGTAAATCCCTGCGCCATGCTTCGCTTTGTAGCAGCCGTGGCAAACGGGGGAGACGCGCCGGAAATGACGCTGCTCTCCAGAAAGGGGCTGCGCGCCCTCTCCGGCACAAAGACGGAGGAGGTGCTTCGCGCCTCCACTGCGGAAAAGCTCAAGGAAATGATGAGCTACAACGTTTATGCAGGCTACGGGACGGAAAACTTTCCCGACCTGAACCTTTGCGCAAAGTCTGGTACTGCGGAACTGGGACCGGACCTGTCACCTCACGCCTGGTTCGTTGGCTTCAACGACGATGACAGCGCGCCGTACGCCTTCGTAGTGATGGTGGAAAACGGGGGCTGGGGCAGCTCGGTGGCGGGCAGTGTGGCCAATGCGGTGCTCCAGGCCGCTGTGAATCGAACATAAGGGAGATAGAGAGAATGAGCGAAGCTGCTATTAATCCGGAGGTAGGCGAAAAACCCTGCGTGAGCCCCGCCGGGCGATGGGCTTATATCCTGTTTTTCCCCGCAGCCGTATTCTATTTGGAGCTGATCCTCCGGGCGTTCACTGTGGATCGGTTCTTTGACCGCGGCCTGTGGTATATTCTTCTGTTTTCCGTGGCAATAGGACTTGCCATGGCGTTCATCGCGACTCTGGGCGGGCGGCGGTGGAACCGCGTCAGCGGGATCACGGTCGTCGTACTGGCTTTCCTACTGGCGGGCACGCAGCTCGTATACCACAGTATCTTCAAAGAATACCTGACGCTGTTTTCTCTGACCAAC
>JAEEGL012979624.1_pt1 | contig 21436 bp, 20 predicted proteins | sample 9134231 | NCBI WGS metagenome assembly JAEEGL01 (sample SAMN16246548, study PRJNA631951) | gut metagenome | biome: gut microbiome; feature: rumen; material: fiber-attached | host: Bos | place: Iran: Karaj | collected 2018-10
ACCATTTCGGGGCCTCTGGCTCAGGAGCACCTTTCGATGAGTATGAAGGAGGTATCGATGTCAATCCAATCATCGTGGAGGAGCCCATCGATGTAATGTAGAAACTTTTCTTGAATAAGAAAAATCCCGGAAGACTCTTTGGCTCTTCCGGGATTTTTGCTTTTCAGATTTTTGTGCTTACCATTGCAACGGTTCCTGCAGGATGTTGCCGTCGGTCATGGGACTGTCGGCCTCGGTGAAGGCGTTGGCCTTGTACTGCACGCACAGCATGGTGAGGTTCTCGCTGCCGGTGTTCTTCAGTGCGCGCTTGCCCTCGGGCGACACACGCACGATGCTGCCCTCGCTCACGGCAAATATCTCACCGTCTACCTGATACTGGCCCTCGCCCTTCAGGATGATGTAAAGCTCCTCATGGGTCTTGTGGGTGTGAAGGAAACCGCTGTCCTGACCAGGAACGAGTGTCTGGAAACTTAGTTCGCTACCCGTAGCACCTACGGCCTGACCAGCGAACACCTTACCCTGAATGGTCACAGCACCCATCGGCAGCTCGTGCTCAATAATCTCATTTACCTTACCTACGCTTACTGCGCTAAAGTTCTTACCTGTTGCAATTGTCTCAATCTGTTTCATTTTTACTAAATTTTATATGTTAATAATGTATATCCCTGTTTGGCGGGAAACGCTCAAATGTTTGATTTCGAGTGCAAAGGTACAGTGAATTTTTCGTCCTCACAAGAAGGCACTTTGAGGTAACATAGTTACCAAAAAGTAGGAATTGTGATGTTATCGAGGTTTGCTGAAAACGACTTTAACTTTGATTAACTTAGTATAATTTGGTAATTCGGTAACTTTTGGTTACTTTTGTCGAAAATTCTATAGTTATGGCAGATATCAAAGCGGAATATTTGGCTTGTCCGATCAGGAATGTTATCAGTCGTTTTGGCGGCAAGTGGTCTATGCTGGTGCTCTTCATGCTTCACAGAAGCGAGACGGGCATACTTCGTTTCAATGAGATTCGCCGTCTGATGACGGACTGTTCTCAGAAGATGCTATCACAGACCCTGAAGAATCTGGAGCAGAGTCATCTGGTACATCGTGAGGTCTATCCTGAAGTACCTCCCCGTGTGGAGTATTCGCTGACAGACACCGGCAAGTCGCTCATGCCATACACGGTGGCCGTATCCCACAGATTCAGTCCCGCCTTCATTGCCGCGTCGAATACAGGCTTCAATGTTTCTACGTCGGTGTATTATTGTATAAACTTCACCTTTGATGCATCGCGGGGCTTGGCCTCGGGCTGCTCGTCGGGATAGCCGATGGCAAGGATGTAGTTCAGCTTATAGCCTTCAGGAATGTCGAGACGGTCGAGGAAGAACTTGGCATCGGCATTCGTATTCAAGAAACGGACGGGGCCACCGAGGCAACAAGTGCCGAGTCCCAAAGACTGTGCTGCCAGCATCATGTTCTCACCTAATAGGCCTGCATCGAGATCTCCGCCGTTAGTGGGTGTGCAGACGCAGATAAGGTTAGGCGCATTGCGGAACATGTTCTTAAAGTTTTTGTCGCGATTTACTTGCTCTGGATTAGCTTTCTTGAATACTTCATTCACATCGGCTATCAGTTTCTGGTCTTCCACCACACGGACAATCCACGGCTGGCGGTTCATACCGCTGGGGGCATTGATGCCTGCACGGACAATCACTTCCAGCTTCTCGTGTTCTACTGGCTTGTCGAGATATTTGCGGACACTGCGACGTGCCATAATTGTGCTCAGCACGGGATTAACTTCCATGCAGATGTCGGCCTCGATGTCGCTAATTTTGTCCGTCGGCTCATAGCGCTTTACCACACGGCCATCGCGAGAGACAAGGAACTTGGTGAAGTTCCACTTGATGTCTGACTTCTTGTCGTATTCGGCATCCTGCTTGCGGAGCATCTCGTCCATGAACTTGCCCGTCTTGTCATTGAGGTCGAAACCTGAGAAACCTTTCTGCGATTTCAGATAGGTATAGAGCGGTGACTCATTGACTCCGTTCACGTCGATCTTGTCAAATTGCGGGAACTGGATATCGAAGTTGGCCGTGCAGAACTGGTGAATCTCCTGAATCGTGCCTGGAGCCTGCTCGCCAAACTGGTTGCAGGGGAAGTCGAGGATTTCCAAGCCCTCGGCATGGAACTTTTCGTAAAGAGCCTCCAACTCCTTATACTGAGGGGTAAAGCCACAACGGGTGGCGGTGTTAACTATCAGCAGCACCTTTCCTTTGTACTCTGAAAGCAAAACGTCTTTGCCTGCGTCGTTCTTCACCTTGATGTCATAGATACTTTGTGCCGATACGCTCAGCACACTTGCAATTGCCAGCAGGCAGATAGTGATCAATTTCTTCATATGTCTTGAACATTTTTGTGATTTATTACGATTTCCTCAGACTATTTCGAACTATATTTTTATCATTGCGAAGTTGTGATAACGGTTGTAGTGAACTCCGTCCAGTCGAAGTCTGCATGACTCTTTTGCTTTGATGTCGTATGTGCAAAGATGCCGATGTGAACGCCACAGAAGCCTCCGATGGTCTCTGTGCTCAGATAGCGGTAGTCTTGACGGGCAAGATGGGTGAAGTTCTCATTGTCTGTTGAGTAATACAGATGATAGAATTGTGGATCAGCGGTGATGCGCAGATAGACGATGTTGGCCGTAAGTGGCAGTTCCCGCTCAATGTGTTCCATCTCGCCAATACGGAATTTGGCCTGTACAAAACGTTTGCCTTCACGTGCTACAACCTGTACGTCGTAATGATTGTGATGGGCAGCATAGGTCGTGATGCCTGCCACACCGCCATCCTTCAGCCCTGATACATCGACCTTGGTAGTGGCTGTGAAGTTGGCCTCCGACTGACGATGCCCGATGAACGTGGGATTGCCTACTTCGTCGAGCGTCACCGTCGAGGTCTTCATGCGGAGCCATCCCTTTCGGGCTTTCAGCGAATAGTCCTCCTTCTGAGGCATGTTAAGGTGGCTCCAATAGAGTGAGAGTTGGTCGGCGTCAAACTCGTCTCTTGACGGTTCCAAAGGCATCGGCACCTGCGGGAGCGTTTGGCATTGCATATCCAGTTGTAGCGTGCCGTCGCCGTTTACCACAGGCCAGCCTCCTTCCTCCCACACCACAGGAGCGAGGAACGTCTCGCGTCCCATGACGTGCTGCAGATAGCCGTGGGTGCGATACCCCAGGCAAATCATCCACCATGAGCCGTCAGACGCCTGCACCAGATCGGCATGGCCCAAGCCCTGAATCGGACTGTTCTGCATCTTCATGCTGAAATGCGAGAGGATGGGGTTGGCAGGATTCGGCTCGTAGGGGCCAAACAGACGCTTGCTGCGCAGGATGTTCACATGGTGCCCGTGCTCCGTGCCGCCCTCTGCCAGCAGCAGATAGTAGTAGCCGTCCTTCTTATAGATATGCGGTCCCTCGGGATATCGTCCGCCAAGACCTACGCCCAGCAGATGAATATCGCCCAACTGCCGACCGGTCTTCACGTCAATCTCGCAGATCTTAATCTCGCCCTCTTTCCAAAGGAAGTAACATTGGCCATCGTCAAAGAACAGTGTGGGATCGCAACTGCCTACGCAGAAGTCGATGTAGATAGGGTCGGACCATTCGCCGTTGGGGTTATCGGTATAGACATAGAAATGCTTGCGCGAAGGGAAGACCGTTGTCACCATGTAGAAGCGGCCCTCGTGATAACGGATGGTAGGGGCATAGATGCCCGTCTGTTCCGTCATTCCCTCAATCCTGACCTGCGACTCGCGGGTAAGACAGGCGCCCACTTGCTCCCAATGGATCAAATCCTTACTATGGAATACGGGCACGCCAGGATAATACTGAAACGTGCTGTTCACCAGATAGAAGTCGTCGCCAGCACGGCAAACCGACGGATCGGCATGAAACCCCGGCAATACTGGATTCTTAAAGCCCTGAGCCCATCCGGCCAAGGTCAGCACCAAGAAGCATACAGATATAAACTGTCTCTTCATATTCATATTTTTGACCGCAAATATACAAATAATCTCCCACATTTTGCAATATGGGAGACTTTTTTGAGATTCTTTAGCGTTTTACGACTAAAACGATCTTTACCATGTTAGATTGTTTCCAAAGCCTGGGCAAGGTCGTCGATGATGTCGTCGATATCCTCCAAATTTCTTGCATTATTCAGGAAATATCACTATTTTTGCAGCCGATAAAGAAAATCATTCCATTCAAGTCCTTTCAAAGGCACTCAAAAAGAATATTATTCTTCAATGATCAATTTTTAATGCTCAATCAGACAGAAATATGACTGAAATCTTAGACGAAACCGATCTGCAGATACTGAAAACGCTGCAAAAAAACGCCAAATTGACCACCAAAGAGCTGGCCGATGCCGTCCATCTAACCCCAACGCCCGTGTTTGAACGTCAGAAAAGGTTGGAAAAGAAAGGGTATATCAAAAAGTACGTGGCCATCCTCGATGCAGAAAAGCTGAATCTCGGCTTACAGGTATATTGCAAGGTAAAACTGAAGCAGATCAACCACGAGATAGCCGATGCCTTTTCTCGACGAATCATGCGCATTCCTGAGGTGACGGAATGCTATAACACCTCAGGCGCGTATGATTATCTATTAAAGGTACGTGCACGTAATATGAAACAATACCAGGAGTTTGTGCTGAACAAATTAGGCGAAATCGAAAGCCTGTCCTCTATTGAGAGCACTTTCGTCATGAGCGAAGTTAAGCAAAGCTATGGTATAAATATTTAGGAGCTATTGCTTCCTCGTCACCACAGGTTAGTGAATGTGGAAATAGTCAAAGTCGGCCTTTCCGCCCGGTGCCTTGGTGGCGAAATGGAAGAGGGCGAAACGGTAGCCGCAGAAGTCGGGCCAGTCGTAGTACATCTGGAGGGTGTCGCCGATGGCGTGCCACTGCTGTCCGTCGAGACTGTATGAGAAGGTGGCCTTGTCGGTAAGGTCGCGGAAGTCCATATCCGTGCGAAGCCAGACTTTGTGTTGCTTGAGGGGGATGCGCGCAATCTCACGCCCGAAGGCGTCGTCTTTCTGCATGGCCCGTTGCATGACGATAAAGCTTTGGCCGTTCTCCCGCTTCACGCCTACGAAGCCGTAGCGGTTCTGGAAGGCGGACAGCCCGGCGCAGTCGCCGTCGTTCAGCCCCGAGGCGTCGAGCACGACCTCACCTGCACAGACGGGTCCGTAGGCGCGCTGCGTCAGCGTGTTGCGGGCCTCGCGGATATGTTTTACGACCGAGGTGGCGGTCAGTCGCAGCCAACCCTCCCGTTCCGTCAGGCTCCAGCCGTCGGCGTCGGGGATATGATTCCATTGCCAGCAGAGTTTCAGTCCGGGCTGCCAGGAGCCGAAGCGCGAAGGGCTCTTCTCGGGCTGCCAGAGGTCGAACTCATCGCTCTGCACGATGTTGATGCCCTGGGATGCCGGCAGATCAAGCTCGTAGGGCGTCGTCATATTCTGACCGGCAGGCAGCTGGTCGGTCGTGCCGTTCTTGCTCTGGCAAGCGTCGTGTAAGGCCGAGCGGCCGACAATGGGCCAGCCGTCGTCGCTCCACGTCATCGGCAACCAGAAGGGCATGCGACCCACTGAGCCGTAATCCTTGAACAGGAAGCACCACCAGCGGCCCTCGGGGGTCTGAACGATGCCGCCCTGGGCGATGCCGTTGGTCTTCATCAGGAGGTTACCCTGCTGGTCGACCATCTCGCCGCCGAAGACCATACGTCCTTCCCACTGACCGTTGAAGAGTTTTTTCGAGCGCCACACGATCTCCTGCCGCTGACCGTCGCAGCCCTGAATCATGAAGATATAGTAGTAGTCGCCGATCTTGTAGCCGTGATAGCCCTCGGCGCGCAGACCGCGGGCGGGATTCTCGAGGTTGGCGTAGTCGATCACCTTGTGACGCTCGCCGACGCTGACGTTCCAGTCCTTGTCGACGGAGATCTCGCGCAGATACATGGCGTGGTCTTCGAAGGTGTCGGCTGGATGCAGCACGTACTTCTTCATCTCCGAGCCCGTGTCCTCAAACAGCAGACCGGGGTCGTAGCACTTGTCCGTGGTCGAGCAGTGCCACTTGCCGTGCTCGATATCGTCGGTCACGTAGAAATAGGTCTTGCCGGTGGTGTTGCAGGTCATGATCATGTAGTACATCCCCTCGTAGGGGTCGTAGCGCAGGTTGGCGGCCCAGGAGCCTTGTGAATAGTCGCTCTGCCCGTTCAGCAGACGGAAGCGGTCGCCCTCGTCGATCTCGTCGTAGGCGTAGTTGACGATCTCCCAGTTCACCAGGTCGTTCGACTTCATGATGCCGCATCCGGGTGAGAAGTGCATCGTGGTTGACACCATGTAATAGGTCTCGCCTACGCGGATGATGTCGAGGTCGGGCACATCGGCAAAAATCATGGGGTTGCAGAACATCGCCTCGCGGGGCGTCGGGGTTTGCGCCATGGCCGTCAGCATGGAGCATGTCATCAATAGTGCAGTTACTAGTTTTTTCATCCTTTTTGTTTGTTCGATAGATTTCTGCTGCAAAATTACACACATTTCCCCGAAAAACCATCAATATTTATCACTTTTTTGCTATCTTTGCACGCAAAACAACGATTGTATGATGAGACATAAGAAGTTATTCCCCAGCGTGATACTCATGGCCCTGAGCCTGCTCTGGTCCGTCGGCAGCCAGGCCCAGCATCACGACTTCCCCATCCTCGGCGGCGAGTTAAGCAATTCGGCTGCCACCTCGGTGAGCGACATCGACGAGGTGCTGCCACGCATGAAGCAGTTGGGTCTGAACACGGTGCTGGTGCCGGTGTATTGGGAGCTGATGGAGCCCGTGGAGGGACAGATGGACTTCACGCTCGTCGACCGTACCATCGAGGTGGCCCGTCGGCAGGGACTGAAGATCGTGCCACTCTGGTTCGGTGCATGGAAGAACTCTATGTCGTGCTATGCCCCGGCGTGGTTCAAGCGCGACGTGAAGCGGTTCCCGCGCGCCGTGACTGCAGAAGGGAAGCCGCTGGAGATCGCCTCGTGTTTCAGCGACCATGTGCTGCAAGCCGACCTGAAGGCCTTCTCTGCCCTGATGCAGCGCATCGCCGAGCGCGATCCGCAGCGCGAGGTGGTCATCATGATGCAGATAGAAAACGAGATAGGCATGCTGGAGTCGGCGCGCGACCACTCCCCGTTGGCCGAGAAAGCCTACCGCCAGCCCGTGCCGCAGACGCTGCTCAAGGCACTGGGCATCAAGCAGCAAGGCACCTGGAGCCAGGTCTTCGGCACCGACGACTATGCCGACGAGAAGTTCATGGCCTGGCATTACGCCTGTTATGTGGAACACCTGGCCAAGGCGGCCCGCAAGATCCACGACATGCCGCTCTATGTGAATGCTGCGATGAACAGCCGTGGCCGCAAGCCGGGTGAATATCCCTCGGCTGGTCCCTTGGCCCATCTGGCAGACCTCTGGAAGGCCGGAGCCCCCAGCGTCGACATCCTCGCGCCCGACATCTACGACACCGGTTTCAAGTCGTGGGCTTCACAATACGCCATGCCGCTAAGGCCACAGGACGGAGGGCAGGTCAAGAACCGCCTCTTCATCCCCGAGAGCCGTTGCTGCGAGAATAGCGGCGTGCGCGCCCTCTATGCCTTCGGCGAGCACCAGGCCCTGGGCTTCTCGCCCTTCGCCATCGATCAGGCTTCGGCGAAAGAGACAGAGTCCGTCACCCAGGCCTTCGCCCTGCTGCGCCAGCTCTATTCTCATTCCACATTCCACATTCCACATTCCTCATTCCACATTCCACATTCCACGAAAACCTGGGGCTTGCTCTTCGATCAGGAAGACAAGGAACGCATCATCGACGATGAGGGCGTGGTGATGACCTGCCGCCATTTCTTCACCTTGCCATGGGATCCCCGCGCCACCGACGGTTCGACGTGGCTGGAGGGCGGAGCCATGATCATCCGCCTGGGCAAGTTCGACTACCTCTTAGCCGGCAGCGGCGTGGTGGTCGACTTCAAGACGCGTACGGAAAGACAGCAGTCGCAACAGAAACAGTTGGGTGAGGATGGTTTCGCAGAAGCCGGAGCGGCAGCACCGTCGTCGGCACCCAAGTTCACGGGCTCACGACTGGGACTTCTGGCCGTCGACGAAGTGTCTATCGACGACGAGGGACAGATGCACTACCTCCGCCGCCACAACGGCGACCAGAGCCACCAGGGCCGTCACGCTCGCATCAGCGTGGGCGACTGGAAGATCCTGCACATCCAGCTTTACGAATACAAATAGTTTACCGATCTACAGACTTCAGGGTTTCTGACCGACGCACGACTGGAACGACGAGCCGAAGATAATGTACTGCGTGTTTCCAGCGATGGTACCTTCGTTCTGTCCCCAGAGGAATGGCCAGTCGTCGTAGTTCTCAAAGTGGTCGGGCTTGCGGAACAGCAGGCCTGGCGCCACGTTGCCTGGTATGAACGAGAAGTCGGCGCGGTTGTTGCCATAGAACACCTGCTTCGGACGGGCGGCACCCACCACGGCCACGAACGAATAGTTATGATAGGGATGGCAGCCGTAGAGCCAGTTGGCCACGCGGTAGACCTCGTCCTTGCTCACGATATCGGGGAAGTAGAGATGGGCATAGTTCACGGTGATGCCGAAGTTGAGCACCATGTTCACGCCCGCCCAGTTGCCCAGTCCGATGGGCACGCCGTAGGGGTTCTGGCGGTCGAAGTCCTTGACATAGTCTCTGTAGCGCTCCACGTAGGGGCGCAGCTTCTGGCGGTAGGCCTCGTCCATGTACGGGATGGCGTCGAGGGCGGTCTGCATGTTACCCGAGAGTCGCAGCTCCAGCGCGTCCCAGATCTGCTGCTCGAAGTTCGTCAGATACTGCTTCTCCTGCGTCGCTCCGTAGAGCATCAGGTTGGTGGCCATATCGCCGAGCTGCTCGCGGTTCTTGCGACTGCGCTCCATCAGCTTCTGGCGCTTCTTGTCGGGCTGGTTGAAGTTCATCTGCCTGGGGTTGGCGATGCTCGTCTGCTCTGTGCCGTCGAGCCACGCGAAGTCGGCCATCTCCTGTCGGCGGTCGCCCGTCTGCTGTCGGCTCTTGATGATCTCCGTGGCCTCCTGCATCAGGCGTTTCGACTGTGCGAGGGCGCGCTCGGCGAGGTCGTCGTTATAGCCTCTGAGGGCATGGCTGGCGGCAGCAAACATCGTGGCGGCACGGAGGTCGAGCTGCGGACTGCGTGTGGTGAAGGCCCACATATCGTCGGGCGTGCCACTGCGCTTGCCGTCGGCACTCACCTCGTAGGGTTTCAGCGAGGGGTCGTAGTGCAGGCCGTCGGTGATCGAGGCGGCATCGCCCAGGTGATGGTAGTTGTCGAGGATCGAGTTGGAGAGCGTCGAGGCCATGTGCCCGATCTGCTCGGCCTGCGCCAGGAGGTTCAGCGTGCCGTGCTCGATGAACTGCAGGATGTCGGGCACCCCGTCAGGACGGTGCAGCTCCACGTAGCGCTGCTGCTGACTGACGAACGTCTCGTCGCGCTGGGGCTTGAACAGTTCCCAGGCACGGATGAAGTTCTGCACCACGTTGATGTTCGAACCCGTCTCGATGTCGAAGTCGCCGGCATCGAAGAATCCGCCGACATTCAGTCCCGGGATGAGCTCCAGCGGCTTGTATTTGGTATCGGTCGTCGGGCCCTGGCTGTGCAGGTCGAAGTGGTCGCTCGGCGGCGCCTGCAGATAGCCCTCCTTGAACGGCTCGCCGTGCCACGTGCGGTAGCCCTCGGTCACGTACATGTGGTTCATGTGGATAGGCACCCACACGTCGGTCGTGGCGTCGGTGATCTTGTCGTACACGTGCGCATCGATGAGGAAGTTGTTGGTCTTCGTCTGGCCATACTGGATGTAATAGATGCCCGGCTGGCGCACGCTCGAGAAGTCGAACTTCACATAGTTATATTTAAAGTACGGTCCCCACGTCTGGATGTCGCCCGTGTAGGCCTGCTCCGCCGTGCCGTCGGCCTTGATGCGGTAGAGCGTGGCGGTGGCCTGGGGCCGGTCCTGCTTGTCGAGCTCGATGACGGCCACCTTCGGCTGGTCGGGCAGATAGCCTACCTGCGAGAAGCCGATGTTCGGCTCACGGATCCAGCCGGCGATGGCGTGAGGCTCCACGGTCCACGTGACCACCTTGCCCGTCTTGCCCTTCGGCAGCGTGCTGCGCAGCACGAACCAGCCGTTCTGGGCCAGCATGCGTCCGTCGTAGAGTTCCAGCTCGGCGTCGGCGCTGCTGATGCGGATCATCCGCTCGGGCGCGTCGAGGGCCATCACGATGTCATGACCGGTCTCTATCGGACAGGGGTCCACGAAGCGGTCGGTGCCGCGATCGTCGTAGGTCTTGAAGCCCTTGAACTGACGGGGTTTCTCGCTGTTCGGACGCGTGACGGTCTGACTCGTGGCATAGCGCGGGAAGCGGTTCAGGCGCCCGTCCATCGTGAACGTCTTCAGCCAGTATTGCGAGGGCAGGAACTCCAGGTTGAAGCCTGCCTCGCCGGCCAGCTGCTCGGGCACGGGCTTGTCGAGCCACACGGCGATCTCCACCGCGTTGCCCTTCTCCGTCACCACCACGCGACTGTCGAAGTCGTCCTTGAAACCGGCCGCGTCGCCACCCAGAGCGGTCGCGTCGTAGCGCATCGACACCTCGATGGAGCCGTTCGCGCGGTCCACCTTCCGATCGGTCATCCGCGGCACAAGGTCCCACTGCTCCGGCGTCTTGTTCAGCCTCACGGCGCCGCCCTGAACGGTGCGCACACCATGGTGGATGATCTCGATGCCCGAATTCTTCTCGTCGTTGAATCCGCCGTTAAAACTATTGCTGAACACCAGCACGTTCACACCCTGACGCTCGAAATACTCGAGTTCGTTCAGCTGCAACCCCTGTGCCGACACCGCAGCGCAGCCCAGGCAGCTCATGATAGTTGATAATACAATTCTTCTCATATCCACTTATTTTTGTTATTGGTTCTTATTCATCCGACTCCACAGACTGCAAAGTTACACTTTTCAAATGAAACTACCAAATGTTTCAATAAAAAAAGACATCACCGAAAGGCGATGTCTCATCTGGAGGGTGCCCGGTGGGACTCGAACCCACGACATTCAGAACCACAATCTGACGCTCTAACCAACTGAACTACGGGCACCATAAAATAGAACGACTGCAATCACCTTTCGGAATTGCGGGTGCAAAGGTAGACATTTTCTGCGACACTACCAAACTTTTGAGCGATTTTTTGCGAAAAAAGTAAAATCCGCAACCTCTTTTGGTCGAGATTGCGGATGCAGAAGGGGTTTCAAAACGGTCCGTGGCCGAGGCAACTCGTGGTTGAGATGGCCGTGAGGAATGCTGTGAGCGCGGCTACTATGACCTTCACCGCCAGCTCGATGATGCGTTGTTTCTTCATTTGTCGCTCATTTTATTCGCTCCTCCCTCCACCAAATCCGACTTTAGCCGTTCCCGCCTCCACCGTTGCCACCGGCGTTGTCAGCCTGAGGGGCCAGCACATACGTGATCGGCGTCTTGTTCTGGAATCGCTTCTCCTTGCCGCCGACGGTGCGCTTGACGGACTCGACGACGTAGCCGAACTCGAAGATACACTGGTCCTTGAAGGCTCGCGAGGTGAGCTTCTCGCCCTTGGAGTTCTCGGGGTTGAAGTTGATGTGGATGCCGTTGATGATGGCGTCGGCACCGGCTGCCACGGCCTCCTCGACCGAGTTCTTGCCCAGCTTCTGCGCGTCCACCGAGGGGTAGAACGTGCCCAGGCCGTCGAGCTTCACGGGCTGACCCTGCGAGAGCAGCTCGGTCATACAGTCCACCACCTGTCCCAGCACGAGCACGCACATCTGGTAGTCGGCGATCTTGCCGTGGCTCGTCATGTGCTTGGCGAAGCCCTTCAGGTTGAGCGGTTCCTTGGAGTCAGCCTCGGCGAAGTACTTACCGAAGGCGGTCGAATCGTCGTTCTTGTTCTGACGAAGGTTGATAATCATTGGAATGTTAGTTCTTGCCATAATCTTTCAGAATTTAGATTTTAGAATTTAGAATTTAGAGGTTAGAATTTAGAGGTTAGTCGGCGGTGGGCGTCCCCAAGAGTCTGCTGATTTGAAACCCGGACTTTCGCATCTTAGGACTCTGACTTTCAAGGCTTTTGCGCGCTGGCCCGTTGTCCCTTCCGATGATGCAAAGGTACAACTTTTTTGGGCGAAATCCAAATTTTCGGGCTCCAATTCAGCCGATTTTGAACATCAATTTAAGCGTTTTTCATCGACTCTCCACGCGCTGGCCGCGCGCAGAAAATATGACCTCCCGCGCGCGCGGCCGTCACTTTGTCCCATTGCCACTTTGCCACATTAAGCACCTTCGCGATGTGCAGCCCTGGGGGTGATGATAGTATATATAATATAAATTATTATATATTGTAATATATAATAATTCTTTATACTCTCCACCTCTATATTCAACCACCTTAATGTGGCAAAGTGGCGTTGTGGCGTTGTGGCGTTGTGGCAGACAGATAATGTGAAAAATTTATAAATATAAATTCGATATTTTGCGAATTACAGATCTTATTAGTATCTTTGCGCCAGGAAGCAGAAGAGTATGATCGTAACGTTTAATGAAGATTATCTGGAAAAGCTCTATACGAAAGGCAAGACCGGACTGAAGAAGTTCAGGTTTCAGCCTCAGGTGGTCAGAGGCTATCAGAAAGCCGTCAAATATTTGATCCAGGCAGAAAAGAAGGAAGATCTGTTCCCTTTCAAGTCGCTCCATTTCGAGGCACTTCATGGAGACAAAGAAGGTCGCTACTCTGTCAGGACCAACGACCAGTACAGAGTGGAATTTACCATTTCGGAGTCCGAGGATGAGCCCGTCGTCTCAATCTGTAACATTATGGAATTATCAAATCATTATAAGTAACATGGCAAAAATAGGTAAAATTGGCAAGATGGCCAACAACATGACATCATCGGAATTGATTCATCCGGGCGAGATGATCAAGGATGAAATAGCAGCAAGAGGGATGACACAGAAGGAGCTCGCCCGGCAGATGGGTGTGTCCTATACGGTGTTTAATGAGATCCTAAACGGCAAGCGATCTATTAACACAGAGTACGCCCTGCTTTTGGAGGCCGCTCTGGGCACCAGCGCCAACATCTGGCTCGGCTTGCAGGCTGATTACAACATGCAGGTGGTCAAGCAAGACAAGTCGTTCATGAAGAAACTGGAGAAGATCCGCAAGATCGCTGCGATTTTCTGATGGCCTATCTCTTTACAGCGAATAAAAACTAAATCATCAACGATATGGAGAATAAACCTAATGTACAGAAACGGCGTTACGAGCGGCCGGCGATGCGGGTGTATGAGTTGAAACAGCGGGCACGACTGCTCGTTGGCAGCGGCAACGGCGGACTGGATCCGCTGAGTCCATTCAATCCGGGAAGCAACCCGTTGAATCCCTAACCAGTGTTGAACCCTAAAAACAGACAGAAGACGATGGAAACAAAGTTCAAGCAAGCAATCAGACTTCTCAGTATGGCAGCGCTGGCACTCCTGATGGCCGCCTGCAGCGAAGACGACAACACTACCGGGCAGCCCGCCCAGACAAGGGGCATCCCCTTCACCGCCACCCTCAGCAACGGCGGCAGCCAGACGCGAACCCTCAGCGGGCCTAATTCAAATGTGATTACCGCCACATGGGCCGACAACGAGGAGGTGGCGCTTGTCTATAAGGTGGGCGACGAGACGAAAGTGACTAAAGCCACAGTGACGGCCGTGAGCGACGGCACCGACGGCAAGACAGCGGGCACCGCCACCATCACCGCGACGCTCGATGAGAACGTGACCACCGGCACCGACGTGACGCTGATCTATCCTTATTCGGCGGTGAACCAGACGGCGGGTGATGATTACGGCAAGGTAAGGAATAACGTGTTTGAAGGACAGGCCGGCACCCTCGCCTACATCAGCGCGAACTGCGACCTGCGCAAGGGCGAGGGCAAGATCACCCTCAGCACGGGCTCCGCCACGCTCAAGGACAACGTGACGATGGCCTCGCAGATTGCCATCTGGAAGATCTATCTGAATAATGGCGGATACGCCCTCTCGGCCACAAAACTCGACCCCTATTTCGGCGGCATGACCGCCTCGGCAGCGAAAACAGACGGCTCCAGTTCTTACACTATAGCCGTACCGGCAGGCTCCACCGGTCTCACCATTCTCGCCACGGCTGACGACGGCACCTATATCTATAATAAGTCCAGCGTGACGCTCAACCCCAGCACATACTATGAGAGCGATGTGACGCTGACGAAGCAGACCACGAGAACCATCACGACCAGCGACGGTGACGTGACGCTCAACGACGGCGACATCGTGACGGGTACGGGCGGTGCAAACACGCAGCTGAAGATTGCCGTCGGCGCGACGGTGACGCTTGCAGGTGTGACGAACATGGACTTTAACAATGCAGATAACAGCATCAACCAGGGCTGCAGGACTGGCATCGAGTGCCAGGGCAGCGCCACCATCATCCTGGCCGACGGCACAACGAACACGTTCAAAGGCCATTGGGAGCGGGCAGCTGTCTATATCCCTTCGGGTAACACTCTTACCATCCGCGGCGGCGGCACGCTTATCGCTGATAATACCAACTGTGGTGCCAGCGGCGCCGGTATCGGCGGCAGTTTTAGGCAAGACTGCGGTAACATCGTGATCGAGGGTGGCAACATCACGGCCAAGGGCAGTAGCAGCGCCGGCATCGGCGGCGGTAACCACCACTCCTGCGGCACCATCACCATCAAAGGCGGCACCATCAACGCCACGGGCAGCGGCGATGCTGCGGGCATCGGCAGCGGAAGGGAAGGCTCCTGCGGCGCCATCACCATTAGCGGTGGCACGGTGACGGCCACGGGCACGGAATACTGCGCTGGCATCGGCGGCGGAAAGGCTTTTTCGAGTGATATCTCCTGCGGCGCCATCACCATCAGCGGCGGCACGGTGAAGGCCACGGGCGGTGCGTATGCCGCGGGCATCGGCAGCGGAAACGGAAATAATGATGGCAGCAACATCTATGTCAGCTCTTGCGGCGCCATCAGCATCACGGGCGGCACGGTAGATGCCACGGGCGGCAACCGTGCCGCGGGCATCGGCAGCGGATCGGATGGCAAGTTCGCCAGCATCAGCATCGGCAGCGGCATCACCAGCGTCACCGCCACCAGGAGCAATAACTATTGGAATGTCCCCATCGGCAAGGGAAATGATGACCAGGGCAGCGGCGCGGTGACCATCGATGGCCAGACGCTGACCGACGCTCAGACGAAAGGCACGACTAACACGACCTTCGGCAGCATCAACGTCGCCGTATCCCCCTACGGCACCAACAACGGCCTGACCTGGACGCTGACACCTAAGAATTAGCCCGCTCGCGAGCGCTGAAAAGTGCCCTTTTTCGGGGCCGTTTTCGGGCTTTGACATCATTTAACAAATAAAAATTCTGCTTGATGATATATTGAGCAGGATTTTTTATACCTTTGCACACTGAAAACAAGTGTCTACAGAACAGACCAGAAGAACCTCAAAAACGAGCGTTTATTTGGAATGGAGGAAGATCGGCAATTGCATGCAAACGAGAGCAGTTGTTGGGCAGAATTATTGCCCTCAATAGCCGGCGAGGAAGGCAACCCCGTGTTGTCTCTCATTCAAAATTATTTCTATGTTGTGAGTAAGCGCGCCGACCTGGACTTCATGCTGAAAGTGGCTCATGACATGCTGCTGGCACTGGTACAGAATGGCAATTTTGAGATGGCACAGAAAATGTCGCAGGTGGAGCTGAAGCTGCGCGACATGATTCATAACGAGCAGCTACACCGCGAACAGCGACAGCAACAGCCTCCCCCGCAGCAGCAGATGAACCTGAACCTGAACGGCGGTGCGCTGACGGTGGGCGAGATGAAGGCCGACCAGGTGAACGATGTACACAACAATGAGAATGTAAACATAAACAACGATGGAGGTAAAGGGGAATTTCATTAATTATGGTTCGTACGTAGACGTGCACGACAACGAGGTGGTGAACCTGAGTATCGACGGCAACGGCGAGGTGAAAGTAGACCGCGGCGAGCGCGCGGAGCAGGATGACGAACGGCAGCAGGAGCTGGTGGAGAAGCTGAAGCCGATATTCTTCGGCGATGAGACTGAGGCGCGGGCTTTCCTGACGAGCATCGCGGGCATGAAGCCGACTCAGATCACCGACCGCGTGAACCAGCTGGCGAAGGAGAAGAAGATCTCGGAGATGTCGAAGCACAGAGACCTGTGGCGGGTGCTCCACGACGCCGGACTCTACGACAAATCAGAGTCGAACTGGAACGCGCAGGTGGAATAACAGCGGCGTCAGACTTGTACAAACTTGTACGAAAACTTGTGCAGGGCTTGTATTTTCTTGTAATAACTTGTATCGGGTGATGATACAAGTTATTTTTCTTTTTATATCCGAATAGTCGTCGTAACTTTGCATCGTCAAACTTAATTGACGGTGCTCTTTGACATGCTGAAACAACACACCTTGATAGTCGAAACCATGAACGACACACTTTGAGAACTATCACACATTATTTATTTATTAAAAACAAACACATTTTACCATGAAAAAGATTAGTATTATCAGTCAGATCAACGTGAACAACGTAACGAACCCGCAGAGCGAGACATCAGAGCCGCAACGCATGACCTCGCTCGAGATTGCCGAGCTGACCGGCAAGAACCATTTCCACGTGATGGAAGCCATCCGCAAGATGGAACTCGCCTGGGAAAAGGTATGTAAATCAAAATTTCGATTGACATCCCGAACCATCGAACAGCCGAACGGTGGAACGCGCGACGTGCCCTGCTACTCGCTGACCAAGACCGAGACGCTCTACATCGCCACGAAGTTCAACGACGAGGCGCGTGCAAGGCTGGTGCTGAGGTGGGAGGAGTTGGAGAGAGGGTGGAGGGTTAAAGGTGGAGGGTGGAGGGAGATTACTCCTGACGCAGACCTCATCCCTGCCACAGACATCTCTCCTTCCACCCAAAAGATCCTCGCCCTGGCCGACCACATCATCGGCACGGCACTGCGACAGGTGAACGAGGAGGCGGAGGACACGCTCACGGCGACACAGGTGGCCAAGACGTTCAACATGACCGTCTGCGACTTCAACGCGGTGCTGCGCGACATGGGCATCCAGTACCGTCGCTACGGCCGCTGGAACATCTCCGAAGACCTCGAGAACCGCGGACTGACATCGCTGCGCACCCACGTGTCGTACTCGCTGAAGGGTGAGAAGAAGATCCGCACGTACATGACGTGGACGATGGCGGGGCTGAAGTTCCTGAACGCGAAGCTGGGGTATCCCAATTTTTAAGACAAGGAGTTTTGGAGACAGGGAGACAAGGAGTTCAAGGAGTTCAAGACAATAGTCTGTGGCTCCAAATTCCATAGAGCCAGGGTATTTCAAGGGAATCAGGTAATGTCCTGAACTCCTTGAACTCCCTGTCTCCTTGTCTCCTTAAAATCATCAAACACAAACATCACCATGAAAAACAGATTTTTAGCATTAAACACACGACAGAAGAAGGAGCAAAACAGGGCATTCGTAACTGAATGCCCGCTCCAAGACTACGACGCGCTGACGCAGGGGCTGAAACTGAAACAGCTGGAACAGCGTATCAACGGGACGCAGGACGAAGAGGAACAACGGAAGCTGAAATCATGGCTGCCGTTCCGCTGTCCGCACTACACCCGATTCCGCGATGACTACCGCGACCGCGAACATATCGTGGCCGAGAGTTTCACCTGGCAGACGTGCATCGACATCGACGACCCGGAGTTGGTGGAGCGCGCCAACCAGATGTCTGAGCGGCTCGACATTGAGCCGGGCGGCAAGTGGCAGGGGCTGATGCTCCACAAGGACTACTCGATCCGTCGCAAGCTGCACATCGATATCCGACTGCCGATAGGGATGACGGTGCCGGAGGCGCAGCGCGCGTATTGTCAGGCGCTGGGTGTCAAGTGCGATACCAGTTGCTTCACGCCTGAGCGGTTCATCTATATCTCGCCAGCGGATTTCGAGATCTATCGCGCCGACGGGTGGTACGAGCAGCTCTCTGAGGAAGAGGTGGCCGCCAGGCGCAAGGCGTATACCGACCGCGGACTCTCGATCGACGGGCGCACCCAAGAAGGCTCCTTCTACGACCCGGGCGAGTTCGCAGCCGCTCCCCTCCCATCAAGGGGAGGGGCCGGGGGTGGGGTCTGTAATCAGAAAGAAATTACTGATACCACCCCGGCCTCCGGCCACCCCTCCTTTACAAAGGATGGGAGTTGCGAGGCGCAGCAAGACAGTGTCTCTCAGAATGAGAGCCGTGTTAATCCGTGCCTAAAAAAATTCCCTGCCGAGTTTAAGGGCATACCTTATACTGCCATTATCGCTGAGTACTGGCGCAGGACGGGCGGGGAACCCTCTGAGGGGGAGCGGAATAAGCGGTTGCACCAGTTGGCGGCTAATCTGAGGGCTATCTGCGATGACTCAGAGGAGTGGCTGCTGGAGGTGATGCCAAACTACAAGTTGTCCGTTCAGGAGATGAAGAGCATCATCCATTCAGCCTGCAAGGAACCCACTAAGGGTTCGCGGCTGATAGACCAGATCGTGAGTGCGCTCGAGATGGGTATCTCTTCGGATGAGATCGAGGATGCCGAGGTGGTAGCTGCTGAGACTGGCGTGAAGGTCAATGTCAAAGCCTTGCCGATAGGTTTGAAAGAAAGCCTCATAGGTGTGCCCGTATCGATGCACATGCCCCTGCTCTGCGGGGTGCTGCCGATTGCTGCGGCTTATGCCGACCAGGTGGAGGTGGAGTATTGTGACGGCAATATCCATCACCTCGGTCTGATGTCAATCATTCGCGGTGAGCAGGCCTCGAACAAGAGCGTGGTGAAGAATGCCATCGATGTCTGGAAGCGCCAACTGGAAGAAGAGGATGCCCTGGCTCGCAAGCGCGAGGAGGAATGGAAGGAGCGCAAGAAAGGTCGCAAGGCTAATGAGAAGGCGCCCGAGGATCCTCATGTGCTGATACGGATGGTGCCGGTAACGGTGTCGTGCTCCACGCTCCTGAAGCGTTTCAAGAATGCCAACGGACATACTATCTATTCGTTTGGCGAGGAACTGGATACCCTACGGAAAACCAATGGCGCCGGGTCTTGGAGTTCGAAGTATGACATCTACCGTTTGAGCTTCGATAAGGGTGAGTGGGGTCAGGACTACAATTCGGACCAGGCAGAATCGGGTGTCGTGAAGGTGGCCTATAACTGGACCATGCTCGGCACATACGGAGCCATGCGGAAGTGCTTCAAGTCGGACAATATCGAGAACGGTCTTTCGAGCCGTGTCTTGGTGGCCGAGATGCCTGACTCCTCATTCCAGAAGATGCCCAAGTTCGGTCGCCGTTCGGCTGAGGACGAGGCGCGGATTCAGGAGGCCGTCACCCGGCTGCGTTCATACTCCGGTCTGGTTGACACCCCTCGTCTGCGCAAGGCCATCGAGCAGTGGGTGGAAGAGAAGCGCGTGGAGGCGGCCAAGGATATCGACCACGTGAAGGATACCTATCGCAAGCGTGCTGCCGTCATCGGCTTCCGTTGCGGGGTGATTCATCACTTATTGTCTGTTCAGACCCCTGCCGGGAGGGGTCTGAAGGAGAGCTCTGGGACCATCAAGTTCGCCCTCATGATGGCGGAGTACTGTCTCGACCAGCAGATGAAGGCCTTCGGCGAGGTGTTGCAGAGCCAGTATGTGGACGCGAGCCAAGAATGCCAGCGCTACGGGGCGAATCACTCCGTGTTCGACCAATTGTCCCCGACGTTCACGATGAACGATCTACGGGCTTTAAAACGCGGTTTCTGCGGCGAATCCGCCCTGCGTAACATCATCACCCGTTGGAAGCGCGACGGTTGGATCGAGAAAACGGACAGCAAACATTGGGCGAAGGTGTCACAATGCCACAACGCCACTTCGCCACAATAAGGTAATTCAAGGAGATAGAAGAAGATAGAAGAAGATAGAAGAAGATAGAAGACAATAGTTTTGCTGCAGAATCTCCACAGACAGAGTAACGTCCTCTATCTTCTGCCGCTGAAAGCGGCTATCTTCCTTTATCTTCCTCTATCTCCCTTTAAAAAACAAATCATTATGGACCTAATATTACAACGCATTGCAAAGCGGAAGGGCTACACGATTGGTAGGCTTTCCATTGTAGAGCCGGTCGTTGATGAGTATTCGACTGGCACGAAAGAGACTTATTTCTGCGACACGCTGGAGCCGACGTGGCGGGACTACGAGCACGGGGCTTATAAGATGAAGGGCAAGAGCGCCATCCCCGAAGGGCGCTACGCCGTGGTGATTTCGTACTCGCCGAAGTTCAAGGCGTGGCTGCCTATCCTGTTGGGTGTGCCGATGTTTGAGGGCATCCGCATCCATGCGGGTAACAGCGCCAAGGACACGCAGGGGTGCATCCTCGTGGGGCGCAACCAGCGCGTGGGCGAGGTGCTCGAGTCGCGCAAGTGGCTCTACGAGCTGAAGATGAAGATCGTCGAGGCGAAGGACCGTGGCGAGGCCGTGTGGATTACCATCCGGTAATTAAACTTTCGCAAGCTCCGCTTGCTATTTGGAGACAAGGAGACAAGGAGTTCAGGGAGTTCAAGACATTACCTAATACCCTTGAATGATCCATTAGTTCTATGGATTATGGATCCTTCAGACTATTGTCTTGAACTCCCTGAACTCCTTGTCTCCCTGTCTCCCTGATTACTGCGCAGGCTGTGCAGGGGCAGCGGGAGCCTCTGCTGCGGGAGCCTCGGCAGCGGGAGCTGCGGGGGCTGCTGCATCCTGAGTCTGACTGGCACCGAAGCCAGGCAGATTGTTGGGGTTGGTGGCAGGCACCTCATAGTTCTCCATCACCGAACCGCCCGTAGCGGCACCGGGAGCGACGTATGCGCAGAGTACGCTGAGCACGACCATGGTGGCAGCGAGGCCCCAAGTGGTCTTCTCGATGAAGTCGGTGGTCTTGCGCACGCCGCCGATCTGATTGTAACCGGAGAACTGGCTGGCGAGGCCGCCGCCCTTTGACTCCTGAATGAGCACGATGCCGATCATGAGCAGTGCTGCAATAACGATTAAAACTACAAATAAAGTGTACATTTTTTTACTATTTATTTTTTACTATTATTTATGATTACTTTCTCTAAGAAGCGTATTTGGTCTGCAAAGTAAGCATTTTTTTTCGGAACTTGCAAACTTAATCGCCGAATAATTTCAAG
>JAEEGL014374642.1_pt1 | contig 21436 bp, 16 predicted proteins | sample 9134231 | NCBI WGS metagenome assembly JAEEGL01 (sample SAMN16246548, study PRJNA631951) | gut metagenome | biome: gut microbiome; feature: rumen; material: fiber-attached | host: Bos | place: Iran: Karaj | collected 2018-10
AGTCCTCAATCTTCTCGATCAGACCGGCATTCTGCAGGTCGGGCACGATCACCTTGCGGCACTCCATTCGGTCCATACCGACATAGAGCGGCGACTGCGCGCTGATGGTGGCATCGGCATTGAAGATGTCGATGGTTTCCAGATTGTGTGTCTTGCCCAGCACATAGTCGTTGGGGTCATGAGCGGGAGTGACTTTCAAGCAACCTGTACCGAACTCTATCTCAACATAACGGTCCTCGATCACGTTGATGACACGGCCAACGAGAGGCACAATCACCTTGCGGCCCTTGAGCCACTGGTTCTTGGGATCCTTGGGGTTGATACACATGGCGGTATCGCCCATGATGGTCTCGGGACGCGTGGTAGCCACAACAGCATAATAGCCTTTCTCGTCCTTGTGGATGATATTGCCCTCGGCGCGCAGCTGCTCCTCGTTGTCGAGCATCTGCAATCCGTCAACATAATACTTGAGATGATAGAGATGGCTCTTCTCCTCATGGTAGATAACCTCCTCGTTGCTCAAAGCAGTCTGGGCTTTGGGGTCCCAGTTCACCATGCGCAAGCCACGATAGATGTAGCCCTTGTCGTAAAGGTCGACAAAGACCTTCAAGACGCTCTTGCTGCGGGTCTCGTCCATCGTGAAGGCGGTGCGGCTCCAGTCACAGGAGGCACCTAATTTGCGCAACTGCTGCAGGATGATGCCGCCATGCTCATGGGTCCAGTCCCAAGCATGCTTGAGGAACTCGTCACGGGTGAGGTCACGCTTGCGTATTCCCTGCTCAGCCAGGCGTTTTACCACCTTGGCCTCGGTAGCGATCGAGGCATGGTCGGTACCAGGCACCCAAAGGGCATTCTTTCCCTCCATGCGCGCGCGGCGAATGAGGATGTCCTGGATGGTGTTGTTGAGCATGTGTCCCATGTGCAGCACACCCGTCACATTGGGTGGCGGAATAACGATGCAATAAGGTTCACGCTCGTCGGGTACGCTCTTGAAGAGCCCGTGATTTTCCCAGTATTCATACCACTTGTCCTCGACCTCTTTAGGGTCGTATTTCGTAGCCAGTGTCTTCTCGTTCTCGCTCATTGTTTAGTAAAATATTTTATTTGTTTTTATTCAAACTGCAAAATTACGGAAAAAGTGTCAAAAAACAATGCTTTTTGATATAAAACTACGAATTACACGAATCTACTAATCATTATTAAGCAAAATCCGTGTAATTCGTAATTAAAATATAGGTCAAATAAGGGAGAGGACGATTTGTTTGACGTCGTTTCCGAGTTGCTCGGCCTCTTGCATGGTGTGGGCCTCGCTGTAGATGCGGATGATGGGCTCGGTGTTGCTCTTGCGCAGGTGTACCCAACCGTCGGCGAAGTCGATCTTCACACCGTCGATGGTGGTCATCTGCTCACCCTGATAATGCTTCTCGACGGCCTTGAGAATGGCATCCACGTCCATCTCGGGCTTGAGTTCGAGCTTGGTCTTAGCGATGCTGTACTGCGGATAGGTCTGCTTGAGCTGGCTCACAGTCTTGCCACTCTTAGCCAGCAACGAGAGGAACAAGGCCACACCCACAAGAGCATCACGTCCGTAGTGGCTGGCAGGATAGATGACACCGCCATTGCCCTCGCCACCAATGACGGCGCTAGTGCGGCGCATCTCGGTAGTCACGTTTACCTCGCCGACAGCTGCTGCAGTATAAGAGCAGCCATGGTTCACGGTCACGTCACGCAGGGCTCGCGACGACGACAGGTTGCTCACCGTCGAGCCAGGCGTGTGAGACAGCACATAATCGGCTACTGCAACCAGAGTATATTCCTCGACAAAGAACTCACCATTTTCCATGACAATGGCCAGGCGGTCCACATCGGGATCCACAACAAAGCCGACATCGGCCTTGCCCTGGCGCATGAAGTCGCTGATAGCGGTCAGGTTCTCGGGGATGGGTTCGGGCGTATGTCCGAAGTTACCCGTCGGGTCACAGAAAAGTTTCTCGACCCGCTTAACGCCCAGGGCCTCAAGGAGCTGAGGGATGGCGATACCGCCGACCGAATTGACGGCATCGACAGCGACGGTAAAGTCGGCTTTGCGGATGGCCTCAACATCAACGAGGTCAAGAGCAAGGACGTGGTCGATGTGGCGACGCAGCCATGTATAATTCTTCTGCTCACGGCCCAGGTGATCCACTTCGGCATAGTCAAAATCCTCGGCCTCGGCCAGGCGCAGCACCTCTTTGCCCTCGGCATCGGTGAGGAACTCGCCGTTGTGATTGAGGAGTTTGAGGGCATTCCACTGCTTAGGATTGTGCGAGGCAGTGATGATGATGCCGCCACAAGCATGCTCGCCAACCACAGCAAGTTCGGTGGTGGGAGTAGTGGCAAGACCGATATTCACGACGTCAAATCCCATGCCCATGAGGGTACCGACAACGGTGTTGAGCACCATGCGTCCCGACAGGCGGGCATCGCGTCCCACAACGATGACGTTAGAGCGCACGGGCGAGTTGCGGCGCATAAAGGTGGCATAGGCCGACGTAAACTTGACGATGTCGAGCGGCGTGAGGCCATCGCCGGCATTACCGCCGATGGTGCCGCGTATTCCAGATATAGATTTGATAAGTGACATTTTAGATTTTAGTCCTTAGTCCTTAGTTGTTAGTTGTTAGTCCTTAGTTGTTAGTTGTTAGTTGTTAGATTTGGCTGTGGAAGTAGCGGACGTGGAAAAGGAAGGGTGTCACATAGGAGATCTCGCTAGTGAATCCATATTGCGACTTGACGACAAGGTTCACCTCACATTCCACACCAAGGAAAAGCAGCGGATACTGCAAGCCGTAGCCCCACTGTGACGATGAGGGCAACGTATAATCGCTGAAGTTGAATGAGCATGAACTGGCGCTCATGGAGTTCTCGTTTCCGTCCTCGGTGGGTACTAGAGTGCCGTAGGCATACCAGTTGGCCAGGTTGTAACGCGAGTAGCGGAAATAGATAGGCTCACCGGTTTTGGCGCGGTCATTCACGCGGTCACCGGCTTTGAGCACCTGCATGTAGATGTTGCCGTCCACATCGATGCGATAGAAAGGCGCATCGGGTCCCACCTCGAAGACTGAATCCTTGGGGACTGACATCACCACGCGGTGATTGGCCAGATAGGAATTGACGGCATTTCGTTCCTCGTTCAAGCGGTCGGCATAACTCTGGTCGTTGTTACAAGCCGCAAAGAGTGTCACGAGCACGACCAGCAGCAAGGATTTGTTCAATAGACTATTTTTCTTCATTATCGTTATTGGTTGATTGATCTTGTGTATTAACAGCGGGAAAGAGGTCGGCCAGTACCTGATGGAACATCAGTATCGCCTCGTCGATGGTGCCGAAGAACTCTCCTCCGGCCGCATTCTCGTGACCACCGCCATTGAAGTAACGTGCACATATATCGCTTACCGAGAAATCGCCCTGAGACCGACAGGAGACCTTGATGCGGTCAGAATCCTCTCGAAAGAATACGCTCCAGTAGATGCCCGGAATAGCCAGGGGCTTGTTCACCAACGTTTCGGTATCACCACGGTTGTAGTTGAAACGATCGAGCTCGGACTTGTCGAGGGTGATGAGCGAGGCTCCCTGCTCGGGGAACAGCTGCATCTTCTCGCTGATGGCAAAGCCCTGCAGGCGCAGACTGTCGGCGCTGAAGGTGTTCATCGCCTTGTTATAGAGGTTGATGCGGTCGATGCGCCGGCGCATGATGGAAGCGAGAATCTCGTAGAACTCCGGATTATCGCAACTGTAAGCAAAGCCGCCCGTATCGGTCAACAGCCCCACATATAGGCAACTTGCCGCCTGGCGGTCCATCAACCTCAGCAAGCCCAGCTGCATCAGCACCCTAAAGACCAGCTCGCAGGTTGAGGAAGCCTCAGGGAACGAGATGGAGAGGTCAAACATGTCCTCAGGGTTCAAGTGATGGTCGATGAGCACTCGCCGTGTGGAAAGCGGTTCGATTATCTCTCCCAAGCGGTCGATGCGATGCAAGGAGTTGAAATCCAGGCAGAAGATCACCTGAGCATCGTTCAAGACACGACGTGCAAGCGCCTCTTGCTTGGTAAAAACCACGATATCCCGCACTCCCTGTATGAACTCCAGGGACCGTGGTGCCATGTCGGGAGTGACGACCACAGCGTCCTTGCCCAAGCGCCTCAGCACATGGCACAGTGCCAGTGTCGAGCCCAAGGCATCGCCGTCGGGCGACTTGTGGCACGTGATAGCAACGCGCTGCACGCCATTGATGATGGCACGCAGTCGTTCAATCGTCGTTTCGTCAATGATGGATGTAATCATCGTTTTGCAATCACAAGAATTTGCAAAATTAGCACTTTTTCCAGACTCCCGGTGAATGCGGATGCTTAATTAAAGTTAAGGGAACCGAGTCGCACGAACACCGGATAGTGGTCGGAGGGTTGGCGCCGTGTGTAACGCGAGAAATCTATCTGCTGCGGTGCATCGTGTCCCTTCAACTGCTCGACCGATGCGCTATCGGGCATCCAATAGCTGTTGGTCAAAATGCCGTAAGCATCAACACCGATGCCTGGCGAAACAAAGATGTGGTCGATGCGACTATCGGTGTACAGGCTGGTGTCGAAGGAGTTGAAGGTGCCGTTCTCGGCAAAACGGAGTCGCGATGCGAGGTAGGAATCCTTCAAGAGTCCCGACTGGGTGAAGATGCTGTATATCTCGTCGTTCTGGTCCACATTGAAGTCTCCCGTGACGATGACCGGAGCCCCTTGAGCAATCTCGCGTATTTTCCTGACAATGAGCTTTGCCGCCTCACGACGTGCAACGACGCCCACGTGGTCCATGTGGAGATTGAAAAAATAAAATGCCTCGTCGTTGGTCGCTGTTTGCCCTGCAAACTTGCCCCAAGTGCAGATGCGGATGCACGCCGCGTCCCATCCCAGTCCAGGGCGGTCGGGCGTCTCGTTGAGCCAGAAGTTGCCGTAGTCGAGCAGGCGCAGACGGTCGGTCTTATAGAAGATGGCGGCATATTCTCCGCCCGTGTTGCCATCGTCGCGTCCCACGCCGATGTAGTCATATCCGTCAAGTTGCTGCAGCATGTCGAGCAACTGCACATGCAGCACCTCTTGCGTGCCAAAGATGTCGGGTGACATGAAATTGACCTGGTCACAGATGACCTGGCATCGTTTTCCCCACACATTACCTTTCACACTATCGCTACTCACCTTCAAGCGGATGTTGTAGGACCCCACCAGCATTTGAGCAGACAATTGGGAGACCGCTAGGGTCGCCAACAATAAAGACAAGAGCAGTTTTTTCTTCATCATTTCATCACTATAAGTTTATTCAGGATGCAAAAGTAAAACAATTTTCCTAATTTTGTTGTTATGCTCATTGCCTGAAAAGGCAAAAAACATTAACTTTGCACTATTATTTTCATTTTAGACATTTTTAAATATAGTGTATTCATCTTAAAAAGTCAAAGCAATGCTACAAAATATCTACAACGACATCATCAGTCCTGACGTTAACCTGATTGGGGCTATCGCCAAGCTGGTGCTGAGCCTGGTGCTGGGTGCTACCATCGGCATGGAGCGCCGCCGCAAGGGTCAGATTGCCGGGTTGCGCACGTTTGCACTCATCTCGATGGGCGCGACCCTGGCCATGCTCATCTCGATATATATTCCACAAGAGTACCTGGGTCTGAAAAACGGCGACCCCGGCCGTATCGCCGCCCAGGTGGTGAGCGGTGTGGGTTTCCTGGGTGCCGGTGCTATTATCCAAATGAAAGGCTCGGTACGCGGCCTGACGACGGCTGCAGGAATCTGGATGACCGCATGTATCGGCTTGGCCGTTGGTGCGGGAATGTATCTCATCAGCATCATTGTGACGTTGCTCATTATCTTTATCCTGGTGAATATCGAGCGCATCGAGCAGCGCCACAACTTCATGTGGGAGACAAAAATCATCCGCGTGAAGATGCACGGCATCCTTGACGATATCCAACCCCTGCGCGACACGATCACCAGCAACAACGTGCACATCAGCGACGAGTTCATGAAGTTTGACTATGAGGATGGCTTCACTATCGTCAACTTTATGGTCCGCAGCACATTGCAGGTCAATATTCCATTGATGTTCAAGGAGATCAAGAAGCTTGGCGACCCCATCTCCATCACCATCACCAACGAGATGAATATGTAGTTAGTTGTTAGTTGTTAGTTTCTAGTTGTTAGTTTCTAGTTGTTAGTTTCTAGTTGTTAGTTTCTAGTTGTTAGTTTCTAGTTTCTAGTTTCTAGTCCCTAGTTTCTAGTTGGGAGCGGTTAGTCTTTTAATGGTCATTGAAAACCTGTAGATAAAATCAATGGAATCAGTAGATATCAATAGCCTGATTAGTGACCTGGCGCTAATTCTTGTGCTGGGAGCAGTAGCCACCGTTATATTCAAGATGCTCAAGCAGCCTGTTGTGCTGGGATACATTGTCGCCGGATTTCTTGCCAGTCCTCATTTTGCCTTGCTGCCGTCGGTGGTGGGCGAAGCCAACATAGAATTTTGGGCTCAAATCGGTATCATTGTACTGCTGTTCTCGTTGGGGCTGGAGTTCAGTTTCAAGAAGCTGTTGGACGTTGGCGGCTCGGCCATTCTCACGGCCCTGATCATCGTGCTGGGCATGATGAGCCTGGGGTTTGTCGTGGGCAAATTCCTGGGGTTCGGCCTAGTCAACAGCATCTTCCTGGGCGGCATGATCTCGATGTCCTCGACCACTATCATTCTCAAGGCCTTGACCGACCTGAACATGCGTCAGCGGCGTTTTGTTCCCATGACGTTTGCCGTTCTTATCGTCGAGGATCTGTTCGCCGTCGTGATGATGGTGATTCTGTCGTCGATAGCACTGAACAACAGTGTCAAGGGCGGCGAAATGGTGATCAGCATCCTCAAGCTCTCATTCTTCCTGATCATGTGGTTCACTGTGGGCATATTCATCATTCCCACCCTATTCAAGCGTTTCAGGCGTTACATCAGCGACGAGCAGATGCTCATTATCTCGATGGGCCTGTGCTTTGCGATGGTGATGTTTTCCATCAAATCGGGATTCTCGGCAGCATTAGGTGCCTTTGTCATGGGTTCGATCCTTGCCGGCACCGTTGAGGCCGAGCGCATCGAGCGTCTCATCTCCTCGGTCAAGGACCTGTTCGGCGCCGTCTTCTTCATCTCGGTTGGCATGATGGTTAACCCCACTGTGATGACGCAGCATTGGGCGGTCATCGGTCTGCTGGCTGCAGTGGTCATTGTAGGCATGATACTCTTTGGCACATTTGGCATGCTGGCCACTGGTCAGCCGCTCAAGTTGGCTATGGAGTCGGGATTCTCGTTGACCCAGATTGGTGAGTTTTCCTTTATTATCGCCACATTGGGCACTGGCCTTGGCGTGCTGGACAAGAGCATCTACCCCATCATAGTTGCCGTGTCGGTGATCACGACATTCACCACACCATTCTTTATCAAGCAAGCCGTTCCCTGCTACAATGCCATCTATAAGATATTACCCAAGACGTGGACCCGGTTGCTGAACGGATATAGCCAGGATGCCAGTGAGAGTGAGGCCAGCGAGACCCGCCAATTGTGGCAATCTATCGTCTCGCGCTATCTGGTGCGCCTCATCGTCTATTCGGTGGTGATTGTCGCGCTGATTGCCGTGTGCCGCACCTACCTGATGCCTTTTATCCTTAACATGATTGGTGACACCGCTTGGGGTCGCCTGGCAAGTGTCGTCGCCACGCTGGTCATTGTGGGCCCGTTTATCGCCTCGATCATCCTGCCCAACGTCAAGCGGAGCGAGCAGGAACGCCTTGTCGAGGCCTCGGGTACGGTATCGTATGTGCCCCTCGTGGTCATGTCGATTATCAGTGCCGTGGTGTCGATGATTTTCGTCAGCTCGATTCTGCAACGTATTTATCCCAGTGCTGTATCGATCGGTGCTGCCGTCCTTCTCGTCATTGCGACGTTCTTCCTTTTCACGACGGTTCCCACCCCGTTGCGCCGTCGTATCACCAACATCGAGAAACGTTTCATCAACAACATTAACGAGCGTGAGAACCGCCGCACGGGACGTGACATCAATCTGGTGAGCGACCTGCATCTGGCCTATATGACAGTGGGGTATGACAGCCCCTTTGTGGGCGATAGGCTGCGCAACCTGGATTTGCGTTCCCGCTATGGCGTCAACCTGGTTAACATCCAACGTCGCGGCGTTCACCACCCCGTTCCGTCGGGCGAGATGCGCATTTTCCCAGGCGATTTGCTGGGCGTGATCGGCACCGAGGAACAGATTCAACAGATATTGCCCCTTGTCGAGGCCCAGAGTGAACAAGTCGAGACAACGAGCTATAATGATGTGAAGTTTGTTCACTTTGCCATCAGTCAGGACTCGCCATTGGTGAAGCACCGGCTCGAAGACACACACCTGCGTGAGGATTACGGTGCTCTGCTGGTTGCCGTGCAGCGCGGCGACGATGAGTATATCTCCCCCACCCCCGACCTGGTGTTCCACAGTGGCGACATTCTGTGGATTGTGGGCGACCCCAAGCAACTTGCCCGCCTCAAGTAGCCACCTTTCTTCGCATCTTCGCGGGAGTGACTCGGGTGGAGGGGTCGCCTTCAGCGACTATTCACGTTTCAACACACCCCCGATGAATCAGCCTCCTTCGCTTTGCTCAGTTGCCTGATTTATCGGGGGTTATCCATAGGCCACCCTTCGGGTGTCAATTAACTGGCAAGATAATTCCGCCTACACACCCGATGAATAGGCCGCCCTTCGGGTGTCGATAATGTGAGTTCGACGAAATTCTATTCTTGTTCTCGGTGAGTTGGCGACTGGATAGCCAGTAGAGACGGAAAAAAAAATTGGGTGCGGGAACCGTTGAGGCCTCGCACCCAGTTTATTAGGAATTCACTGACGAGTGTCAGTATCTGTTCTCTAGATTATTTGCTCGCAGCAGCAAGCAGCTTGTCGATCAGGATGGTAACGTCCTCGATGTTGACGCCATTCTCACCGTCCACATCAGCGCAGATCTCGCAAGCCTCGCCGCTACCCAGCAGGAAGTCGATCAGGGCGGTAACGTCCTCAATGTTTACATTGCCACTGTGGTTAACGTCGCCAGGAACATAGTCGTGAGGAGCAACAACAGCTTCGATGATGACCTTCATGTTCTCAAGGTCAACAGTGATGTTGTACTCGCCACCAGCGATGTGGTAAGCCTCACCACCCCAGGTGAGATCCAGAGGCATGCCATTGAAGCCCATATTCCAGTCGAAGTTACCATTGCTAACGGCACCGAAGCGGTAGGGAGCGATTGCATCCCAATCACCTGCGTTCTCGGCCAGCTTGGTGGTGAAGGCGAAGTAGTTATTCTCAGCCGGGAAGGTAACGGTAGCAGTGTAGACGTTGTCCTCGGCATTGTAATCAAACTTCTTACCTACAGAGGGATTCCATTGCTGGTCGTCGCCACCGAGCATGTAAACATCGGGAACAGCGGGAGCCTCGGCCAGCGTGATGAAGTCAACGATCTCGCACCAGTCACTTTCAAAGTCTGCATTGTAACCCATTACCTGTACCTCGTACTCGGTCTCGGGAGTCAGGCCCTCGATGGTGTGGTTGGGATCGGTGAGATTATAAACATAGGTCCAAGGAGCAGGCTCGATAATCTCAGCATTGGGGTCGCCAATAAAGATGTCATCGATGTAGATTGCATACTGGTTGTTGCAGTTGTAGTGACGGAATACGATGCAACCAATCTCACCGCCAAACTGACTCAGGTCAATCTCTACGTCCCTATGAGCAGCGGTAGTCTGCTGATCCTCATCAAACAGAGGATACATATCATCACCTACCATAGCATAAACCATGTAAGTGTCGGGCCAGCTGTCGGAAGTTCCCCATACAGTGAAGCGCAGAACACCCTTCAAGGGTACATCGGGGGTGCCAATGTAGTTGTCGGGAGTGAGAGCGCCACTCTGGCTTGACCATGAATATGAATAGAGGCAAGCATCATCCTGGGCGCTGCTGGAATAAGCAAGGCCCCAGCCATAGCCGTCACCATCGGCATCATAGACCCAGAAGCCCTCAGTGTCAGGAATTTCTTCACCAACGAAATCAAAGTCAGCAAAATAAGGATTAGCCGAGAGGTCAGTCCAGGGCCTGTAGCGGAGATTCCAACCATCAGCCTTCTCGTCGGCAGCCCACTCTACGTAAGCATTGGTAGCACCGGGCACAACAGAAACCACAGGAACATTAGGTATAATTGCATAGGTGAACACAGTTTCCCACTCCAGGTAGCCACCGAAGGTACCGTCATCGGTCCATACTGAACCCAGACCGTTGTACTCGTACTGAGGATAGCTTGAACCTGAAGGAGTGGCACCGCCACAACCTTGCAATGTAATCTTATTGCCATCGATAGCATAGACAACCTCGGTCACACTAGGATCGGGGGTCCATGCAATGTTGGAACCTACTGAAGAGGTACCAAACGACAATACTACATCAGCTTGGTATCTATCGCTCCAATAGATTGACTGGCCCATGGGGACGGTGATCTTGGTGCCGTCTTCACTTAAAGTGCCATAAACATAACTATCACCGAAATTCTCGTTAACCTTGTAGAAAATGTTCTTGAACCACACAATGTTGTTCTCGGCAAAGATCAGATCGATGAAGCCGTCCTGAGTCAGGTGTTCTATATATTCACCATCAACAGCAAGACACTCGCCAGAACGCAGGTAAGACTTTACTTCACCTGCGGGCTGCTCGGTAACGGGAGCCTTAAGAACGGGGGTAGCCTTAACTTCATGACTTACCTTAAATTTGGAAACCATTTCGGTTTTGGCCTTGTTGCTATATTTAGCAACATTCTTCTGAATCGCAGACTTTGTAACACCTGCGCTGGCTGTAATTACAACCATGCTCAAGAGTAAGAATAATAATTTCTTCATAAAACTTGAATTTTAAATTAATTAATAATTATTTGGAGTTAACACTCAAAGATCTATTCAGGGTTAATCAAAAGGTTTCCCAAATCTGGTAAAGGTTTTTAGTACTTTGAATTCAGGTTACGCTATTGATTTTGGTTATGTTCCTGTAACATTTTCGCAAATTTAAAATCATTTTTTCTATATTCAATAGCATTTTTGCATTATTTATTTTCAAAAATCAAGCGAGGCCCAAATTCCACTATTTTTGGTTAACTCAAAACGATAGCGCAGCAAGTGAATTGCACCAATTATGCCAATCGTCTTTTACGCTATCTCATCGACTCGGACGTATGGGTCGCGCTGCGCGCGAAAAATTTAACAAAATCAGAAATGACTTTGTTCCCTGCGGGGCTAATGCGAATTACGCCAATTAAGCCCATCGTCTTTTACGCTATCGCTTTGACTCGGGTGGATGGGTCGCGCTGCGCGCGAAAAATTCAACATAATCAGAAATGACTTTGCTCCCTGCGGGGCTAATGCGAATTACACTAATTATGCCAATCGTCTTTTACGCTATCCCTTCGACTCGGATAGAGGGGTCGCCTTCAGCGACTATTCACGTTTCAACACACCCCCGATGAATCAGCCTCCTTCGCTTTGCTCAGTTGCCTGATTTATCGGGGGTTATTCATAGGGCACCCTTCGGGTGACAATTAACTGGCAAGATAGTTCCGCCTACACACCCGATGAATAGGCCACCCTTCGGGTGACAATTAACTGGCAAGATAATTCCGCCTACACACCCGATGAATAGGCCACCCTTCGGGTGTCAATTAATTGGCAAGATGATTCCGCCTACACACCCGATGAATAGGCCGCCCTTCAGGTGTCAATTAACTGGCAAGATAATTCCGCCTACACACCCGATGAATAGGCCGCCCTTCGGGTGTCGATAACGTGAGTTCGGGGATATTCTATTCTTGTTCTCAGTGAGTTGGCGACCAGATAGCCAGTAGAGACGGGGAAAAAATTGGGTGCGGGAGCCGTTGAGGCCTCGCACCCAGTTTATTGGGAATTCACTGACGAGTGTCAGTGTTGGTTCTCTAGATTATTTGCTCGCAGCAGCAAGCAGCTTGTCGATCAGGATGGTAACGTCCTCGATGTTGACGCCATTCTCACCGTCCACATCAGCGCAGATTTCGCAAGCCTCGCCGCTACCCAGCAGGAAGTCGATCAGGGCGGTAACGTCCTCAATGTTTACATTGCCACTGTGGTTAACGTCGCCAGGAGCATAGTCGTGAGGAGCAACAACAGCTTCGATATAGAGCTTCATCTCATTCAGGTCAACGGTCAGCTTGTACTCACCGCCAGCGATGCGGATTGCATGGTAGTTATCCCATGTCAGGGCAACGTAGTCCTGACCCTCATACCAGAAGTCGGTACCCTCATCGGCCACAGCGCCGAAGCGATAAGGTTCAATGACATTCCAACCAGCATTGTCGGTGTTGTCATCGGCGAGCTTGGTGGTGAAGCCAAAGAAGTTATACTCATCGGGGAAGGTAATGGTAGCAGTGTAAACACCCTTCTCCTCGTCATAGATAAACTTCTCACCATCGGTGGGATCCCAATCCCCTGCGCCGCCACCGATCATGTAAACATCGGGAACAGCAGGAGCCTCGGCCAGCGTGGTGAACTCAACGATGTCGGTCCAGTCACCGTCAACAATAGTACCCTTAGCCTGAACCTGAACCTCATACTTGGTCTCGGGAGTCAGACCCTCAATGGTGTAGTGAGTAACATCCAGGTCATTTACATAGTTCCAAGGAGCAGTCGGTCCAGCAATCTGGATGTTATCAAGATACACATAATTGTTGTTGTAGCTGTCAAAGTGACGGAAGACAAGACGACCTACCTGGCCATTAAATTGACTCAGATCAGCAGTGAAAGTGGCTTCCTCTTCTTCTGATGAGCCATCAAACTCTTGAATTAAGATCAAGTCTTCCTCAGCGGGAGCATAACCAGTTGAAGGATCCCAACCGATTAAAGCATATACGCCGATGTGATCGGGCCATGAATTATCACAACCCATAAGGAATGAGAGGGTACCTTCAAGAGCTGTTTCAGGCGAAATCAGCCAGTTGTCGGGATCTAATGCACCAGTTGCACTGCTCCATGACCGAGAGAACCAAATAATATTGGTCTGAGCTTGGTCATAGTATGTCGGCTCCCAATTCAAGGTGTCACTATCAGCATTAACAGTGTACCACTCGTACACCCAGCTTAGGTCATCAGTGGGGAAGTCCCACAGAACGCCCTCACCACCCTCAGTATAGGGCCTCCAGCGCAGGTTCCAGACAAAATCGTCGGTATCATCCCAATCAACATTGGCAAAGGTGTCACCTGGATCAACGGTCAGGTTCTCGGGAATGGTGGTCTCGTAAAGATCTGTGCGGTCATTGCCATTCTCGCCCAGAGTAACTACGAACAGGTATTGCCTACCGGCTACAAATGTAACGTCATCATTACGGCCACCTATATTACCATATTGAGAAGCGATCCAGAGTTGCGAACCAGGAGTGGGATTGATAATGACATAGTCATAGGTGCCTGCAGGAACCAGAATCGTAACACTGCCGTCATAGACAATGTTCTCAGTATCAAGAGCATCATCGGCGTTCTCGGGAATCTTGTACTCAAAAGCATCATAACTTCCAGAGAACTTTCCTGAACCAGAAACACCAGGTTCCAAGAATTCTACACCATAGGCGGTAGCATCGGCATCGAGCAGCATCTGGTATCCGCTGTAATCAGGATTCTCTGGATCTGTATTCCATACCTGATGGGCTTCAAGGGTAATTGCGCAATAACCCTCGGGAATGTCCACCTTGGCGGGTGCCTTGAACGCTCTTGCGGGCTGCGCAAGAGAAGTCACGAAATCGGTGTGTTTTACGTTCTGCGAAACAAGACCTTTTTTGGCTTGAGCCTTGGGCATTACTTTAGAAACTGTCCGGGCCTGATCAATGCCTGCCGAAGCGCCAAGCGCAACAGCGGCACTCAAGAGTAAGAATAATAATTTCTTCATAAACGTTAAATTTTTAAATTACTAATTATTTGGAGTTAACACTAAAAAAGTTCAAGGTTATATATCAGGACTCATAAGTTGGGAAATATTCGTTTCTTAGGGGAAACTATTTAGTATTTCTATCAGCTATTTTGTCCTATCTCTTACAACTATGCAAAATTAGATAGAATTTTTCAATAAATGGCAAATTTTTGCAAGATTTTTTCAACAATGGTTAAAAAAATGTTTCGGGGGCCCCCTCTTCAGGCGCAAAGCGCTGCGGCTGTTGCAAAACTAACGCCTGAAAATATTCATCGAGCTTCGCTCGAAAAATCAAACAAAATCATTAACAAAATCGAGCCACCACGCCACGAGGACCTGCGGCCCTCGCGCCGTGGTGCTACCTCACGTCAAGGCCGCTGGCCTTGTGCAGGCCTTCGACCTGCTTGGCGCATCAAGGGCTCTGAGCGATATCACGACGTGTCCCAATGCGGAAAACAGGAGTTCCAGTGTGCTCACTCGTGGTTTTGGGCTCCCCCTCCTCCGGCGCACAGCGCCACCTCCCCCCGGGCGGGGGAGGAGTTTTCGGGTGCTCACTCGTGTTTTTGGGCTCCCCCTCCTCCGGCGCACAGCGCCACCTCCCCCCGGGCGGGGGAGGAGTTTCAGGGTGACCACTCGTGTTTTCGGGCTCCCCCTCCTCCGGCGCACAGCGCCACCTCCCCCCGAGCGGGGGAGGAGTTATTCTCTTTGTTATGCGAAAAAAGTGGGTGCGACGGGCCTTGAGGCCTGCGCACCCACTTCTCTAGTCAGGTGTATCTAAAAGATGTATGGTTATTAGTTTTGGGCTCTTCTAAGAAGCCTGTCAATCAACGATGTAACGTCCTCGATATTGATATTTCCATTCCCGTCCACATCTGCGCAAATCTCGCAAACGACACCGTTGCCCAACAGGTAGTCAATCAATATGGTAACGTCCTCAATATTCACACTACCACTGTGGTCAACATCTCCCGTGTCAAAAGCGTGTCCATCTTGAGGCAGTGTCACTTCACGGACTGGGGAGTAAACAGTATTTTTCGGACCCTTATTATGCCTCCAAACGACATAGAACTCATAGGTAGCGCCAGGAGTCAAGCCTTCAACCAGTTGAGTCGCGCCAGGCAGATAATGCGTGTTTCCCCATTCATCTTGATAAGTATTGGCAGGAGTGACATCATTAAATACAATCGTATCCTGGGTTTCTTTATTGATAACATAAAGGTCATAGCCATCAAAGTTGCTCCTCATATAGGTATTCTCGGCCTCGCATAACCAATCGGCAAGGAAGGAAGTCGGTGTCACCTGAGCAGCCTCTTTGAGCTGCGGAATCACCTCCATATAAATAATGTCGGAGCAAGACATATCTTCTCCCTCGTGATAGTTGGTGCGAATACCGATACGCCAGTTGAAGAATTGCTCCATGCCCTCGGTAATATTAGAGTGATTGGGGAAGTGTACTGTCCACATGTCGAACTGCATACCTTCATAATTAAACGGGACCTCGGTAACAGCCTCGGTAAAGTCATAAGGATATTCCTCGGGAGTGAACACAAAGAGCTGGTCATTGTCGGTGAACACGCTGTAGGTTACCTTTGCGGGATCAAGAACAGTGTAGTCATCTTCAATGTCATTGAACTCCTTTTCTTGGGTATAATCGTCGGCAACAGGCTCACCCGTCATGATCGTTTGAGCGATAGTGAAACTCATCAGAGAGGAGCCGTCGTCATAATCAAGCCAATCGTCGACTTGGGGATTTGCGGGCTTAGGCAGACTAGCTTGAGCGAGCTCGGTATAGACGATGCTAGACACATCTCCAATGGTAAAATTGCTATTCAAGTAGAACACCTGAACACCGATGCGCTCATTGAAGAAGCGCTCAAAACCGTCGGCATTAGTGCGATAGAAGTAAACGCTACCGCTCTGAATGTCAGAGCCTTCCTCCCAATTATAGTAGTAAATTTCGGTAGTGGTGCCCCAAACATTAGGATATTGGGTATTGGTACTGGTAAATGATACCATTTGGTTATCGTCGATATAAATGCGGTAACCCATCATCTCAATGTCAAGAGGATTTCCATCCACATCGACGGTGGGGAGGGTGAATGCCAAGTAGCTTTGTCCGCTCTCATCGCCGCAGTCATACCACCTCACATTGGTGGGGTCGGCAGGCGTCACCGCGAACGCATTGGAAGCGGCAAGCAGGCCAAGAAGTAAAAAAAGTAATTTCTTCATTTAGGTAATAATTTAATGATTAATAAATAATGATTATTTAAACTGATTAGTTAACGTGGGACAAAAATAATAAAAACCAACCAGTTGGCAAGGAAATAATACTATTTTTTATCAAAAAGTGGGAATAGAGCCCACATCCTAGGATTCAGGTACTTGGGCTGTAGAAGCTGAAGGGACGAGGAAGGCGCTGACCTCGAAGAGCAAATAGATGGGGAGAAAGACGACCATCAGGGTGAAGGGGTCGCCGGTGGGGGTAATAATGGCGGCGAGGATGAGTAGCGCGACGACGGCGTGACGACGATAGGTCCTGAAGAAGTCGCGATGCAGCACGCCCAGTGTACCGAGCAGCCAAGCCAGCAGCGGCAACTCGAAAATGACGCCCATGACAAAAATGAGCATCAAGAAAGTGTCCATGTAGCTGTCGAGTGAGATTTGGTTGGGCACCATCATGCTCACGTGGTAATCAGCCAGGAAGCGCAAGGTAACGGGAAAAACGATGTAGTATCCCACGGCTACGCCTAAAAAGAACATCATGCATCCCACGAGAAAAGCTGTTTTGACGCCCTTCTTCTCGTTGGGATACAATGCCGGTGCGACAAAGGTCCACAGGAAGTACAAAACAATGGGGAAAGTGAGCACTAGAGCCAACCAGAACGATGTGGACATGTGTATGAAGAACTGGGAGGCAAGTTTGATGTTGATGAGTTCGACATGAAATCCCTCGGTCGAGAATTGTGGCAACCAGGGCACAGCACTGGTCATGCGCTGAAAGAGCCTATATAGCACAAAGTCGCCGTGGCAGGGGGCGAGAATGACGGAGTCGAAGATGTCGGGCATGACAAAAAAAAGGCCCAATGTCATTACCACGAGGACAACGACAATGCGCACCAGCACCGATCGCAGCGCGTCGATATGGTCCCAAAAGGACATTTCCTCGAGTTTTCCGTCACTCATCACACGGCTCATCAACAAGCAACAGCAACTACTTTAAACAACTAATGTGTGAGTTGTTCAAGTTGTGAGTTGCCAGACCACCAGATGTGGGGGTTACTGGTCTTTTTTGTCGAGGTCTTCGAGGGGTTTCTTGAGTTCGTCCTCGACTTCATTCATGCCTTGCTTAAAGCTCTTGACGCCCTTTCCCAAGCCGCGCATGAGTTCGGGAATCTTCCTGCCACCGAAGAGCAGCAAGATTACCAGCACGATAGCGATGATTTCACCAGTGCCCAGATTAAAAAGTGCTAAAATTCCGTTCAGTATCATGTTTCTAATTTAATTTAATAATTCAACTTTAAATCGAGACAAATACATTCCACAAGGATTCATTTCCTGTTTTGCCTGAAAAACGATAAAAACCACTGAATGGCCAAAAACAGAACAACCAGTATGGCGATAATTTCACCAGTGCCCAGATTAAAAAGTGCTAAAATTCCATTCAGTTCCATATTGTCTTGTCCTGTAATAGTTAATCTTGTTGCAAATGTACTACTTTTTTTCCAGTTGTCACAGAAAAGGAGAAAATCTCCCAAAAAATTGTGCCATGTGACAAATTTGTAGTACTTTTGGGCATCAAAAACCATTAACTTCTTTTATACATAAACATTGTAATGAATACCATTAAGAATTTTGATGAGTTGCTTGCTCATCTCAAAGAAAACAATGTGAAGAAACGCGTGGCTGTTGTATGGCCCGCCGATGAGAAAACCCCCGCCGCATGTGCGCAGGCACTTGAAGCCGGCTTTATTGAAGCCATCTTTGTGGGTTGTGAGGAGAAGCTCAAGGCCAACGAGGCTTTGAAGCCCTTTGCCGCTAGCATCAGCTATGTTGATGCCAGCGATGCTGACGACGCTGCTGCCAAGGCTGTTGGCCTGGTGCGCGAAGGAAAGGCCGATGTGCTGATGAAAGGCTTAATCAACACCGATAACCTGCTTCGTGCCGTCCTGAACAAGGAGACCGGCATCCTGCCCAAGGGCAATGTGCTGACCCACGCTGCAGTAGCCTCGATTCCCAGCTATCACAAGTTCCTCATCTTCACTGATGCCGCCGTGATTCCCTATCCCAACCGCGAGCAGCGCGTGGAGATGGTGAAATATATGTCAAATGTGGCCCGCAGCTTCGGCGTCGAGGAGCCCAAGGTTGCCTTGATCCACTGCACCGAGAAGGTCAACGGCAAGCACTTCCCCTTCACCGAGGACTATCCCGTGATCATCGACATGGCCAACAAGGGCGAGCTGGGCAAGTGCATCGTTGACGGCCCGCTGGATGCCAAGTGTGCCTGCAGCCTGCATGCCATGGAGGCCAAGGGCCTGACGTCTCCCCTTCAGGGCGACAGCGACGTGCTCATCATGCCCGACATCGAGGCCGGAAACGTATTCTACAAAGCCATCACGCTGTTTGCCGGTGCCAGCACCGCTGGTCTGCTGCTGGGTGCCAAGTGCCCCGCCGTGGTACCCTCTCGTGCCGATAGCGCCCAGTCCAAATTCTACAGCCTAGCTGTAGCCACGATGGCTGCCGAGTAAATCTAAAATTGTACTAACAACTAAACAATCACAACAAACAACTTAGAGATGAAAATCTTAGTTATCAATCCCGGATCGACCTCCACCAAGATGGCTGTTGTTGAGGACGGCGAACCCCGCCTGATTAAAGTTATTCGTCATGCAGCCGAGGAGTTGGCTCCATTTGCCAAGATTACTGACCAGTTTGACTTCCGTCGCAAGATGATCTTGAACGAGCTGGAAAATGCCGGCATACCTGTCGAATTTGACGCCATTGTTGCTCGTGGCAGCTTAACCAAGCCGCTTCCTGGCGGTGTATATGCCGTTGACGATGAGATGATTCAGGCCACCTATGCCAGCGAACACCAGCACGCCTGCGATCTGGGTTGTGTTATTGCTCGTGAAATTGCCAAGGGACTGGGTTGCCCCTGTTACATTGCTGACCCCGTCGTTACTGACGAATTGAACGATTATGCCCGCATCTGCGGTTTGGCCATGTTCAAACGCGAGAGCATCTGGCACGCCCTTAACCAGCGCGCCATCGCCCGCCGCTATGCCAAGGAAAACGGCAAACGCTACGAGGATTTGAACCTTATCGTTGCCCACCTGGGTGGCGGTATCTCGGTAGCAGCCCACGACCATGGCCGTGCCGTTGACGTGAACAACGCACTGGATGGTGAAGGCCCGTTCTCGCCTGAACGCGCCGGCAGCCTTCCTGCTAAAGCGCTGGTGAACCTGTGCTTCAGCGGTGAATATACCAAAGATGAAATCCTCAAGATGATTTCGGGCAAGGGTGGCGTATTCTCGCACCTGGGCACTACCGACATGATTGAGGCTGAGAAAATGATGAACAACGGAGACGAGCACGCCAAACTCGTCATCAATGCGATGATTTACCATATCGCCAAGGCTATTGCCGAGAAGGGCGCCGTGCTGTGCGGCAAGATCGATGCCATCATCATCACCGGTGGTATCGCCTACTGGAACTACATGGTTGATGAGCTGAAGAAGCGCATCGGTTGGATGGCTCCCGTCCACGTTTATCCTGGTGAGGACGAGATGTCGGCACTGGCCGCCAACGCTGCCGCTGTGCTGAATGGCGAAATCGAGGTCAAGAAATATTGATTTATTCAACGGAGCGCTGCTCCATTGAGGTTTAGAGTTTAGCAGTTAGAGTTTAGGGATTTGCCTCCCTGGACTCTAACTTCTTTATTCAATGGAGCGTTGCTCCATTGAAGTTTAGAGTTTAGGGTTTAGGGTTTAGGGATTTGCTTCCCTGGACTCTAAGTTGTTTAGATTACGTTGAGTTGCTGGAGGTAGGCGATTGTACCGGTGACCAGGCCGTAGAGGGAGAGAATGAGAATGATGCTGCCGATGATGCGGTTGATGAGCCACATCGAGCGGATGTTGAAATGGGTGCGTACCTTATCAACAAAGAATGTGATTACAGCCCACCAGATGAGAGCGCCCAGCACGATGCTCGCATAACCGATGATGATGTGATAGAAACGGTATTCGGGCAAGGGAAAACTGAAACGCGCAAAGAGGGGAATGATCAGGAACATGATGAGCGGATTGCTGAGCGTGAACAGGAAACCTGTGGCCATGTCACGCAAATAGTCATCGCGCTGGTCGATATTCTCCTTGATTTGACTGACGGGGTTATGGAAAATCATGTAAACGGCATACACTATCAGGATGATGCTGCCGATGATCTGCAACAGGTTGACATGATCGGCGATGAAATCGGTCACAAATGAGATGCCCAGTCCCACCAGGAGACAGTAGAACAAATCGCTAGCGGCAGCACCCACTCCAGTGAAGAAGCCAGAATTGCGGCCCTTGTTGAGAGTGCGTTGTACACACAGGATACCTATAGGTCCCATGGGCGCCGAAAGGATAATGCCAATCGACACGCAACCGATCAATATAGAAATTATCGTACCCAAAACGGGAGGTTCGTCAGTTAAAACCTACAAAAGTAGTAAAAAGTTTTTAGTTGTCAGTTGTTAGTCGTCAGTTTTTTCTTGCCGTGATGCTTGAAGGAGGGCCGAGTGAAAGAAGTATTGCCGTTTGCCCCGCGTCCGGCGAGCGAAATCGATGGCATGTGCAGGACAATGGTGATAGCAGGCAAAACAAGTGGTGCACAATCCATTGTGGAGCCACCGCGGCACGCCGTTGTCGTCACAGGAGATATTGCCCACGGGGCACACCTCGTTGCACTTGCCACAGCGCAGGCACGCGTCAGCATCGACGGTGAACTTGTCGTCGGTCACCCAGTGCTTGATGAAGAAAGAACCAAGCAATTTGCTGTTGGTGCGCGGCCAACGACTCTTGTTGAAGTCGCGCACGCCACGCCGGCAATCCACAATCTCGGGAATCAAGCCATCAAGCCGGGACACGGCAGCGGCAATCTTGCGCTTTGCGCTCTCGGTGGTATCAATCTGGTCGATGAAGGGGAAATTGTAGGTTTCTGGCATGATGACCGAAAACACGCTGTCGAGCGTAACCCTTATGGCCTTGAGGTCATCGCGCAAGTAATCGAATGTCAAGCCCACATCATCGCCACAGGTAGCGAAAGCATAGCAGTATTGTCCCTGATATCCCTGCAGATTCAGCCGTCCAATAAAGTCCCTGACAA
>JAEEGL014980194.1_pt1 | contig 21436 bp, 14 predicted proteins | sample 9134231 | NCBI WGS metagenome assembly JAEEGL01 (sample SAMN16246548, study PRJNA631951) | gut metagenome | biome: gut microbiome; feature: rumen; material: fiber-attached | host: Bos | place: Iran: Karaj | collected 2018-10
ATGAAATCTTATTTCAACTCACCTAAACATTAATTAATACAGCTAATTACTAATTAGTTGTAAAACTTCATCGCATCCACCCTGACCCCGTTTTGGATCACCTCAAAATGCAGGTGCGGTCCGGTGGAGTGACCGGTGGAGCCTACTTCGGCAATGACCTGTCCTTGCTTTACCTGCTGACCTGTTTTGACGTGGAGAACGGAACAATGACCGTACAGCGTTGCGAATGTAGTGTTGTGCTGAATTTTGACATAATAGCCGTAACCGCCATCGTTGTATGCGGCAGTGATTACCGTACCGTCAGCCGCCGCAAGGATAGGTGTTCCCTGTGCAGCCGCTATATCCGTTCCGCCATGCGTTTTTACTACGCCTGTAATCGGATCGGCTCTTGTGCCGAAGTGTGAGGAAATTCTGCCCTCAACGGAGAGCGGCCACGCAAAGATGTCTGTCCCGGTGTAAGAGCCGCCCGGCGTGAGAATCTCATCTGTTGAACCGATGATATAATCCCACAGTGCATTGTATTCGTCACTCATCAGTTCATTAAGCTGTTTCTTCTGCTCATCGCTGAAATGGTATCTTTCTGCCTGAACAGCGGCGGAAATATGTGCGGCGGTAACCATCAGCACCTTTTTTGTTTCGTATGTAACATTTCTGACCTGTGTGCCGTTGCGTGTTGTTGTAACGGTTGTAACGGGAATTAGCTTCGGCATAACGATACCAGTGCAGGGATTCATATCCTGCACTATTTTTTTGAGCTTGCTTAACTTATCATTGTCTATGGTTGCGACCTCAAATCCGTCAGCCGCGTTTGTATATTTTACAGCATAGATTGCCAGTACGTCTTTCCAATTTATATATAGATCACCGTTCATCTCTATGGTGTCGTAGGTATATTGCAGCTTCATTACGGTTAAGGAATTGTAGTATTCGCTTGTAAGCTGTGATATAGCTCTTGACATCGTTATTTTAGTTCCGGTGGATTCATCATTTGATAGGAATATCCCGAAGCAGGTACCGCCGACCGCCGCAAGCAGACAGATAACGACAATGACTATTGCAACGGGACCTCCCGCTATAATAGCTGCAATGATTTCTTTACTTGCCGCAACTGCTGCTTTTGCCGCGTCTGCAACAACCTTTGCCGCAGCTTTTACGGCTTTTGCGGTTGCCTGAACGGTAACTTTTGCTGTTTTCTCGGCTTTCTTTGCAGTTTTGGCGGTTTTTTCGGCGGTTTGTTTTGCCGATTTAACGCTCATACCTGCGGACTTTCCGCTTCGTTCTGCCGTTCTGATTGTTCTTTTTACGTTTCCGGCGTTTCTTTTGGTTTGTTTTATCTTATGAGCATCGGCTTTCAACTGCTTTATTGCCGGCTTTTCTGATGCAGACTTTTTAAGCGACGGTTTTTCTCTTGTCTTAATACTTGCTTTTTTACGGGTTTTCGGCTTCACATCCCGTTTTGCCGGTTCAATCGTTTCAGATGTTTTACCTTTTGGCGTTGGAGATTCTTTTTCTTTTATTGTTCCTTTGCCTTTTGGCTTTTCTCCGCTTGGGGATTTCTTGTCTTTTTCCAATGGTTCAGCATTGGCTTGTTTTCCTTTTGCAGATTCTTTCCTTTGTTCAAGCGTATCATTTTGTTTTCTTTCTTTGACCTGTTTTTTTTTCTCTTTAACAGATCGGGCGGTGTCCTTTTTGCCTGTATCAGCTTGTTCGGCTTTCTGTTCCTCAGGCAAATGCTCATTTTGTGGATTATCCTGCTCATCAGTATATCTGCCGCTTCTTACAGCCCGCTTTTCTTTTATTCTATTAGCGGTTTTCTTAATTGTATTCCCTGTTTTTTCTGCGGTTGTACGTGTCACTGTTTCAGCGGTGTCGGTCACTTTGTCCGTCGCGTATGTTTCCGGATTTTGTGTTTTTTGCTGATTTGGTTTTTGCGTAAATTGTTCCGAAACCTTTTCAACGGCTTTATCCTTTGTTCTGATTCCGACTTCCTTGACCTTATCTTTCACTGCGGATTCGGAATGTTCTTTAATATCTCGGACTACTGTTTTGGTCTTTATCTTTTTTGCCATAATATCACCATCCTTGTATCTCAGGCGTGAGTTTTATCCCACGCCTGTTTTTTATTCGCCAACTTTTGTTGACATCAAATGATATAGCTTTGTGTTTTTTGGGAAACTTCGCTCAAAAGGTACAAGCGCAGAACCGACTTTAATCAAGCCGTGTCCCGATTCGACGTTTGTGATGTGCTTGAGCTGATCGTCACTGATCTGCAGGAGCTTCGCAAGCTCCTCACGGTCTGTGGAACCTTGATTGAGCATGATAATAAACTCGGAGTTTGCAAGCATTGTTCTTGCGGTATGCGATTGCAGCAGATCATCAACGTTCTGCGTTATTCCCGTACAGAACGCTCCGTATTTGCGCACACGTTTCCAGAGTGTAAACAGGAAGTTCGCGGAATATTCGTGCTGAAACAGCAGATAGATCTCATCTATGAAGATATATGTTTCTCTGCCTGACGCTCTGTTTGCGGTAATACGGTTTAGAATACTGTCAAGCACGGTAAGCATACCGATAGGCATCATCTGACTGCCGAGGTCGAGAATGTCGAAGCACACAAAGCGGTTGTGTATATTGACATTCGTCTGCTGTGCAAAAGTGCTGTGAGAACCTGTTGTAAAAAGCTCAATCTGAACGGCAAGCTCATGTGCTTCAGGCTCTGTCTGCTCTTTCAGATTATGAACAAGGTCAATCAGAGTGGGCGCTTTGCCGTTGTAATTCCTTTTGATATACGGGGTATAAATATTGGTAAGACAGCGGTCAATAATAGATTTTTCAAATGCACCGATGTTGTCTTTACCTGCGATTTGTTCAAACAGTGACATTACAAAGTCTGATTTTAATGCTATCGGATTCGCGCCGTCAGCGTAATCGGCGTTAATATCAAGACAGTTGATGTGGTTTTTGCTCGTTGCCGACAGTTCTATGACCTGCCCTCGCAGCGCATTGACAAGCGGCTTGTATTCACGTTCCGGGTCAATGATGATAACATCAGCGTCGCGCGTCAGCAAAAGATTGACGATTTCTTCTTTGGCGGTAAACGATTTACCGGAACCCGATACGCCGAGAATAAAGCTGTTGCCGTTGAGCAGTTCTTTGCGGTTAACAAAAATCATGTTTTTGGAAATAACATTCACACCTTGAAATACGCCGTGGTCGTGCTGGATTTCCTGTACCTTAAACGGCATAAAAACAGCAAGGCTTTCTGTTGTAAGTGTACGCCTTGCCGCGATTCGATTAATGCCGATGGGAAGCGTTGCGTTAAATCCGTCAAGTTGCTGAAATCGTAATGTTCCGATCTGACACATATGCTTTCTGCCGAGCGCTTTAATGGATTCCGTATCAGATTGAAGTTGTTTATAAGTATCAGCCGTAACCATGATAGTGATAACGACCTTAAACATCTTTTGGTCGCGTGAAGTTATGTCGTCAAGAAATTCTCGGATTTCTTTTCTCTGCTGCTCCATATCATACGGAATAACCGATGTATAATTGTTGTTTGTGTTCTGTTTTCTTTGATAATTGGCGATATTTGTTTCGATTCCGAGCGCTTGCTTCTCACCGAATTTCTGCGCTTCCTCTGTTGATGACGGAATAATATCATAGTTGAAAATCATGCTGCGGCTGCAATCCGTCAGTTCCCACACAATATTGTCCTTAATATATGAAGGATAATCACGGACAAACAGTATGCGGGCAAATCGGTCGCCGATTTTGAAGTGGTCATCCTTAAATTCAAAGCTGTCGGGAACGATGTAATCCTTAAAAGACTGCCCCTTGCGCATCGTGTCACGCAAATCAAAATGGTAGTCGGATTCTTCACCGGGTCGGCATACATCGTGGATAACACGAAGCCGCTCCGTCAGGTCAAGCGGTGTGCATTTTGAACCAAGCCTTGAAAAATGTGCTGACAAGTCCGTTGCTACTCTGCGGAAATGGGAACGTGCTTCATCAACCGTCTTTTTCTGAATAGTCAAAGTAATATATTTATCTTGCACAATGGCATTAGCGCCATTGGCAAGGCTGACAAGCATACCGTTGATTTCCCTTCTGTATTTATCCATACCGTCGCGTTCCTGTTCTGACAGTACGATATTATCAAGCTCTGTGTTTTTGATTTTACGGTTAATAATCGTGATCTGACTTGACACGCCGTTTTCAAGAGAATTCAGGATTTCACTGTATTTGAAAAAATCATCTTCCTTATCCTCTTTGCTTGAAACAGCGTAGTTAATGTCTGAGAATCTGAACATTTTTGAATAACACTCTTTACCCAGCCAGAAGATACCGTCATAAAACACCTTTTTGATTTGCAGAGCGTCCTGAACAGACTGCGGAACAGCCATAGCATCGCCGAACATATCATCGAATCCGCTTTTTTTCTTTATTTTTCCTGCGAGATCGAACAACCTCGTCACTCCTCTCTATACAGTCATAGTAATTAACCGCCTTAAAAATCAAATGTTTCGGCATCAGCAGTTCGCTTTTTAAGTAAACAATCAGCACCTTTTCAGCCGTCATTCCGTGCCACTTGAAAAAGCCGAGTGCGGCAAACGGAGCAGCGCCGACAATGCAGACCCACGAAAGCGTTTCCAACCCGAACCACGGTCTTAATAAAAAGTAAAGCCCGACAGCAACGCCGCAGGCTAAAACCGAAAAAACAAACTGCCTTAAAGATAACCCGAAATACACTTGTTCACTGTAATCCTGAATTTCTCGATTAATCTTGACTTCCAAATCTATTCCTCCTTAAAGTCCCATCATTTCTTTTACAACATGGTCTGCCATTTTGACCGTGCCGACAAGCACAAGCATATTGAAAATCAGCTCGCCGACATAGCTCCATACCTGATTGACAGCCTCTGCTGTTTCATCCACGGCAGGCGGAGAATCGGCAAAAATGGAAAAGATAATGCAGCCGAGAACAATAATTGCTCCTTCCAAACAGACCGCGGCATAAGACTTGATAAAGCTCTTGCCGATTTGTGAAGTCGATTCGCCGGCAAAAGAAGACAGCGGAACAGGTGCAATCGCCGTGTATAAATAGATTTTGAAGAAACGCCCATACACCGTCATAATCATAATGAATGACAGCACCGTTATAAACAGACTACCAATCAGCGTAACCGCCCACAGCGGCACACTTTCCCAAAAGCCGCAGTCTTCGATAGACTGAACGATGGAATCGGGCAATACCATCTCCGTAGTTGAAGCAAGACCTGACGTTGCCATAATCTTTGATACAATGCCCTGCACAATGTCAAATAACCCTGTCATCAGTTCAAGACCGTATGTAATGGACGCTTTTGCAAGGATAAAGCGGATAAACATTTTCAATGCGATTTCAGGTCGTTTAAGTTCTGCAAAGTTGCCGCAGGTTTTCATAACGCCGACAACAAAGAACAGAACCAACAGGGAATATCCGATTGCCTGCAATGCGCCGTGAATATTTGTAATGACTGTCCATATCGTTCCACCCTTGAATTCTTCAGGTGATTGTGTGATGAGCTGCCATATTTCACTCAATTTTCCGTTCCATGTTTCCAACGCTTTTTGAAGGTTTTGAACAACCCAATTGCTTGATTCCATTGTATTCCTCCCTTCAAACTGCAAAGGGAGCTACGCTGATACATAGCTCCCCGCATAAGATTTAACCTACAATCAAGTTGAGGATTTCTTTAGCAAAAGTAATAATGATACCGCCTGCAACCGTCAGGAAGCCGTTTGCCCTCTGTGACGGGTCGTGAGATTTTAATGAAAGACCTACCTGAACGATACCGAAGCCGAGAAGAATCAGACCGACTGCGCGAACCAAGCCGAAAATGAAGGTTGAAAAGTTATTGACAACAGCAACCGGATCGTCTGCTGCAAAGCCGGTCATTGCAAACAGAAACATCAGGCTGATAACAAGGATCAGCCCTGCGTAAAACTGAAAGCCTTTTTTGACTCTTCCGTCAAGCCTTAAATGACTGCGGTTTTTGAATTTACGGTTTTTATTCATTTTCATTCACCTCCGATAATTTATTGAGATATGTTTCTATTTCTTCACTCGAATAAATGACATAATCGCCGGCATCTATGTCAATATCTTCAAGCGCGGTGTTCTCGTCCATATCTTCAAAAACGAGCGTACCGACTGCATAATCCTGAAATCCGTGTTCATACGGCGGGCTTTTTCCGTCAGCGGTTAAGCTGACATTCGGGTGTTTTAGTATATCGTATTTCAAGTCCATAACAGGTCTTTCCCCGCGAATGAACAATAACGCATACCGATTATCAAGCAGTCTGACTTCGTCCGGCGTCAGCAGCTCTCTGCCTGAAATTTGATAATTTGTGGAATAACTGCCGTTCCTGCCTTTTGACTGCCCGTAAGTATTGGTGTCAATCGTTTCCTTGCCGAGCAGCTCGGAAACATATTTATGCGTGTTCAACTCATTGCCGCCGAGATACAGAAACTCATCACAGTTCCCGACGATGGATTCCCATTGCTTTTCAAATAATGCTTTTAACTGCGCCATATTCTGAATAATAATGGATACGGAGATTTCACGGCTTCGCATTGTGGAGAGCAATTTATCAAACTCATCCGGCAATGCGACGTTTGCAAATTCATCCATCACAAAATGCACATGAATAGGCAGTCTGCCGCCGTGGACAATATCCGCCTGATAGTAAAGCTGCTGAAAAAGCTGGGTATAGAGCATACCGATGATAAAATTAAAACTGCTGTCATTATCGGGTATTACGCCGAAAACAGCAGTTTTCTTTTCACCGATAGACTGTAAATCCAAATCATCGGTTTGTGTGATATTGGCAAGCGAGGTCAGATTAAACTTTTCAAGCCTTGCGAGGAGCGTTATCTGAATAGATTTCAGTGTTTTGCCGGAACCTTTATGATATGCCCTGTAATATTTCAGCGCGATATGTTCAGGGTCATCCATTTCGAGCTTTTCAAACAACTCGTCAAGCGGGCTGATAAACTCCTCGTTTTCTTCGCTGACGTCACCGCTGCGAATCAGTTCAAGCACCATAGAAAAGTTCTGTTCCTCCGGCGGCGCTTTATAATACAGAAAGAACATCAGCGCAAGCAGAAGCATCATAGCCGCCTGATCCCAGAACGGGTCCTGGGACTGCGAGCCCTTCGGCGTGGTATTCTTGAACAGATTTGTTACAAGGCGCTGAATGTCATTGTCGCATTTGATATATACAAACGGGTTATAGCAGTTGCTTTTCTCCATATTGATAAGATCTATGACTTTAATCTCATAGCCCTTTTCTTTCAGTAAATTGCCCGTGTCGCGTAAAATTTCGCCTTTTGGATCGAGTATCACAAAGGAAGTGTTTGCCTGCATGATATTCGGTTTTGCGTAAAATCTTGTTTTGCCGGAGCCGGAACCGCCGCACACAAGAACATTCAGGTTTCGTCTGTGTTTATGACCGTCAAGACCGATAGACGTGTTTTGGGTCAAAATCACATTTTCACTTTTCTGCTTATCGGTGTATTTTTGCGTGATTGTTTCGGTTTTTCCCCATTTTGCAGAACCGTGTTCCTCACGCCGTCTGTAATTTCTTTGGGTGGAAAGATAAATGCCGATGCCCATTATATATATGATAATAAAGATACAGACAGTTTTCAGGGTATCAGCGCATAATGTAATGCGAAACGGTTGACTGATTGCCGGCGTAAAATTCTGCATAATACCGACAAGACCGCTGCTGACAAACGGAGCAATCAAAAGCGCAAGCCAGATAACAGGAATCAGACCGGAAGCGTACATAATCAGATTTTGCTTTGAATACTTATCTTGCCTCATAGAAATCACGTCTTTTTTCTTTTTTCATGGGTGCGTCAATGATTTTCAAAAGCAAATCGTCAACATCTTCGGTAGGTTTGTCATTCTCCAGCAATTCGTTGCGAAACTCGTTCATGCCATTGATCAGCAAATCATGCTCAAACGGGTTTAAGGAAATTACACGCTTTTCTTCACGCATACTATCCGCTCCTTATCTTGCATCCTTGCTTTTCGGTTCAAGCTGTTTTTGAATGACAGATGAAATACTGTTTGCTTCATCACGGATTTTACCGAGTTCAGAACGAATTTCTTTTGCTTCTTTCCCGTTAAACGGCTGCATGGGTTTACCGGCAGGCGGCTCTATGCCGCTGCGTCTGCAAACCATATATGACACACAGTACGCTTGAAATGCGTTATCTTTTCTGGAAAAGCTCCCTTGATCCGTTTTTGCAAATGCTATTTCAACCGATAACGCCCGGAATACATCAGCACCTTCTAATCCCTGACGGACAAAAATCACTTTGTTTTCATGGTTATATGACGCGTTCATTCCTTCGGGTATTTCTTCGCTGATTTTCATCGGCACAGGTGATGTCTTGACAAGCGCCTTTACAAGTTTCTTGTAATCAGGCTCTTTTTTGGTGGCTTCTCTGCGTTTGGCGTTCGTTTGGGAAATATCAAATACCCTTTTTACGTTATACTGTACGCCTGTTGACCCGTCGCTTCGTTTAAAGGATTCACCGGGTTCAAGAATCATAATACCTTTTTCGCCTTTATTGATAAAAGCGCCGTTTTTCTTCCAGCGACCGGAATCCAGCAACTTTGTGGCTTTCGGCATCTGTGCCGTTACAAGCAGCGCGTTGCTGACAGAATATCTGTCAAATCTGCTCTGTACGTCTAGATACTGATTCAGTTTATCAACAGAGGTTAAGTTCTGCGCTGCGTCATTAATCATTGCAAATGCGGTATCGCGGTCTTCCTGTTTTTGCCTGATCCATTCATCTTTATCAAACGGCTGATATTCTTTGTTGTCGTTTTCTTCAAACAACACGTCAAGTTCTGACATTCTCTTTTCTCCTTTTCATTTTGTTGTGATGGGTCTTGCCCGTCTGTTTATCGTGAGAATTGACTCTTTGCTGTTTTTGCTTTTGCTTGATTGCTTCAAGCTGTTTTCTGACAGAAGGTCTATTCTCCGAAGGGGTATCCCGTGATGTATTCCGGCTGCTTCTGATACCGGAGGTAGGCTCGGACGGATGGGATTCTGCCGTCTTTGCCGCTGAAGGGTTTTCATTTTCTGTCTTTTCTTTTTGCAGAGGTTTTTTAAACAATTCGTCTATGAATTTATCCTCCGCGCTTTTTTCTGGGGTCGTTTTTTCAGGGACAGGTTTTGTACCGTTCCGGCTTTTTATAATGTCTTTTTTAATTGTTGCCTTATGGTTGATACCGAGATTGAAGCGTTCGTATATGCGGTTGATTTTGGAAACGTCCTCTGCACGAACCATAATGTCACACTTTCCTGTATTTTTGCTTCTGTCTTTTAGAATATGGTACATAACGCCGTACTTTTTAGCTTCTTCGCAAAACTTTTTCAAGGACTTATCATCAATTTCAAACACTTTAATTGGCTTTTGTGATTTAAGCATCGTTTGAAGTGAAGCTCTGCCTTTGGTTCTCTGCGGTGCTTTCATCTCGCTTATGAGGAGCTTTGCCAGCTCCAATGCGCCCTGACCCGATATTTTTGCAACAGACTGTACGCCGTCAAGTGTAATTCTCACGACTTGTTCTGCTGCGTCGCCTGATGTGCTCATTCGGTGTTCTCTCCTTTCTGTTTAATGATTCTGTGTAATCTTTCACTGCCCTTAAATCACTTTCTATTTTCGGTTCAATACTTAATATCCTGTCGCACACGATAATGTTTCGTCTGAGCTTATGGATTCTTTGTGATACATTTCTTATTTGTGCTTGAATATCGTTTTGCCATATCGCATCGTCTGCTCTGACAGCTCGTTTCAACTGATTACGTAATTTTTTCCTTACTTCTATGAGTTCGTTCATCTCCGTATGACATTGCTCCTTGAAATCAGTAATATCTTCATGTGTATAAAGATCGTTATCAAGCAGGAGGTTTTGTTCTTCCACTCGCTTATCAAACTTTATCAGTTCGTCACCAAGCAGCCTTTGCAGTTCGCGGTTATATTCGCCGCGTTCCTTTACCACCGCAAGCCCGCGTACAAAGTGAACATATACGGTTTGGTAGTTATAGAAAACAAGCGCTGTTTTAATATCTCCGTTAAAAAACAGTTCTTCCGGTTTATCCTGTTCAGGATAAACATACTCACGCCGTACCCAATTACCGGATACCCGTTGCTGAATCGCTTCAAGCGTGTATGCTTCACCAAGTGTTTTTAATCTTCTTGCTTTTTTGAAGTTTGCATGATAGACGGTTGCGTATTTATGGGTAAGGTCAAACGTATATCCTCTTTTTTTCATATCGTCAAAGAACTGCCGCATATTTGTTGCCGTCATTACACATTCATCAATATCTCTGCGTATGACTCCGTTTTTTGTAAACTCACCGTTCTTATCTGCTGTGTATTCTATATAAAACCTATGTGAACCATTATTTGGGTTTTCAATAATAGAAAGTCCGTGTTCTCTGCAAATCTCATCAGATACTTTACGCATTTGTCTGTAATCATCTTTTGTACGGTGATACTTGATACCGTCAACAAACGAAACTGTGTTTAGTATAAAGTGATTGTGAAAATGAGACTCCGTATCCGTGTGTGTAGTAACGACAACCTGATATTTATCTCCCCATAATCTGTTCGCAAGTTCAACGCCTATAAGATGTGCGGTATCTGCGTCAACCTCATTTTGCGCAAAAGATTGATATCCATGATAGGCAGTTACACCGCCTGTTTTTCCAAAGAACCTTTTAACCTGCATCATTTCATTTGCTGCATTTGACGGATCACAGTTGACGCCGCTGACCAGCCGTTTTCCTTCGGTTGCGGATTCTCTTTCGGCATATTCAAGTACATCTTTTAGAACTTCAGATGGGTCTGTTTCATCACTTTGAGTTAGTATTGTTTCTATGGAAATTGTTTTATCGGGGTTTTCGGCATACAGGATTACCTTTCCGATATATCCTTTAATTCTCCATAAAGAGGTTACAGCCACTAATATATAACCTCCATAATTGCACCGATAACGGATTGCAGATGTTCATAGTTTTTACGGTACATAGGGGTATCTATAAAGTGCAGCGTGTTTGCTTTTACCGTAATCTGATGTATGTTATTTCCGATCATTCGGAGCTGATAAAGTATTTCCGTAAAATCCGCTTTGGGTAATTCTTTGGGAACGGTTCCGACTGCGGTTTGTCTTAAATATTCTTCTCTTGTCAATCCGCAGAGGGCTGCTTTTTGATTGATGATTTGCAGTTCCTTATTATCTACTCTTAAAGGAATTTGATTGCATCTTTTTCTCATTCTCTCATCTCTTTTCGGGGTATTAGGGGCGGCGACCCTAACAAGTGCCTTTTGCGGCTATCAAAAGGCGATGCTTGTTTAGATATAATGCCACGCACTTATCCTGTGCTTTAAATGTATCAGCGCTCACACTCTTTATCTGGTTTGAACGGTATAGCGCGGATTTTACCGTTGATTCGGACAAATCGTTCCGGCTTTTTGAATTGCTCCGTGTACCTTTTTATCTGTTCTTCTGTAAGACTTCCGAAATTCTGACCGGAACAATCACAGATAAACGCTGTTCCTGCAATGATGTCTATCATGTTTTTGTCTTTGTCGTAAATCGCTCTGTTCAGGGGCATACCGTTGATTTTACCTTCCTCATTGCAGATCAGGCAAACCTCCTCATCGAAGTAGTATGCCGGTTCTATTAACCCGCCGACAACCGCTTGCATAGCTTCAAGCGACGTTCCGATTTCAGCGGCTCTTGCGTACTCAAACGGTTTTAATATAACAACCTTCATCGTTTTCTTATTCTGCTTTTGTTCTGCAAATTCAATCTCCTGAAAGCCAATGGTATCACAATAATAAAAGCCCGGATTTATTTTTTCCGAGCTTTCAATTTCAATAACATCTGACACCGAAAGGCTTCTTCCGGTATATCCCTCAGGATGCTGTTGATTAAAAATGTAGAAAATTTCTTCAAGGTTATTTATGTTCATTGTTCCGTTGAACACTTCGTCATAAATGGATTTGTCTATCTGAATTGAGCCCTGAATTGCTGCAAGACTGTTTAGTCCCTGAAATGCAACGCGGTTTTTATCCCTGTCCATATTGACCTGATAGATTTTCAGTTTTGTTAATGAAGGTACTTCCTGTGCTTCAAACTGAACGTCTGTAAAGTTGTCAGCATCAAGGATATATGTGCCATCGGTCCATTCGTCGCTGACTTTATCTTTTGCTTTTTCAAGGGATTCCGCTTCCACCTCAACGGTCTTTTTCAGTGTTTCTGTAATTGTAACATTGTATTTGTTCATCTCTCACACCTCCTTTCCGCGATTCTTTTATTCATACCTTTTCTGTTGCAAAGATAGTCATTGACATCTTTGCCGTAAGGTACAAATTCGGTAATCACTGTGTATTTATCTTTCAGTATATTTGCAATGGCTTTCGCTGCGTTTCTCCCTGCACGGTCATTGTCAAAATGAAGATAGATTCTTTTTGTTGCGGGATGTTCGCTTAAATAATGGTCTATGGTCAGTGGTACTGATTTGATACTGCTGAACTGTGATGGCGTATATACGCCTGCTAAAGTCACCAAAGCATACTCTTTCCAATCCTTGCCGTGCAGCTCTAAAAGTGTTGCATACGACAGCAAATCCACTGCGCCTTCAAAGAAATGAACGGCGCTTACGTAATTGTTTACGAGCCGAAAAGTATATCTTTTATCGCTGCCTGCGGCGTCTCCGATGTACCTTTTTCCGTTTGTACTTCTGACGCCGGCATATCTGGGTTTCCCGTTTTCATCGCAGCCGATAAAGATAACGGAGCTTGCGACCTTGCTTTCATAAAGTAAACCGTTTGCAATACAGTAATCAATCACACTTTTTGAAATCCCTCTGCCGGTCAGATACCGAATTGTTTTTTCATTGTTATTTGCTTTTTCAGGCAATACAAGGAGCTTGTCCGTTTCCTTTTTTGGAATCGGCACAGTAATCCGATACGGCATTTTCGAGCATTCACAGATGTGTCTGACAGCTTCCATAAAGCTCATTTCTTTTACCGCCATAAGGTAATCAACAGCACTTCTTCCGCCGATCCCGCGTGACCACCAATACCATTTGCCGTTTGAAAGTTTCAAACTGTCATGTGTTCTTGTGCAATAGCTGTCAGGCGAGAGTTTTACAAGCTCATTCGGTTCATAGTTCAAAAGGTAGGTTATTGCGCTCATCTCTTTTGCCTTTGTTACTTGTTCAGGGTCTATCCAAGTCATTTAAAGCACCCACTCCTAAACAGTTTCAGCCGACTGATTCATTGAACCAATCGGCTGAAAAACACTTCTATTCTGTTTTTTTATTTCATTATTCTTTCTTTATGTAGAGCCAAAAGCTCTCTTGTACGTTTCTCAATTTGTTTTTCGATTGCTTTCAATCGTTCCTCCGGCAGATTTAATGAATGATGCCTTGTAAACTGAAAGCCGATAAGCTTACGAAGCTGTGCAATTTGTTTTTTTCCGATCACTTCACGGCAAACACTTTCAAAGGAAACACCATAAGGCGTTGTTCTTGTCTTAGCATAATCTGAAAGATTCTTGATATCATCCGGCATTGCAAAATTAAACAGTGATAAACCGTTGTCAAAAATAGGTGCTGGACCTGTAATCTCACCCGTATGATTGTCTCTCAACACACCGAAATTGCCAAAATGCCGATCTTCATTATAGATAACCGCATCAAAAACAAGCATACTGCACAAATCTTCATACGCCTTCCCTGAAATAGATTTATAGTATTCAAGAGCGTCTTTGATACCTCCGTCAATTACTTTACTGATTGGAACAAATGCTGTGTCAATATCTGTAAACAGCTTGCATTTTGAAGCTAGAATACCTTTCCAGTTTTCAAGGTCATACTGTACACAGTTCAATCCCATTCTGTTTGCAATTTGACAAGCGTAGTATTCGCTGAACGGTTCGTTACCAGCATTTGCCGCACCTTCCGTACCGCCTTTATACAGATATATCCCATCGTTTTCTATATACCTCCACGCTTTGCGCAGCATACCGTTTGTTGTCAGCTCGGGGGAAGTGGTAAACGCTTTATTATCCGCACCGATTCCTGTATAAGCAACCAAAGATAACACTTCGGAAAATCTGTTTTCAAATAAGTTATATTCTTCAAATGTCCTATCGAAATCGTCAGGAACCACCCAAAAGCTGTCATTTAGAGATAAACCTTTGCAAACATCTATAATACCTTTTGTGTCATTCACGCTAAGACCTAAAGATTTTAGAATTTCATCAACAAATGCGCGGTTCTTCGGAATAACTCTTTTTCTCAGCCATTTCAAAACTCCGTCTGAAGTAGGGATAAGATCTAAAGGAAACAGATGTTTTAAATCATCGCGTACAGAGATTACAGACGCCTTTAATCCTTCCAATCCCTTGTCTTCCAATTTGAAAGTTAGAATTGAGGTATCATACAGCTTAATTCTGTATATATTACTCACAGGATCACCCCTTTCTTCTAAAACCAAATCAACATTCTTTTCAAGTGCATCACAGATTTTAATCATCATATCAACGGTTAAATTTTGTTTGCCGCTTTCTATACGGGAGATGTTGCTTTTTTGTGTTCCAATAAGTTTCGCAAGCTGTTCCTGCGACAGACCTTTTTCCAATCTTGCAGAAACAAGCTGTGAAACAATTTTACGTCTTGAATGCAAAATATCATCCATAAAATCACCGCTAAAAGTAGTTTTGCATTACAATGTTATCATATACGATAACTCTTGTCAACTATTTTATGTAATAATCATATTGCCTCTCTATGCAATTCCTTTCTCTCCGGTGCTTCTGCATTTTCTTCTCTTTCACTATCAACAATATCATTGTCCGGCTTATCAAGGTCAAGCATTGCGTTAAGTTCAGATAATCTTTCTGTCTTTTTCTGCAATTCTTCTTCGTGAACAAACGGTTTATCTACTTCGGCTTTTGCGTTTTCCAACTGTGTTTTGACATTCTCAAGCTGTTCTTCAAAAGATTTCAGTCTGTCCGGCATAGCGGCAAGCGTATTATCCATTCGCTGAATGTTGCCGTATATGTCTGTACCAAGCGCAGTATTATGGGATACCGAGCCATTCAAAGAAATGTGAAACTCTTTACTGAACGTATCAAATGACAGCTCCATTGCAAAGCCCCTGTATTCGCCGATTACAACCGGGTCGGGGCTTGTCATTGCTTTACAGGCTTCGAGTAAAGCGGAACCCGCCGCTTTCTTTTCCGTATAAATCGTACCGTTTATAACCATAGGAGAAAACCCGTCATCGTTTGGTTTTGTGTGCAGCGGAAGGGATGCAATATCTGCTTTCAAGCCCTCAATACGCTGTTCCAGATATCGGATTTTTTGAGGAAAATCCTTGATTATCTGATCTTCAAGCGAATACTTCTGACTCAAATAGTTTGATTTCAACAGCTTGAGCCGTGACACTTCAATGTCTAAATCCATCTTTTCTTTGATATACGGATTGCCGGTCGCAAGCATCTTGATTTCCGCATAAGATAACGCCTGTTCGTCAACATCTTCCGCTGAACGCACAGGCGATTTGCTTGTCATAATCTGCCCTATAAATTTCTGTTTGTTTTCAACAAGCTGATACAAATAGCTGTCAAAGGTGTTTTCAGTAACATAAGTATAAATATCAACCTCGCTGTTTTCATTGCCCTGACGGACGATTCTTCCGTTTCTCTGGGCAAGGTCAGCAGGTCGCCACGGCGTATCAAGATGATGCAGCGCAACGAGCCTCTTCTGCACGTTCGTACCTGCTCCCATTTTTGAAGTGGACCCGATTAACACTCGCACAAGACCATTTCTCACTTTTCCGAACAACTCTTTTTTCTGCGCTTCGGAATTGGCTTCGTGAATAAACACAATTTCTTCTTTCGGGATTCCTTTTTCGGTCAGTTTTTTTCGCAAATCGTCATACACATTGAAATTTCCATCGTTATGCGGGGTGGAAAGGTCGCAGAACACAAGCTGCGCCGATTTATCATCCGTTGTTCTTTGCCATATTTCAAAGACATTGGCTGCGCAGGCAGAAACCTTGCTGTTTTCATCATCAGGCAGCATATCGTTGATTAACCGTTGATCCAGTGCCAGCTTTCGGCCGTCGTTTGTGATAAGCAGCATATTATCAACACTTGAATCCACCATCTTGTTCCGTACCCTTTCTGCTCTTTCCGAAAGGGATTCCACCATCTTCTTTTGCTGTTCGGAGGGTTTGAGAACAACATTATGAAAATGTGCTTCGGGAACCGGCAGCTTTAACATATCCGCCGTCTGAATATCTGCGATTTCTTTGAACATCGTCATAAGCTCCGGCAGGTTATAGAACTTCGCAAAACGTGTTTTTGCCCTGTATCCCGTGCCTTCCGGTGATAACTCGATAGCTGTAACCGTCTGCCCAAAAGTGGAAGCCCATGCGTCAAAATGAATCAGATCGTTCCTTTTCAATGCCGAATACTGGAGATATTTCTGCATCGTGTACATTTCCACCATGGAGTTGGAAATTGGAGTTCCTGTAGCGAAAACAACGCCTTTGCCGCCTGTGATTTCATCAAGGTAACGGCATTTCATATACAGGTCGCTTGACTTTTGTGCTTCTGTCTGCGCGATACCGCCGACATTCCTCATTTTTGAAAATGCGGCGAGATTTTTGTAATAGTGTGCTTCATCAATAAACAGCCTGTCTATACCCAATTCCTCAAATGTAACAACATCGTCTTTGCGGCTCTGATCGTTGAGCTTTTCCAGCTTTGCAGTAATTGTTTTCTTTGTTCTTTCCAACTGTTTAATGGAAAACTTGTCACCGCGGTTGGCTTTCATTTCAATAATCCCGTCCATGACTTCTTCCATTTGCTGCTGCAAAATCGCTCTTTGCCGCTCTATGGACATCGGTATCTTTTCAAACTGGCTGTGACCGATAATAACTGCATCGTAATCTCCCGTTGCAATCCGTCCGCAGAATTTCTTGCGGTTTTTGGTTTCAAAGTCTTTTTTTGTGGCTACGAGTATGTTTGCAGAGGGGTACAACTGCAAGTATTCGCTTGACCATTGTGTAATCAGATGATTCGGGACAACAAACAGGGATTTATTGCATAAGCCGAGCCGCTTGCTTTCCTGCGCAGCGGCAACCATCTCGAACGTCTTCCCAGCTCCGACTTCGTGTGCAAGAAGCGTGTTCCCGCCGTAAATAATGTGAGCAATTGCGTTTACCTGATGCTTTCTTAAGGATATTTCAGGGTTGATACCGACAAAATTCAAATGTGATCCGTCGTATTCACGAGGTCTGTTTGAATTGAATTTTTCGTTATATAACCGGCAGAGCTTTTCCCTGCGGGCAGGGTCTTTCCAGATCCATTCCTCAAAGGCTGTTTTAATCAGTTCCTGCTTACCTTGTGCAATAGCGGTTTCTTTCTTATTGAGTACCGGATGTTTCTTGCCGTCTGCATCTTCAGGATAATCAAAAATCCTTACATCGCGAAGATTCAGCGTTTCTTCAATTATCTTGTATCCGTTGATTCTTGATGTTCCGTATGTGTTATTAGCCTTAACATTGCCTCGGTCGTATGATTTACCCTCGATGTTCCACTCACCGGTATAGCTTGAAAAGTGAACTTTAATGTTCCATGACATATACCGAGGGGTGGAAAACAGCTCAAACATAAACTGTGATACGACCTCAGGCGGAAGCCATGTAGCGCCGAGTCTGACGGATATTTCACTTGCCGAAAGGTCTTTGGGCTGAACAGCTTCAAGCGCGGTTACGTTCGGTCCGTAATCTTCAGGATAAAGCTCCGCTGATTTTCGTGCCAACGCCAGCTTTTCACGAACATTGCCGGAAAGGTATTCGTCGGCAGGAAGATATTTCGGTCTGCCGTCTGTTTCACTTGTATGTAAAGGGTTCAAAAAAATAACGCCCTTTAAATCGGCGTATAATTCCTGTTCTGTTTTTCCGGTAAGGCTTTCCATATACGGAATATCTATCTTTGTCTTTTCCGCAAGCGATAAAGCAAGGGCTTCCGAAGCGGTATCAACCGAGGTTACTACAACCTTTTGCTTGATTGTTCGCTTTGTAAAAATATCCGCTTTTCGCAGAAAAACACCTTCGTCATCCGTGACTTCAAGTGAAGTTAATAAGTAAAACGAGCTGTCTGCGTCAAAAGCAGAAACATTGGCTCTTGAACCGATCCTGCCGTATTTCGATTGAAAAGTATCATACAGTCTGTTAAGCGTTTGCTGTTCAGCTTTGATTTCTTCATCAGTATAGTTCTCTGTCTGAAGCTCTATGAGCCTGCGCACACTGTCACGAATCCCGATAAGCCCTTTAATACGGTTTTCCGCTGTTGAAGAAACTTCTGCGGGCATCATTCTGCTGTCGATGCGATAGTAAACCTTACCGTCAATCACCGTAAAGCTGAAATTCCTCACGCTTGGGTCTGCCGGGATAGAACGGTCTTCCTGCTCTTCTTCCTGTTCATCAAGTAAAACTTCCGAAATTTCGCCGTGTATGTTTTGTACAGCGGCATCAAGCAAATCGGATAGCTCCTGATCCTCATAAGGAACACAAGCCGCAGTCGGTCCGAATTGACCGGAAATCATCTGCATTTCACCGAGAATCATATCGGGGTTGTCAACAAAGTATTGATTTACGGTGATTCCGTTTTCATCTTTGTTGAGATGAACCCAATCGGGTTCAATGTCTATGAGCCGGTCACGTTTTTGCAGAAAGATAATATCGCTTGTGACCTCCGTACCTGCCGCTTTCTGAAATGTGTTGTTAGGCAAACGGATAGCGCCGAGCAAATCACATCTTTGCGCGATGTATTTTCTGACAGCCGGATTTTCTTTATCTAAAGTCCCTTTAGAAGTAATAAAGGCTATAATCCCGCCCGGTCTTACTTTATCGATGGTACGTGCAAAAAAGTAATCGTGTATCAGGAAATTATGCTTATCATATCGTTTATCCGTTATTTTGTAATCGCCAAACGGAACATTCCCAATCACGCAATCATAAAAGCTGTCAGGCAGCTCTGTCTTTTCAAAGCCCTGTACGGCAATACTGTTCTTTTGATATAACTGTTGTGCGATTCTGCCGGAAATCGGATCAAGTTCTATGCCGTAGAATTGAGAGTTTTGCATGGAATCAGGCAGAAGTCCCATAAAGTTACCGATACCGCAGGATGGTTCCAAGATGTTGCCGTTTCTGAAATTCATATTCTCAAGCGCCTGATATACGGCTTTGATGACAACAGGCGGCGTATAAAAAGCAGTAAGAGAAGATTCTCTTGCCGCCGCATATTCTTCCTCGGTCAGTACAACACGCAGTTCAAGATAATGCGGATTATCTTCCTTGAAAAACTCAGATAAACCGCCCCAGCCGACATAGTCCGCAAGAATACGCTGTTCATTGGTATCTGCGAGCCTATGTTCATCTTCTAACTTTTTAAGGAGCTGAATTGCCATAATATTATGATGGAACCGTTCTAACGGTGTCCCTTCGCCGATGTTATCGTTCTCAATCTTGAAGTTTGTTCTGTACGGTGAAGGAATCTCAGGCAAAATGATATGCGGAAGCTCCTTGTGTGAATGACGAAACTGCGGTGCTGCAACAGGTTCTTCTTCGCTAACCTGATCTTCATTAAGCAACGTATCCGCATTCGGATAGGTCACGACTTCACCGTTTTTTACTACGCTCAACGGCAGCTCGTCAAGTTTCTCATCGGTCAGCGGCTCAGTCGCCGTATCCGCACTATTTTCTTCAATGTTCGTTTCAGATATAACGTGAAGATATTTGTCATTCATCGGATTTTCGCTGATTTTACGGTCAAACTCCTCACGGGTCAGCACCTTATGAAGCAGCGGAAAATCGGAATCATATAATGCAACTTCATTTTCACCGAGCGACAGAATATCATATTCCTGCATTCCGATGTAAACGCTGTCACCGAGTGAAAAGCGGTATTCCTTCGGCGGTTCCGGCGGCGGATTCAGTTCGTCATACGTCGGTTCAAGTAAACTGAACGCATTGCCGTTAAGGTCGTTGAGAATATCCTGACAGCGTTCTGTTAAGTGTGTTTCTTCAGTAATGATCTTATTCATTGCGTCGCGCAAAACAGGCAAAACAAAGGTGTCAGGATTGCCATTGTACCCACGGATTACCTTTTCACCAAGTGTGAAAGAGCGAATATAATCATTTAAAGTATAAAGATTGATTTGAATCTCTTTGTTGCCGAACTGCTCCTCAAAATCATTGAAATCACGAACAACAGACCGGATTTTGTCAGCAATTTCCGCGCGTCGTTCTCTTGCCTGCTGTTCACTTAAATATCGGGGATATTGTTCTTTCTCGGCAGGTGATAAATATCTGTCTGCCTGTATCAGCTCGTCAATTCTTTTAGCGACCTTATTCCATCCGATCAGCACATCAATCTGAGTATTATCAGAAGGTCTGAGTTCACGAATACGAATACCTTTTGCATCGTGTTCTTCCCATAAACCCGTTCCCGGTATTGCGTCAGAGTGACCGCCGATACCGTATTCATTTTTGAGAAATGCAATATTTTCATCAGTTCCGTTCAGCTTTTGGAACTGTTCATATATTCGCATTTTTCCTTCGCTGATTCCGCTGCCATGACACAGAACATAATCTATTGCAGCCTGCGGAACGTTAAATTGATTGTCGTGTTCTCTGTATACCGTGCCGAAAAGAGATATTTGGCTATCGTCGCTTAACATTTCCTTTTCATCAGAGGTCAGCCATTGATCCATCAGCAACTGACCGTAGATGGCGTCAGCAACCTGCCGCCAGTGCATAAACACTTCTTTTTCTCTTGACAAATACGCGCCGCGCCACATCGTCAGCACGTCGTCATACGCTCTGTATCCGACCCGCTGACCGCTGTGTAAAATATGCTCAACATAGGTGTTGTCAAAATAGGTCTTAACAAAATTGCCGCGTTCCTCGCGGTCTTGGTTTTCCGCAAAAAACGTGGCAATTTCCAGTCTGTGATCTTTGAGTGCAAGGCAGTTTCTTAAAATCTCATTCTTTTCGGTATCTTCATAGAAATACGTGATACCTGTGCTTTTATTAAAGTCGTGACCGCTTAGATGTAAATCAGTTCCCTGAGTACGACTTCCTCCGCTGCGCTGCGGATATTGTTCATCCGGCGCACCCATTCCATCTGATCCTCGGCTTTGAGTTTCTCCGTCACGCCCTGTTCCTTCGCCATCTTTTTCGTCAGGTGTTCCATCATCTCTTTCGCCTGTATATCCGTTTCGTGGATATGCTTGTTCAGGGTATTGTTCATCTGATAAACCATAAATATTGTCTTCC
>JAEEGL011314305.1_pt1 | contig 21435 bp, 8 predicted proteins | sample 9134231 | NCBI WGS metagenome assembly JAEEGL01 (sample SAMN16246548, study PRJNA631951) | gut metagenome | biome: gut microbiome; feature: rumen; material: fiber-attached | host: Bos | place: Iran: Karaj | collected 2018-10
GGAGGCGGAGGTACGGGCTCTTCCGGCGGTGGCGACGGGGGCGCCGGCTCCTGGGGCGCCGGCTGCTCGGGCGGAACCGGTGGCGCCAGTTCGGCCAAGGAGACGTGATAGACCTGCTCCGCGGGCTCGGGCGCGTTCACGGCAAAGAAGTACATGCTCCCAAAGAGCGCGCCGTGCAGGCCCAAGGAAAACAGCAGGGTCGGAAGATTCGCAAAGGAGCGCACGTCTACTTCTCCGGAGCGCCGTCCTGCGACGCCTGCCCCTGCCGGCCTGCATCCTGGGACTTGCCTTCGGAGAGGCTGACCAGGCCGAGGTCGTGGATGCCGGCTGCGCGGATCTTGCCCATCACCTTCATGGCAAGGCCGTAGGGCACCTTTTCGTCGGCCCTGAGGAAGAGCTGCTTCTTTTTCTGGAGGATGTTGATCTCAAGGACCGACTTGAGGTCGTCCAGCGAGGTCGGATATTCGTCGAGAAAAAGGACGCCGTCCGGCTTGATGGTAAGGATTGCGTGATCATCCTCCGTGGGCAGGGTTTCGGCGGCCTCCACCTTGGGGAGATCGACGTCGAGCCCTTCCGTCATCATGGGCGCCGTCACCATGAAGATAATGAGCAGCACCATCATGACGTCGACGAAGGGCGTCACGTTGATCTCGGAAACGAAGTCGTCGGAGCTCTCGGCCATCGCTACTTCCCTCCGCCGAAGGCGATGCCTTCCTTATGGCCGTCGACTTCATGCTGGAGCCTGTTGAGCAGCTGGCCGGCGAAGGTGATGCATTCGGCTTCGATGCTCGTGAGCTTGGAGCGGAAGATGTTGTAGCCGCAGGTCGCCGGAATGGCGACGAAGAGGCCTACTGCCGTGGCAATGAGCGCTTCGGCGATGCCGGGCGCGACGGTGGCGATGGAAACGCTCTTCATTTTAGCGATGGCCTGGAAGGAGAACATGATGCCGCAGACGGTGCCGAAGAGGCCGATGAAGGGCGCGGTGTTGGACGTCGTGGCAAGGAAGGCCAGGGACGACTTGAGCTTGCCTACCTCCTCGGCGATGCCGAAGTGGAGGGCGCGTCGGACGTTGTTGTCGATGAGCCGCTCGGCGTCGCCGGTGCGGTTGATGCGGTTGAATTCGCGTATGGCCTTCTGGGCTATGCCGAAGAAGGGCGACTTGGGGTCGCTTTCCACCACCGGCAGCGCGCCCATCAGCGTGTCGTGCGAGTCGAAGTCCTTGACCTGCTGGACGACTACGCGGTGGGCGCGGCGCAGCTGCAGCCACTTGCCGGCCATGAAGGCCCAGCTGAAGACGGAAAGCAGAAGAAGCAGGGCAAGCACGCATTTCGAGAGAAAGGTCGCCTGAAGGACGGCGTGCATCATCATTTCAAACATGTCTGAACAATCCTCTTTGTTTGGTATGTTCCTGCCGCTACTGGGCATCGGCCAGTGCATGGACGTCGCTTGCCACGATGAGCTCCAGGTTCCTCGTGATCTTGTCCAGGGGCCAATCCCACCAGGCGACGCGCTCGAGCATCTCGATTTCTTCGTCGGAAAAGCGCATCTTGACAACTTGCGCCGGATTGCCGCCGACGATGCTGAAGGCCGGCACGTCCTTCACCACCACGGAACGCGAGGCCACGATGGCACCGTTGCCGATGTGCACGCCGGGCATGGTCAGGGCGTCGTAGCCTATCCACACGTCGTTGCCGACGACCGTGTCGCCCTTGATGGGCATTTCGTCCAAAGGCGGCATGACGCGCTCCCAGCCGCATCCGAAAATTTGAAATGGATAGGTTGAAATGCCGGACAGCTTGTGGTTGGCGCCGTTCATGATAAATTTGCAGTTGCTGGCGAGCGCGCAGAATTTGCCGATGATGAGCCTGTCGCCGAAGAACGGATAATGATAGAGGACATTTTCCTCAAAGGATTCAACGTGTTCCGTCGAATGGCAGTACGTGTAGTCGCCAACGATGATGTTTTTGCTTTTGATGATGTTCTTCAAGAAGCAGACGTTCTTTGAAGACTTCATCGGATATCTTTCTTCGGCAGAAGGACCGTTCATGGACATCTATCCTCAAAAATGCAGAGAGAGTCGGCTGGCTACATTGCCGGCCTGTAGGCATACTCGCGCTGGAAGCTGGCCTCGGGACAGGTTCCCTGGAGCGTGCGGACCAGAATGGCGTTGACGTAGTTGAGGAGCAGGACGCGGTTCGTGTTCAGGAAGAAGTGCTCGCCTTCGATCACGTGCTGCCTGAAGCCCCTGCCGGCATAGGCCTTCCAGCCGGCCATGAGTTCGGGCGAGGCGTCGGCGTCGCGGTTGCCGCTGAAGACGGTCATGTCGACGTCGAACTTGCGCACGTCCCTGTCGGTGTAGGTTTCGGCAAGGGAGAAGTCGGCACGCAGGAGCGGCATGAGCAGGTCCATGAGTTCCTTGTTCTGCAGCACTTCTTCAGGCGTGCCGTTGTAGATGCGCAGGGCGTCGATGAAGTCCTCTTCCCCGAGATGGTAGATGGGACGGGGCTCCGGCTCGCAGGGCGGACGGCAGCCGGAGAGCAGGAGGCTTTTGGGCGTGGGCAGGCCGCGGCGAAGCAATTCCCGGTAGAGGGCAAAGGAGGTCAGGCCGCCGAGGCTGTGTCCAAAGAAAATGAAAGGCACATTCATTTTCTTCAACAAGACCCGGCAAAGGGTGTCCGTGACCACGTCCATGTCGTCCAGCGGCTTCTCGAAGATGCGGCGCTCGCGGCCGGGCATCTGGACGGCGCAGACTTCGACGGAGGGATCAAGATGCTTGCTCCAGGAGGCAAAGACAGAAGCGCCGCCGCCTGCGTACGGGAAGCAGAAAAGGCGGAGCCTGGGGGTGGGCGAACCGTGCGAAACGATCCAGGGGCTTTCGTTGTTCATCGTTTTTTCCCTATCCAGAGGCGACGGCCGGCCGTGCAGAGCCAAGCCGCCACCCCTGTTCAGACTACTAGAATTCGTAGGAAACGGTCATGCCGAACTGGCGGGGATCGCCGTCGAAGGCGAGGGTGCCGTAGTTGGCGATGGTCGCGCGGGATGTCTTGTAGTCCACGTTGAAGATGTTCTTGCACCACAGGGAGACATCGAACTGGCCGTCGGTCCAGCCGAGGCGGGCGTTGACGAGCGCGTAGGGATCTTCCTTGGCCTCGTCGGTGTTGTACTGGTCATAGTACATTTCGCCGTAGCCGGTGACGTCTACGCGACCGTAGAAGCCGCTGTCGTGCTGGTACTTGGCACCGACATTCCAGGAAAGCTTCGGAGCAAAGGGCAGTTCGTTGCCGGAAAAATCGACAGTCAGGCCGTCGCGGTTGACGCTCTTCCAGTCAAGAATTTCGGTCTGCGTCCAGCCAATGCCGCCGAAGAATTCGAGGCCCTTCATCGGCATGGCGCGCAGCTCGAGCTCAAGGCCGTAGGAGCGGGCGCGGTCGGCGTTGGTGATCTGGGCAACCAGCCCGTTGGAGGAGTTGGCGTAGGTGGAAACTTGCTTGTCGTACATGTCGATGTAGAAGCCGGCAAGGTTCGCAACGAGCTTGTTGTCGAGCCAGGAAGTCTTCAGGCCTATTTCATAGTTCCACGTGAATTCGGGATCGTAGGTCAGAGCCTTCTGGGGATCGTAGTATTCGCCGTAGAGCGTGTCGAAGCCGCCCGCCAGGTAGCCGCGCGACACGGAGGCGTAGGCTGTTACGTTGTCGGTGAAGTCGTAGCTGATGGCCAGCTTTGGCAGGACGACGTCGGAGGACAGATAGTCAGAATAGGTGGCCTTCTCTCCCCACGGATAGCCGGGCGCGCCCATACCTGCCATGGTATAGGTGTTTGTCGACTTGAACTTCTGCTCGCCCCACTGGCTGTTGTGCTCATAGCGAAGGCCAGCCGTAATGTGCAGCTTGTCGGCAATGGTGTAGGTTGCCTGTCCAAACACCGCAACGCCGGAAGTCTGCACGTTCGTCTCCCAGGACGGATTGAAGCCGTTAACCATGGCCATCGGGCCAAAGCCCATGTCCATGGTCATCTGACCGCCAGCCTTCGTCTTCCAGGAGGCATCGAGACGCTCAATGAAGCCATAGGCGCCAAGCAGCCACTGAAGAGGGCTCTTGCTGTCCTTGCTCGAGCTGAGTCTGAACTCCTGGCTCAGCATGTAGTCGTCCATGTCCTGGTTGACGTTGCTGTCCATCCAGTCGTAGGGCCAGCCACCGATGACGGCGGCCCGCCGGGGAGTGGAGTCCAGATCCCAGTTGGTGTTCTCGCCAAAGTAGCGACGGCTCGTGATGGACAGGAAATCGACGTCCTCGCCCGAGTAGGCGATGCGCAGGCTCTGGCTGTTGCCGTGCCAGTACCGGGTGTCGATGTCGTTGCCGTCGGCGTCGCGCTTGATGTGGTTGCGGTTGGCTTTGAACTGCCCGTCAATGTAGCGCCCGTAACCGAACTGGTCATAGCCGTTCATGACGTCGGCAAGGAAGGAGATGTCGAGCCTGTCGGTGGGCGTCCAGCGGATCTGGCCGCGCAGGTTGAAGTCCTTCTTCTCCTGGGCGTTGTCGCGGTCTTCGGTGTCGTTGCGCACATAGCCCATGTCGTACTTCCACTTGCCGGCAAGGCTGATGAAGAGCTTGTCGTTGACAAGGGGGCCGTTGACGGCGGCGCCGAGCTTGTAGCCCGGCATGCCGCCGTGGTCGGTGTCCCAGAGGCTGAATTCGCCGAGGAGCTTGCCGTGCACCTCGTTGCCGGGCTTCTTGGTGACGATGTTGATGACGCCGGCTTCGCTGTTGCGGCCGTAGAGCGTGCCCTGGGGGCCCTTGAGGACTTCGGCGCGCTCGATGTCGAAGAGATCCGGATCCTGGCCGTACTGCAGGGGGATGTTGACGTCGTCGACGTACATGGCCACGGGGCCGTAGAGGGAGTTGATGAAGGAGCTGACGCCGCGCATGGCGGTGCGCTTGTAGCTGCCGTTGTCCTGCACGAAGACGTTGGGCGTGTACCTGGCCATGTCTCTCGTGTTTTCGATCTTGGCTTCCTCAATCGCGCGGCCCGTGACGATGTCGACGGATGCGGGAACCTTCTGGACGTTCTCCTCCCTCTTCTGGGCCGTGGTCTGCAGGCCGTCCAGCTCGTAGGGCTGCTCGTTGAGCACGTCGTCCTCGCCCTCGGCGTGACCGGCAACCGGCACCAGCGAGAGGCAGGCTATCAGGGAAGCCACTCCCATCAGCCTTTTGAAGCGTTTGCTTTCCTTTGTCGACACAGTGTTTGTCCTCTTTCTCGAACTCATGGTCCCTCCATACTATATCGTCTGAGCTGACTGGCCGCAGGTGCATGCGCGAAACTCCTGCCAAGCCAAAAGTAAAAATTGACTTTGAATTTCGATTCCTCGAGTAGACCTTTTGCCAGCAGCTGTCAAGCAAGGCACAGAAAAAGATGGCAGCCCTTTGAGCCCCATTTCAAGCGCTTATTAAAGAATTGCAGTGCAATTCATGCGAGCCGCGGCAATCCTATTTTGATTGATTCGACTGCCTCTGTGGCACTAGCGACAGCTCATTTTTGCCCTGCCGTGTCTCCATCCCGTCTGGGTACGGCTCTGGCCAAGGACGGACGCGCTCCGCCTGCGCCATATCTAGGAATCCTGCTCCTGCTCGAGAACCATGGACAGCAGCTTCTTCCTGTCTATCTTGCCCACGCTGGTCAAAGGCCAGGCGTCTATGGTCTCCAGCTGATCGGGGAACTTGTACCTCGCCAAGCCGCTTTCGCCGAGGAAGGCGTGAACGGCCGCCAGGTCGGGCTCCACCTCCTCTTCGGGGATGATCCACGCGCAGATGCGCTCGCCCACAAGCTCGTCCGGAACGCCTATCACGGCCGCGTCGCCGATGCCGGGATGGGTGCGCAGGAGGTTTTCTATTTCGGCCACGGAAATCTTCTCGCCGTTGCGGTTGATGAGCTCCTTGATGCGGCCGCAGAGCTGAACGCGTCCGTCCCGCGTCATTCTGGCGATGTCGCCCGTGCGGTAGTAGCCGTCGCGGGTGATGGCCGAGGCGTTGGCCTCGGGCGCGTTGTAGTAGCCGCCGATGGTGTAGGGACCGCGGACGATGAGTTCGCCCGCCTCGCCGGCCGGCACGTCGCTCCCCTCCGGATCCACGAAGCGGAGCTCGTCGTCCGGGCAGATGGGCGTGCCCTGGGTGTTCAGCAGGGTGGTGAGGCTGTCGCCGGCAGAGGTGGTGCAGATAAGCCCTTCTGCCGTGCCGAAGACCTGCTGGAGGGCGCATCCCAGCTCGGGCTGCACCCTGGCGGCAACGGCAGGATCGAAGTAGGCGCCGCCGACCTGCAGCAGCCTGAGCGAGCTGAGATCGGTCTCTTCCCATTCCCTTGCCTCGAGCCAGAGGCTGACCAGCGAGGGCACGAGGGCGGTGTGGGTGACGCCCTCGCGCTCGATGAGGGCAAAGGCCTCTTCGGGTGAGGGCGTCTCGCACATGACGAGGCGTCCGCCCCTGCTCATGATGCCAAGCAGGCCGGGGCAGCAGAGGGGGAAGTTGTGCGCAACGGGAAGAACGGCCATGTAGACGCTCGAGGCGTCCATGCCGCAGCGTCCGGCGCAGGTTCTCGACACGTAGGCGTAGTCGCAGTGGCGGCGGGGAATGAGCTTTGGGATGCCGGTGGTGCCGCCGGAAATGAGCAGGAGCGCCGTTTCCTGGAAGTCCGGCAGAGGGCAGTCGAGGGGCGCGTCGCTGTAGAGCGCGTCGAGGCCCATGGTGCCCGGCATCCTGCCGTCGTCCGAGAGGAAGAACCTGATGCCCGGCCGCTCTGCGGCAAGCCTGTTTCTGATGCCTTCGTACCCGAAGCCGAGATAGGAGCTTGCCGCCACGTAGGCAACGGGCTCCGAGTGCGAGCACAGGGCGAGGATTTCGTGCTCGCGGCTGGCCGGCATGGTGAGCACCGGCACTGCGCCTATCCGGAAAAGCGCAAAGAGCAGGATCACGAAGGCTTTCCTGTTCGGCAGCTGAACCAGCAGCCTGTCGCCCTGCCTTATGCCGAGCCTGTACAGGGCGCTGGCCTGCCTGTCGACGAGGCGCTTCAGCTCCCGGTAGCAGACGCTCCCCGACGAGTCCGTGACGGCGACGCGTTCCGCATGCTGCTCTGCCCAGCCTGCTAGCTCTTCGTACAGGGAGAGCTTTCTCCAGTAGCCCTTCTCGACGTAGCGCTCAACGGGAACACGCCACTCGTTGAATTTCTCTTGAAACACAACTTTCTCCTTTGCATTGTAGACGCAAGGCAGGAGCCGGCATGCGGCAGGCCCCGGCCAGCCTTCTTCCGGCCTGCCGTTTCCGGACGGGTAGCCGTGCGCGCCTTCCTTGACATTCCTTGCGGCTCCGGCGCGCAGAAGCCCCCTGCACATCATAAAGACAGGCAAGCGTCGGGACGGGAGCGCCTGCCTGGCAGCGGCGCCGAGCGCTAGATCTCGCCCCCTTCGGCATCCTGCGTCTGCTCGCCGATGTATTCGGCGAGCTGGGAGACCGTGGGATAGGAGAACATGGTGCGCACCGGCAGATCCAGGCCAAAGACGCTCTTCAGCCTCTGGAGCAGCCTGACGGCCATGAGCGAGTCTCCGCCGAGGGCGAAGAAGTTGTCGCCTAGGCCTATGCTTTCCTGTCCGAGAACCTCTTTCCAGACGCCGGCTATGGCCTTTACGGTTTCGGATGCGCCCTCGAGGGAGCCCGCCTCCGGGAGCTGCGCGGCGCTCGGCACCGGAAGGGCGCGCCGGTTCAGCTTGCCGTTGGGCAGGAGCGGCAGCTCCTCCAGAAAGACGAACTGTCCCGGAACCATGTAGTCCGGCAGCATGCCCCTCAGGCAGTTCCGCAGCTCCTTGACGTCAAGCGCCCTGCCTTCTTCCGGCACGGCGTAGCCCACAAGGCGCAGGCTTTCCGGGGGCATGCCGGCAAGGCCGGCAACGGCGGCCTTGACGCCGGGGCATTTGGCCAGGGCCGCCTCGACGTCGCCGAGTTCGATGCGGTGGCCGCCGATCTTGGTCTGGAAGTCCTCGCGCCCCTGGAACTCCATGTTGCCGTCCGCGCGCCAGCGGCCGAGGTCGCCGGTCCTGTAGAGGCGTTCGCCCGTGGCCGGATGCACGACGAAGCTTTTGGCCGTCTTTTCGGGATCCCGGTAGTAGCCTTCGGCAAGCCCGATGCCCGCAATGTAGAGATGACCGGTCACCCAGTCGGGGCACTCCTCCATGGCGTCGTTGAGGATGTAGAAGCGCTGGTTGGCCAGCGGCCTGCCGTAGGGAATGCTCTTCCAGGCGGTATCCACGTCGCCGATGACGTAGCAGTTGGACCAGATGGAGGCTTCCGTGGCGCCGCCGAGGGAGACGGGCTGAGCCTGGGGCCAGAGCGCCCGGATCTTGTCCGGCAGGTCGAGCGGAATCCAGTCCCCGCTCATGAGGACGAGCCTGAGGCTGGTTCCCGCCACGGCTTCGGGCGCGGCATAGGCCGTGAACATGCGCATGAACATGGGCACGGAGTTCCACACGGTGACGCCTTCCCTGCGGATCATGTCGATCCAGTGGGCGGGCTCCCGCGTCTTGTCGGCATCGGGGTAGACGACGGCCGCGCCGGCTGCAAAGGCGCCGAAGAGATCGTAGACGGAGAGGTCGAAGTTGAGCTCGGAGATGGCGAAGAGCCGGTCCTGCGCCGTCACGCCGAAACGCCTGTTGATGTCGGCTATGGTGTTGACGGCGCCGCGGTGGCGGATGACGACGCCCTTGGGCTTGCCGGTGGAGCCGGATGTGTAGATGACGTAGGCCCGGTCGTCGGGCGAGACTGCGCAGGTTCCGGAGAAGGCCGGATCCCATTCGTCCCGGGCATGATCGCCGACATCGACGACGTTCAGCGCAAGCCCGCCTTCTCCGCCGTCCCCGCCTTCAAGCACGCCGGCGGCGCCGGCGGCCGCCAGCACCGTCTTCACGCCGGCATCCTTCAGAATCTGGACGATGCGCTCCCTGGGGAAGGAGGGGGAGACCGGCAGGTAGGCGCAGCCGGCAGCCATGATGCCGAGGGTTGCGGCCGCCTGCTCCCAGCCCTTTTCCATCAGGACGGCCACCAGCTCGCCCCTGGTCGCGCCGAGGGACGCAACCTTTTTGGCAAGGTGCTGGGCGAAGCCGGCGAGCTGGGCGTAGGTGAGCCTCTTGCCTGACGAAATCACGCAGTCGGCGTCCGGCGTCCTTGCGGCTTGCCTGAAGAAGGCGCCGTGCAGGGTCTCTTCGGACACGGGGGCATCGGTCGCGTTGGCTTCGAGGTGCCTTGCGCGCTGATCTTCGGGCAGGCGCACCGGAGAAGCGAGGCGCCACACGCTCTCGTCCTGCGCCATGGCGTGCAGCAGGGACGCAAAGGCCTGGAACATGACGTCGATCTGCCCGGGCTGGAAGGCTTCCTCCACGACGTCCCAGTCGACTTCGACTTCGCCGTCGTAGCTGTGGACGTGCAGATCGACCAGCACCTGCGGCGTCTGGCTGACGGCGTAGCGCAGCGTGAAGCGCCGCCCGTCGAGGCAGGTGCCCTCTTCGATGTTGCCGGCCTTAAGCAGGTTGGTGAACACGACGGGCATGAGCGCGGCTCCACCCACGGCGTTCTGGCGCATGAGCTCGCGCAGGACGCGGACGCCGTTGAAGGCCCTGTGGTCCATGTCCTGCCAGAAGCGCTTCTGCATAAGCCTTGCGCGGTCAAGCAACGTCGATCCGGGCTCGAACTCGCAGGCGAGCAGCATGATGTCGGTGAAGTCGCCGAGTATTTCGCCCACCTGGGGGTCGAGGGGGCGTCGGTTGAAGTAGGAGATGTTGAGGCAGAAGCTGGAATGCCGGTTCCACAGCCGGATTGCCTCGGCGAAGGCCGCGAGCAGGGCGATGGCGGGCGTGACGCCGGCCTTCGCGGCCTGGGCTTCGAAAACGGCCCACTGCTCCTTGCTCCAGCGGTCGGTGAAGCGCCTGAAGTGCGGCTTCTCTATGCCCTCAAGGGGCTTGCCGAGCGTGAACTCGGGCGCAGGCGGAAGCGAAGGGATGCGCTCCATCCAGTACTGCTCGCTCTTTCTGTACTCCTCGCCGCGCTCGAAGTCCGGCAACATGGCGACGTAGTCGCCGAAGGAGAACGTGAGTTCCTCCGGCTCAAGTTCGGGATGCTCGTAGAAGCGCCTGATGTCGCTGAAGAGGATGGGGAAGCTGGAGCCGTCGAGCAGGAGCCCGTCTATGCTCATGTGCAGGCGGAAGGTCCTGGCATCGATGTGCGAGCAGCGCACGTCGAAGAAGGGCCACGTGCCGAGGGGGAGGATCTGGCTCGACATCTCCCTGCGCATGGCGAGCAGGCACGCCTCCTTCGCCTCGGCAGTCATGCCGGTCAGATCGACGACCTTGAGCCTGAAGGGGGGAAGGTCCTTGAGCACCTGCTGGGTGCCGTCCTCGCAGACCACGCTCCTGAGGGCGTCGTGGCGGGCTATGACCTTCTGCCAGGCCCGCTCATAGCGCGCGACATCGAGCTCCTCGACGTCGAACTCCTGGTAGGAGTGGGTGGCGATGTTGCCGAGCTCAAGGCCGCCCTGGCGGCCTGCCAGATAGGCCTGCTGCACGTCGGTCAGCGGAAAGGGATCCCAGCGGTTCCGCGCAGGGCGGGGAGCCTGCGTCTTCGGCTTTTCCTCTCCGGCCGCCGCGCCGGCCTTGGCCTTGAGCAGCTTGGCAAGAATGGCCTTCTGGGCCTCCGTGTATTGCTTTGCAGTTGCCATCAGTTCTCCTTGCTCTGGGCAGACAGGATTTCCTGGATTTCTTCGGGACTCATGGTCTTCATGAGCTGGTACATTTCAGCGGTGCCGGCGATTTCGTCCCGCTTGGCCTCGTCTTCGGCCAGAAAGGCGGCCAGCTTCGCGACGGTGTCGTACTTGAAGAGGACGTTGAGGGGCAGCTTCACCGAGAAGACGGAGCGTATCCTGTCGTCCAGCGTGATGGCCGTCAGCGAGTCGCCGCCCACCTCAAGGAAGGGATCGTCGGCACCGACCGAGGCAAGGCCGAGGACTTCCTGCCACAGATCGGCAAGCGTCGCCTCCACGGCGCCTTCCGGCGCCCTGAAGGGCACGTCGATGTCAGGCCTCGCGTAGCCTCTGGCGCCGGAATCCTGGGGCTTGGCGGCCCTGCCCTCCTTTTCCGCAGGCCCGGCGCCAGCCCGGGCCGAACGGAGCAGGGCTTCCAGGTCCTTTGTGCACACGGCCACGCGGGCGAGATCGGAAGCAAGAATGCGCTCCAGCGCGTCCAGGCCCTCTTCGGCGGAGAAGCCGTCGGCCACGCCGTCGTCCATGCCGCCCGTCCCGTAGTTCTGGCCCATGCCGACGCCCTTCCAGTAGCACCAGTTCACGGAGATCCGCCTGACGCCCGTCTCGGAGGGCGCTTCGGCGCAGGCGTCGAGAACGCTGTTGGCGGCAGCGTACTCGACGCTGCCGGCCACGCCGCCGAAGGCGGCCAGCGAGGAGCACATGAGCAGGAAGCCGGTTCTGAATTCGTCGCAGAGGCGGCAGAGGACGTAGGAGCCGGCAACCTTGGCCTGGATGTTGCCAGAGACAGCTTCGTCCGACTGGATCAGGCCGAACTTCGCAACGCCGGCCGCGTGGATCACGCCATCGATGTGGCCCCACCTGGCGCTGACCTTGTCAAAGACTGCGCGCATGGCGCCTTCGCTGGCCACATCGGCGGCGAAGTATTCAACGTCCGGCGAGATCCTGCGCAGGTCGCCAAGAGCCTCGAGCCTGGCGAGAACGGCATCGTCGCCGGCAGCCGCGCCCCCCTCGGGAAGTCTGGTCCGGCCCACCAGGGCAACGGAGGAGCCGTACTTTTTCAGGAGCCTTTCGGCAACGAGTCTGCCGAGGCCGCCAAGGCCACCGGTAATTACGTAGACGCCACGGCGGCGGAAGGCGGGGGTGCCGTCTTCGGGCTGATGCAGGCGCGCGCGTTCGAAGCGCCTATGCCAGCGCCCGGCATTGCGGTAGGCCACAGCGCCCGTCCAGGCATGCGCGCTGTCCCTGCAGGCGAGCTCGGCCACGAAGTCGTCGAGATAGCCGGCCAGCCTGCGATCCTCCCCTTCGGGCAGATCGCAGACCATGCAACGGATGTTCTTGAATTCCTGGGGAATGACGAGGCAGGGCCCCATGAGCATGGCCTTGGTCGGCATGCCGGCCTCGCAGCCCGTCACTACGAAGGTGCCCCTGGTCACGATGCCGAAGGCAAGATCCTGGCCGGGGAAGCTCTCCGCATGGGCCCTGGCGATGCAGTTGAGATCCCCGTAGGCCACGTGCTTGCTCCGCTCAAAGGAAAGGATGCTGTCCACGTTGAAGAAGTGGAGCACGGTGCGGGGCGCGAAGCCGTCAGCGGCAAGGCTTTCGAAGAGCGCCCGCTCGTCCTCCTGGCTGCCGGGAGACAGGGCGTAGCGCCCCGGGCCAATCTTCTCGAAGCGCGGACCGGGCTCGACGCAGGCGACGGCCCTGCCCGAGGCTTCGAGCTTGTTGGCAAGCATCTCGCCAAGCCCCTGCCTGTCGAGGTAGAGCAGCCACCCTCCCTCGGGAAGGGAGCTCGTTCTGCGACGCAGGGGCAGGCGCACCCAGGCCGGCACGTAGTACCAGTCCTCAGGAGCTTTCTTTGCGCCCAAAGACGCCTGGACCGGGGAAAGCGCCTGGAGCTTCGGCGCGCGCTCCGCGGCGAAGAAGGAACGGCGCTCGAAAGCGTAGCCTGGCAGCGGGACGCGCCGGCCCCCGGACTGGACCAGGGCAAAGCTTTCGCAGACGCCCGAGGCCCAGAGTGCGCCGAGCATGCGGCACAGGCCCCGATCCGGCCCCTCGCCTCCGCCTGCGGGCTTGAAGCCCTTGACGAAGCGCAGGCGTTCGCACAGGACGGCCACGTTGACGACCGAGGAGGCATCGCCGTCAAAGCCGACTTCGAGCAGAACCTGGCCTGCGGCATGAAGCGCGCCCAAGGCCGCTTCGGCCGCGCCCTGCGCCGTGCAGGCGCCCTGCGCCCAGAATTCCCGCCTGGACGCCTCGGGAATGCCCACTTCGGCGCCCGTGGAAGCGGCATAGACGGCTTTTTGCGGCATTCTGAACTTGACGGCCTCGATGGCTGCGGCAGCCCTTTCGGCAAAGGCCGTGCCCTGCATGGCAAGCGCAAGAGCGTCCTCTCTGGAGCAGAAGCCTGCCAGGGCGGCCGCCGCCGCAAGGCCCGCTCCGGCGCCGGCCAAGGCTGCGGGCTCGACGCCGGCCTGTGTCCAGAGGGCCGCCAGGGCCAGCAGGCAGGCGCAGTTGAACGCAGGTGCCACGTCTCCGTCTGCGGCTCCCGCTTCAAGGCAGGCCGAAAGATCTGCACCGAAGCGCTCCCTGGCAAAGGAGGCAAGCGCATCGAAGGACGCCCTGAAGGGCTCGAAGCGGGCGTGCAGCTCCCTGACGACGGCCGGATCGCAGGGCTCTCCAGAAAGCAGGAAGGCAACGGGCGTCCTTTCCTCCTTCACCGGTCCGTACACGTCGAGGGCAAGCCCCAGCTCGGACGCGGCTCCGGCCGCGTCGGCGCACAAAACGAAGGTTCTGTAGGCGAAATCCCTGCGCCCCGCCTGCAGGGTCCAGGCCGCGTCGCCGACGTCCGCATCGGGATGCGAGGCCATATGCTCCTTCAGCGCCCTGGCCATTTCCGCGAGCGCGCTCCTGCTTCTCGCAGACAGCGGCAGGACGCGCACGCCACCGGCAGAGGCGCAGTCCTCGGGCGCAGGCCCCGCTTCCAGCACCATGTGCACGTTGGTTCCGCCAAAGCCGAAGGAACTGATGCCGGCACGCAGGGGCGCGTTGCCGGGCGCCGTCCAGTCCCTGAGATGCGTGTTCACTTCGAAGGGCGTGGCGGCAAAGTCGATCTTGGGGTTGGGGTTCCTGTAGTGGAGGCTTGGCGGAAGCTTCCTGCGGTGCATGGAAAGCGCCACCTTGATGAAGGACGCAACGCCGGCCGCCGTGTTCAGGTGGCCGATGTTGGTCTTCACCGAGCCGAGCAGGCAGCGCCCGGAGCGGGGAGCGCCGTCGTCGTAGGCCCTGGAGAGAGCCGTGATCTCAATGGGATCGCCGAGCGCCGTGCCTGTGCCGTGCGTCTCGACGTAGCTGATTGTCGATGGGGGGACGTCGGCCATGAGCAGGGCCTCGCGGATGACGTTTTCCTGTCCCTTGAGAGACGGCGCCGTGAAGCCGGCCTTGTCCGCGCCGTCGTTGTTGACGGCAAAGCCCCTGACCACGGCATAGATGGTGTCGCCGTCGTTGACGGCATCCTCGAGGCGCTTGAGCACCACCACGCCCGCGCCGTTGCCCTGGACCGTGCCAGCGGCCCTGTCGTCGAAGGCATAGCAGTGCCCGTCGGGGGACATGAAGCCGTCGCCTTCGATAGTGGCATAGCCATGCTCCTGCGGAAAAGTCAGGCAAACGCCGCCGGCCAGGGCCATGTCCATCTGATAGCCGAGCAGGCCCTCGCAGGCCAGGGCGATGGCCACAAGGGAGCTCGAGCAGGCGCTCTGGACGACGACGCCGGGGCCCTTGAGGCCGAGCTTGTAGCAGGTTCTCGTGGCGAGATAGTCCTTGTCGTTGCCAAGGAGCACGTCGAAATACTTCGTCGGCGTCCAAGGCACGAAGTCTTCCGTCAGACGGAGCAGGTAGCTGCTGATGGCCGCGCTTGCGTACACGCCGACGGATTCGGTCATCTTGCCGGGCGCGTAGCCGGCATTCTCAAGCGCAGACCAGGCGCATTCGAGAAAGACCCTCTGCTGGGGATCCATCAGTTCGGCCTGCTTTGGGCTGTAGCCGAAAAAGCCCGCATCGAACTTGTCGGCGTCGTCGACGACGTAGCCTGCCTTGACGAAGCCCTCGGCTTCGACCATGTCCGGCGGCACGATCCGCTTGAGCTCCTCGTCGGTAAAGAAGCGGAGGGAATCGACGCCGCCGCTCAGGTTCTTCCAGAACTCCTCGATGCTCCCAGCCCCCGGAAATCGCCCAGCCATGCCGACGACGGCTATTTTGCCTTCATAGTCCATTGCCTTCTCCTCCTATTGCCGGCGGTTACGTGCGCGCCTGGCCGAGGCCTGCTTCGCCATGGCGCCACGACGCCTTGAGGCTCTGTCCTCGACCATGCCGGCATCGCTCTGCGCCCCTTCGGCGAAGTACTTCGCCTGCGCCTCGACCGTGGGATATTCGAACACCGTCAGCACGCCGACTTCCTTTCCGAACTGCATGCGCAGACGGTTCGTCAGCTGAACGGCGAGCAGGGAGTTGCCGCCCAGCTCGAAGAAGTTCTGATTGCAGCCAACGCTCTCAAGCTTCAGGACTTCGCACCACATCGCGGCGACAAGCTTCTCGTTCTCGCTCCTCGGCAGAACGGTCTCTGTCTCGGACGCCTTCACAGAAGCCTGCGCCATGGCAACGAGCGCGCGCCTGTCTATCTTCCCGTTGGGAGTCAGGGGGATGGCATCGATCTCTTCAACGGCCGCCGGCACCATGTAGTCCGGCAGGCTCCTCCTGAGCAGGCCGATGTAGTCTGGCGCCTTCCCGCCACGGTCTGCAGCGGGAACCGCGAAGCAGATGAGGTTCCTGCCTCCTGAGCCGTCATCGACGGCCAGGGCAACGGCGCTCTTGACGGCGCCGCTGGCAAGCAGCGTGGACTCCAGTTCGCCGAGCTCGATCCTGTGGCCCCGGACCTTGACCTGAAAGTCGCTTCTTCCGATGAACTCAAGCAGCCCGCCAGGCCTCAGCCTCGCCAGATCGCCGGTCTTGTAGAGCCGCTCTCCCGTTGCCGGGCTGACGACAAAGGCTTGCGCCGTCTTCTGGGCATCGTGCCAGTAGCCCTCGGCAAGGCCTGCGCCGCCGATAAAGAGGTCGCCTGTCGTCCAGAGGGGGCAGGGCTCAAAGCGGCTGTTAAGGACGAGCATGGTCTGGTTTCTGAGCGGACGGCCGTAGGGCACGCTGGTCCAGCCAGGCCGGTCTGGCTCGATGGGATAGTGGGCTACGGACCAGATGGAGGCTTCGGTGGCGCCGCCCATGCTGACGAGGAGCAGATCTGGGTCAAGCGCAAGGAGCTGGCCCGGCAGTTCAGGAGGAATCCAGTCGCCACTCATGAAGATCTTCTTCAGCTTTTTCGGGAAGGGCAGGCCTCTGTCGGCAACGTACGACTGAAACATCTGCACGAGTGCCGGAACGGAGTTCCACACGGTTACCCCCGCCTCCTCGGCCAACCTGTACCACTGGGAGGGCTCCCGCCTGTCGGCCTGCCCGGGAACGACCACGGCCCCGGCGCAGGCGAACATGCCGAAGATGTCGTAGACGGAGAGGTCGAAGTGCAGGGCTGAAAGCGCGATGGCCCTGTCGGCTTCGCCGACGCCGAAGCGCTCGTTGACGTCCAGAATGGTATTGACCGCGCCCCGGTGGCTGATCATGACCCCCTTGGGCTTGCCCGTCGAACCGGAGGTATAGATGATGTAGGCCAGGTCACCGGGCTCGGCGGGAGCAGACACGGGCGACGAGCATGCATCCGCCCCCACGTCTTCCAGATATTCGTCGACGGCGATCACAGGCACGCCCTCAGGCCACGCCACAGCGTTGGCCAGCCGCTTCTGGGTCAGAATGACCTTCGTGCCGCTGTCCTCGGCGATGAAGCGCATGCGCTCTGCGGGAATGGCGGGATCCATGGGCAGGTAGGCGCAGCCGGACTTCAGGACGGCGAGGCAGCCTATGGGCTGCTCCCAGCCCTTTTCCATGGCAACCGCGCACACATCCCCGCGGCCTGCGCCTTCGCCGGCTATCCTGGCAGCCAGCGCGCCAGCCGCCCTGCCGGCCTCGGCGTAGGTAAAGCGCCTGCCTGCGGCTATCACGGCATCGTTGCCGGGACGCCTGGCAAGGCTTTCCTCGAAGAGGTCAACCAGCGTCTTCTCCTCGAGGGGGCCTTCGGTGGCGTTGAGACCCTCGATTTCGCAAAGGGCGGCCGCCGAAAGGGAGATGGGCGACGCCTGCCTCCACGTGTCAGGACTGGCCAGGCGGGACAGCAGGTTGACGTAGGCATCGAACATATCGTCGATCATGCCCTCCGGGAAGAGCCCTTCGACGCAGTCCCAGTTGACGACCAGGTCGCCGTTCTGCTCGTAGGTCTGGTAGTCGAGCCACACCTGCGGCGTCTGGGCGCCGCCGTAAACGAGCCGGCCGAGCCTGCCGAAGGCGGAAGCGTCGCGTCCGCTGGCGCCAAGCCCCGCAGCGCCGGTAAAGACGACGGGCGCGACAATGGAGCGGCCCGGATTGATGCGCGCAAGCTCTCGGACCACATCCACGCCGCTGAAGAGCTTGTGGCTGAGATCACGCCAGAGCTGCTCTTGGATGAGCCTGGCCCTGTCGGCAAAGGTCCGGCCCTGGCTGGCATCGACGGCAAGAAGCACCAGAGAGGTGAAGTCGCCGACGATGTCGTCGACCTGCGGATGCAGGGGCAGTCGGTTGAAGAGGGTCAGGTTCAGCAGGAACCTGGGATTGCGGCTCCAGCGGGCGACAACTTCGGCGTAGGCGCCGACAAGCGCGCCCGAGGCGGTGAGGCCGAGCGCCGCACCGGCATCCTTGACGCCCTGCCACACGGCCGCGGGCAGACGCCGTCCGCGATGCTCAAAGTGGACCTCCTCTATCTGCGAGGGAAGCTTCCTGAACGGAAGATCGGGTGCAGGAGGCAGATCGGCCAGGCGCTCCATCCAGTATGTCCTGTCCCTGCGCCAGGCCTCGGTTTCCTTGATCCCGCGCCCGGCAAGCACGTAGTCCCTGAAGGAAAGGGACAGATCGGGAAGCGCCGCGGATTCGTCCTCGTAGAGCTTCATCCACTCGTCGATGACGAGGAAAAGGCTCCACGCATCGGCAATCAGCGCATCGAAATCCAGGAAAAGCCTGAGGTGCAAAACATCGCCGTCCGCATAGCGGACGCACCTAACGTCGAAAAGCGGCCATCTGTCGAGGGGAAGGCTCTGTTCGGACATCTCGGCGCGGACAGCGAGCATCTCCCTTTCGGCTTCGGCAGGAGGCCTGCCGACAAGATCAAGCACCCGGATGCGGTAGACGGGCACCGACTCGAGCACCTTCTGCGCATTTTCTGCTGGCACCACGGCCCGGAGCATGGGGTGGCGCCGCACAACGTCATTCAGGGCTCTTTCCAGCCTCGCGGGATCCAGATCTTCGCTGTCAAACTCGAAAAAGATGTGGCTCGACACGTGCCCAAGCTCATAGACGCCTGTCCGGCCGATGCAGTAGGCGTACTGGACGTCCGTGAGCGGGAATTCCCTGAAGCTGTCCCTAGGGAAGGCCTCAACCTTCGGCAAGGCTCTCTCTTCCTCCTCCGCGGCGACTTGGTTCGTCTGCTTATCCTGGGCCTCCAGATAGTCTGCAATACCGAGGATGGTCGGATTCAGGAAAAGCTTGTCGAGAGGCAGCGCCATGCCCAGATCGTTCTTGACGCGCGCAGCAATGCGCGTGGCGAGCAGGGAGTCGCCTCCGCTCTGGAAAAAGCTGTCGCCTGCGCCGATGTCGCTGTTGTTCAGTTCCTGGCGCCAGATGTCGAGCAGCTTTTCCTGCAGGGGCGTAAGCTGCGCCTCGGCCACGTCCGCTTCCTGAACCCTGAATTCGGGTTTGGGGAGCTTCTTGCGATCCACCTTGCCGTTGGGGTTCAGCGGCAAGGCGTCTTCGTGCATGTAGTGTTCAGGCACCATGAATTCAGGCAGGCTTGCGCGCAGAAATTCCATGATGGCTCCGTCATCCTGACGCTCGGCTTCCACGACATAGGCCACAAGCGTCTTGGTGCCGCGACCGTTGTCCACGCCGACGACGACGGCATCCTTGATCTGCGGATGGCGAACCAGAGCGTTCTCGATTTCGCCCGGCTCTATCCTGTGGCCCCTGATCTTGAGCTGGAAGTCCTTGCGGCCAATGAACTCGATGGTGCCGTCGGCCCAGAAGCGACCCATGTCGCCAGTACGGTACCAGCGTCCCCCCTGGCTTTGGACAAAGCGCTGGGCAGTGAGCTCAGGGTCGCCGATGTAGGCGTGCGCAACGCCTGCACCGCCTATCCACAGTTCTCCAGGCACCCACGAGGGGCAGTCGCGCCCCTTAGCGTCAACAACGCGGTAGGCCTGGTGGTCGAGCGGCCTGCCGTAGGGAATGATTTCCCAGTGCTCAGGTATTGCCTTGGGGACGTCGAAGAAGTTGGACCAGATGGATCCTTCGGTGGCGCCACCCATGGACACGATGCGGCAGCCCCCGCCCATGGCTTCGAGACGCGATGGAAGTGCGAGCGGAATCTTGTCTCCTGAAAGCATGGCGCATCTGATGGACGAAAGATGGCGCCCTCCGTCGCTCTCCGCGCAGGTGACCAGCATGTCGAGCAGGATGGGCACGGAGTTCCACACGGTCACGCCGAACCTGTCCACCATGCCGACCCAGGAGGGAGCATCGCGCCACAGGTGCTCTGGCACCTGGATCAGCCGGCCGCCAGCACCGAGAAGACCAAAGACGTCGTAGACGGACAGGTCGAATTCCATGGACGAAACCGTCAGCACGCTGTCGCCAGAGCCCACTTGGCAGCGCCTCGTCACGGCCTGGATGGTGTTCCAGGCCGTGCGGTGCTCGATGGCCACGCCCTTGGGAACGCCGGTGGAGCCCGACGTGAAGATGACGTAGGCAAGCTGCGAGGGATCGGCTGGCACGGGAGCGTCCAGCGGCTCGGCACCGGCGCAGTCCTCCACGCACAGAGTCTGCACGTCCCGGATCTGCAGGTTGTGCGCGGCATAGGCGCGGTCCGTCACCAGCACATGGATGTCCGCACGCTGGTACATGTGCGCGATGCGGGACTGCGGCTGGGAGGGGCCTATGGGCACATAGCAGCCGCCTGCTGCCAGAACGCCCAGGCACGCGGCCACGAGTTCGACGCCGCGGGGCAGCGATACGGCCACGGGAGCACCTGGCGCAATGCTAAGGCGCGTCAGGGCGCCGGCTATGCGCAGGGCACGGGAAGCCAGCTCGGCGTAGGTAGTCTGCTCGCCGGTTTCGCCATCGACAAGCGCCACGGCTTCGCCATGCTCCCTTGCACGATCAAAGAAGGCCTTGTGCAGGAGCTCATCCCTGTACGGCTCGGGAGAGGCCTCGGGAAGGCGACGGGCAAGCTGACCCTCTATAGACAGCTCCGCATCGAAGCTTGCCTGGCATCCGTGCACAAGCGCTTCGACCCGTCCGGTCCAAGCCGCGAACATGTCATCGAGCATTTCCTCAGGGAAGAGCTCTTCGACTGCATCCCACGCCAGCAGCACATGGGAATCGAGATCGTGGACCTGACAGTCCAGCCAGACCTGGGGCGTCTGGGAAAGCATAAAGGAAAGTCGCCCGAGAACGCTGGAGATCTCCTCGTCGATGAGTTTGGTGCCCACGGCGCAGGCAAAGACCACGGGAGCAATGCGTTGCCCGGCGTCTTCTCCGCCGCGGGCCATGTCGCGAAGGACGCGCACTCCGCTGTAGGAGGCATGCGCGGCATCGCTGTGGAAACGCTGCTGGATGCGCTGCGCCCTCTCCCAGAAAGAAACCCTTTCAGGGCAGTCTACGGCAAGGAGGAGCAGGTTGGTGAAGTCGGCAACGACATCGTCGATGCCTTCCTCCTCCGTTCGTCTGTTGAACAGCGGCATGTTGACCAGAAACTGCTCAGAGCCACTCCACCGCTCCAGAACATCGCAGTAGGCTGTCAGCACGGCCATGGCGGCAGTGACGCCATGCATCGCCGCGTGCCTCTGCAGATCGTTCCATTCTTCTTTTGACAGCAGCCGCCTGCGCCGAACAAAGCGCGTCTGCTTCACGGTTTCGGGCTTCTTTGCCAGCGGCAGAGCAGGCCCGGAAGGCATGCTGTCAAGCTTGGCCTTCCAGTACTGCTCCGCATCGGCCCGCTCCTGGCGCAACGCCTTGGCATCCCTCTCCAGGTACGCCTTGAAGCTCCAGCCTTTCGGCGCGGCAAGAGGCTTGCCTTCGTAAGCTCTCGCAAGATCGCGCATCAGTACGTAGATGCTCTGCAGGTCAGCCACGAGAAGATCCACGTCCAAAAAAATGCGCGTTGCTCCGTCTTGGAGCAGCGCAAGCGTCAGGCCAAGAACCTGGCCGTCCTCGATGCGCAGCTTGCGGTGCGAAAGCGAATCACGCAGCTCCGCCAGGCGTTCTGCACACCCGCTCTCTGAAAGCGCCTGCAAATTGAGCACAACAATATCGCTTGCCGGCTTGTCGAGCACCTGCTGCGTGCCATCCTCTCGAAAGGTGGCTCTCAGCATGGAATGGCGGGCAACGACAGCATGGAAGGCCTGGTTGAGCTTGCCAGGATCAACGTCGCGACCGTCCAGTTCCAAGTAGCAGTGGCAACCGACGCCA
>JAEEGL012141887.1_pt1 | contig 21435 bp, 15 predicted proteins | sample 9134231 | NCBI WGS metagenome assembly JAEEGL01 (sample SAMN16246548, study PRJNA631951) | gut metagenome | biome: gut microbiome; feature: rumen; material: fiber-attached | host: Bos | place: Iran: Karaj | collected 2018-10
GCCCAGAAATCCAAATCATGAATATGAATTGCACCCTCGTCATGTGCCTTAGCATATTTATTATCCATTAAATAAGCTTTGGCAAATTCTTTAGAAACTGTTGAACCAAAATGTAACATTGTACCCATTGGTCCGTCTCCATCAACATTCGCATTTTCTCTTTTTGAGTTTTCTTCGGCAGCACTTTTTAGTCCTAATGACTCAATTGCTTTTACAAATTTATGTTGTTGTTTAACTACAAATGCATCACGTGATGCAGCACGACGCTCACGATATCCTTTAAATGATTCATATACTTCATCATATTTCATTTTCTTTAAAGTATCTTCAATTATATCTTGAACATCTTCAACACCAATTGTCTTACGATCTTTATAATCTTTCTTTATTTTATCTAATACTTTTTCTTTTACATTATTAACTAACTTCTCATCATATTCTTCATAAACACTATCGAAGCCTTTTTTTATTGCAATTGCAACTTTAGTTGGATTAAAACCAACTCTTTGTCCGCTTCTTTTAACAACTATAATATCATTAAAAAAATCTTTTTCCATTTTGTTTTCTACCTTCCTTGTGTTAACCTCTTGCTAACATACTTAAATCATATCTTATTTTTTTACTGTTGTAAATATTTTTTCACACTATTTTTTTAAAAATTACACAATTAGACATTTTTACATTTTTAAAAAAGTCCATAAAAAAAACATTATCAATAATGTTCATTAAAAATCGCTTAATTCTTTAATATAGTTGAATTTACACGAACGATATGCTCTTCTTTGAAACTACGTACTTTTATAACACTTTTCTTAATTTATGAAAGTACTCAGATACCTAAAAATAAAATTTAATTAATTTACGTACGAATTATTATCACACGCTACTAATTCATTATAGCACTAGTGACTAAAAAACAAAAGAAAAAGTTCATAATTTTATGAACTTTTTAATTTAACATCAATCTGTTATCAACTAATTCTTATATTTTTTTGATTTTTCCTCTATCTTCTTCAGGAATATTATTATCTTCAAAAAAACTATTCATTACATTACGAAGAATTCTTTGTTGTTTTTCTTGATTAACCTTTGCTGATGTTTCATCTTTTTCAATAATAGCATTTATTTGTTTCATTGTATCCATACTCATTTCTGGTAAAACAACTCTTTCGACATTAATTTCTTTTCTATATTCAACTAATGTATCTTTAGCAAGTTTAATTTTTTTCTTATTATCTTCAATTTCTGCTCTTAGGCTTCTCTTTTTACCCCAATTATCAATCTTATGTCCAAAAAAGATCGTTGTTGCTGCAGAAAATGGAAATAGAATACTATATATTGCAGTTATACCAAGTCCTCTTGCCAACTCTGCTCCTTTCAAAATAGATGAAAGACCAAAATATCCACCACATAACACTAATATCGCTACAGCTAATGCAACACCAAAACAAGTTTTAGCTGATGGTGTTTTATCATCTAACGCATTAAGTTCCTTGTATAATTCATGTTCTTGGGTCTCTAGTTCTTCCAAATAATCTTCTAAACCAGCAAACTTTAAAAACTGAACAGTATCAGTATTATATGGATTATTTTTGGATAATACCCTAACTATACCATCATCACTCATAACAGCAAAGTATTTATTATTAACTTTTAAACAACTTTTATTCATATTTTCCCCCTTCAAGGCTCTATATTATACCATAAAACCCTAAAAAAGTCAAAAATAAAACCCTCAAATGAGGGTCTATTTCCATCTGGGGTAGGATAAGGGGATCGAACCCTTGCATGCCAGAGCCACAATCTGGTGTGTTAACCGCTTCACCAATCCTACCATTTCAAGCGACTAATATATATTATCATATATTAGTCACAAATGCAAGTTTATCTTGCACCAATTGTCTTTTGTGGTGCAACTTTATCCATCAAAATATCATTTTCATGCATAAATGAGGCTTGTTCACGTTCATTAATTAATTCTTCTTCTACTCTAGAACGCAAATTACTTGTTTGATCAAAAAATGATTGAATAATAACTACTTGTTTATCTATATCCATATGTTCAAAAGCTTCTGTATAATACTTCACTATTTCACGTAATTCATTTGTGAATTTATCACGAGCATTTTTATTATTAATTGATAATATATCATTTTTTAAATCATCCAAATCTTTGGTTGTTATATTCTTACTTCTTTTACTAATTCCTGTATCTTCTTTTTCTTTATTAAAATCCATTAAATCCACTATATCTTGTGTAGTTACTTTAACTTTTTCTTTTTTCTTATCATTTCGATAAATAGATTTCTCAATTGGACCTATTTTCTTATTTAACTTTATCTTTTGAACTATTTTCTTAACAATATTCTTTCCAATAATGAATGGTGATATTGCAAGTGTTAATACTGAAGTAAGAATACTTTTTAAAAAAAACTGAGAACCAGTAATACATGTAATTATATCTAGAATAAAGGAAGCAGCTGGATCAAAGAAAGAGGCCATAACAAAATAACCTGCAACTAATTTTATTAATTCTATTGCTGCGAAGTGTGCAATTACAAAAAGGATTATTCCAATTACAAATAACACAATAAATTCACAACCGAAATATACCATAGCATATTTTGATTCTATTAAAAGAAGATTTTTGATACTTTCAAACGAATTAGAGAAAACTTTTAATCCATTTTCTTTAAATTCTTTTTTTAAGTAATCAATATATATTTTCTTTTCCTTAGAATTATTTAAAATACCTCTTTTACCATTCTTAATTATTCTATCATACTCTTCCAAAGCCTTTTTTTCATCTTCTATTCTCTTTCTGGCTATTTCATTTTTATTATTACTTATTTGAACTAATTCATCTAATTCTTCAACAAGTTGTTTATTATCACAATTTTTGTTAATAGCTTTTTCACGATATAATGCAACATATTCTATTTCATCAATCTTTATAATATAACAATTGTTTTTATCATCATATCTAACCCCGTTTTGGCTTGGAGAAGTAGACATTAAACAAATTAAATTTGCCATGAAGTCACTATATGTTTGTTCAAAACTATTAACATCATTTTTTACTGTTCTAAGTCGTGTAAATGACAATGTTCTCATTATTTTCCCCCTTTATTTATACATTCATCTAATTCATCCATAATACCATATAGACTCTGTATATATAATTTTTTTATAAGTTCTTCTACTTCAACAATTTGTTTCAATATTCCGATTGATAACAATGGATTTCCTAGTAATAATTCATTGTTTTTCCTTTTAAAATATCTTTTACCAATTCTTTTATAGTCAACTAATATTTTTCTTATACGTTCATTAACTATTAATTGATCATTTGGTAATAATTTTTTAGACTCTCTAATTAAATTATGAATTAATCGATTGGTATGATTACGTAATCCTAAAGGATTAAGAGCTTGACTTTCAATCTTGTTTCTTTCTTCGAATATTATTTCATTAAGTGCGCCAATCTTAGTTTCAATAACTTTTCTTTTATCTTTATCATGTTCTTTTTCGAGTGATTTATTTAAAAACATTAAATATCTTTCATAATCTTCCAAATCTTCAAAATTTTCATAATAAGAGTCAATTATGGCATCCATTTTAGTTTCGATAACTTGGTTATTGGCTTTTTGTTCTCGATATTTCTTACTAATTGCAACTAAAGATAATAAAACTACTACTAATGGTGTATATTCACCATTTATCAAACTATTTTGTGATTCTTGTGGTAATAAAACATTATAGTCTACGCTATTTAAGCGAATAACGAATGATAAATCACAAGTGTTAAGATAAATACCATAACCATCTTTAATAATATTTTTTTCTAAATGATTTAAAAATATTGATGTTTTTTCTTCAACACTCTCGCCATTTGTTGTTGTTACTACTCTATCCCAATCGGTAAAAACTATTTCAGGCATAATAATCCCCTTCTTACAAGCCTCATATTATACAATAAAAAAACTACTTTTTCAAGCAGTTTTTATTTCCCTTTAGAGCCTATTTTTTCAATCGTACCTATATATTCATGTAAGCATTCTTTAGGATCAATACCTAATGAAACATAAAATGTCATATATTCAAATAATAATCGAGATAAACATTCAATATCTTCAACAATATCATCACTAGTGGATAACTTTTCCATTATTCTTTGATGATTTAAATCTAATTCTTCAAAAACTTTTCGACATTGTTCTTTAGAATATATTCCATGTGATATGTTAAACTTTTGAAAGAATGGAATTAACTCCCTATAATTATCATCAATACCTTTTTTCTTATAAGCTTGGATTCGGTAATATCCCTTTTCCATACCATTTTTAATTTCTTCGTAATAATAAGTCGAAAGATTAGTTAAATCAAACAAATCATAATTACCTTTTAAAGTATTACTTTTGACTTTTTCATGATATTTAACATTCATTTCAACTATTTTATCATAAAAATAATCTGGATATACTCCCATTTTATTAAACATATTAAGGATAATATAGACATTTTCTGTAATTCTATTAATAAAAACTTCTATATCGATATTATTACGTTGATTTAATAAATATAAATCTGAAAAATTAGAATTTAGAATTACCAAACTATGATTCATTTGTTCTTCTTTAATACGTTCTGGTTTATAATCAAAAATTGGATTATAATTTCTAATTTTCCTTATCTTTTCTAAATCTGCATTCATTTATACCACCACTATTTTTTTATATATACTGTTTCATATGTTAAAAGATTTTCTTTATCACCATTAAATAAGTCTAATTTATTATCTATTAAAGTACCATTATATTCAATAGTTAAACCATAAGCTTTCTCAATTAAAGTAATATTATTTTCATCAATATGCCATTCTATATTATAACTATATCCATTACGATTGCTTTTTCCAGTTCCATCTTCATTTAAGATAATGGTAGCTATTTCATTAGTATTTTTATCATTATCACTATCACCAACATATTTAGAATACTCCAATTCATATGTACCAGCATATTTACTATTACCACAACCGGTAACTAAAATAAAACTTAAAGAAATAAATAATAAATAACAAAATAACTTTTTCATATCATTCTCCTATTATCAATTTAATTATAACATAAAGAACTTTAATTTCTTTGTTTTTGACTGTTTTTCTTTTTTATTTTACATATTCTATTGCCATTTAAGAAAATTAATGACATAATTAAATTGATAATGGAGGTGTTTGTGAAAAACAAATTAAATGATTTTTTTGAAATCAAGAAAAGAAAATCAAACCACAAGACAGAAATATTTGCTGGTATTACTACTTTCTTAGCAATGGCTTATATTTTAGTAGTTAATCCTAATAATATTTTGTTTGGTGGTACTGCAGATCCTAGATTCACCAGTGTATTTATTGCTACTGCTTTAGGTGCATTTATTGGAACACTATTAATGGCTTTAATTGCCAAAATGCCACTTGCTCAAGCTCCTGGTATGGGACTTAATGCTTTAGTAGGAACTATTATTGGTGGCGCTATGGGATTTAGCTTCTCTTATGGTAATGCAATGTTCTTTGTTTTAATAAGTGGAATAATATTCTTACTATTATCATTTATTAAAGTTGGAAGAAAACGAAAGATATCCTTAAGAGAAAAAATCTTTGATGGCGTACCTAAACCAATTAGAACTAGTATTTCAGTTGGTATCGGAATGTTTATTGCTTTTATTGGATTACAAAATGCACATATTATTGTCAATAATGATTTTACTTTAGTACAATTAATTGATTTTAATAATCCAGAATTATGGGCTCATGGTGGAGAGGCTTGTATGGCTATTGTAGCTTTATTTGGATTACTAGTTATTACTATTTTATCTCACTATAAAGTTCGTGGATCAGTTATTATAGGTATTATTTCTGCTACGGTTTTAGCTATTCCATTAGGAGTTGCTAATCTTGATATAATAGCTGGTAAATTACCTGGTATAAGTTGGAAATTTTGGGAAAATATTGCTAATTTTGTTAATAATAATGAAGTATTCCTATCTGTATTTAAAGATGGATTTATCTTACCAGAAGGTTCTATCTTAACAGCAATTATGATTATTGTATCATTCTCAATGATTGATATGTTTGATACTATGGGAACAGTTATTGGATGTTGTAAAAATGCTGACTTAGTAGATGAAAATGATAAACCATTAAATTATGGAAAAATAATGTATTCTGATAGTACGGCTACTATTGCTGGTGCATTACTTGGTACTAGTACAGTTACAACTTTCGTAGAAAGTGGTACTGGTGTTGCTGCAGGAGGAAAAACTGGTTTAACAGCTTTAACTACAGCAATATTATTTATACTAGCAATATTCTTATTACCATTATTTGCTTTTATTCCATCTGCTGCCGCTGCTTCTGCATTAATTTATGTTGGGGCATTAATGATTCAAAACGTCGTAGAAATTGATTTTAAGAACATTAAAAATGCTGTTCCATCATTCATTACAATAATAGTTATGCTACTTTCATATTCTATTACGAATGGTATTGGAGCTGGTATTGTTTCATTTGCAATTATTGACTTTATAATTTATTTAATTGATTTAATTAGATATAAAAAGAAAAAAATTAGTACTAAACCAAAACTTGAAATTACAATAGTTACTCTAATAATATTTATCTTATTCTTAATATATTTCTTAGTACCAACAGTATTATAAAAAAAAGACTTTTAAGTCTTTTTTATTTTCTAGTATATTTAATTACATTATTATAACTATCTTTAATTGTTAATGCATTACTATCAATTGTATATTCATAAATATTAGGATTAGGATTTCCTTTATAATAAACAGTTATTTTAGATCCATCATCATCATAAGTACATACTCTTTTAGCTCCAGACATTTCATAAGAACAAGTTTTATCTTCATTAAAGATAAAATAGTAATCAACACTATATCCATCTTGTCTCCATTTTCCAACAAGACCTTTTTTACCACATCCAATAACTAAGGTAACTAGCATAACTAAAGCTATTCCAAAAAATATTTTTTTCATTTGTCCTCCTTAATTATACACAAGTATATCCACCATCAACAGGTAAAATAACCCCGGTAACATAACTTGCTTCTTCACTAGCTAAGAATACTGCTGCGGCATTAAGTTCACCTTCACGGCCATATCTTCCCATTGGAACAGTACCTTTCATATACTTTGTAAACTCTTTAGTATTTAACACTGCTTCCGTTAATTCTGTTTCAAAATAACCAGGACAAATTGCATTACAAGTAATATTATATTTAGCAAGTTCTGCAGCCGCTTCTCTAGTAAAGTTAATTACTCCACCTTTAGATGAATGATAAGCTATTGTATCCATCGCAATATTACCAACCATTCCATACATTGAAGCAATATTAATAATCCTTCCATAGTTATTCTTAATCATAATATTAGCAAAAGCACGAGTCATTTTAAATACTGAAGTTAAATCTGTATTAATAGTAAAATCCCATTCTTCATCTGTCATGTCTAAGACACCTTTATCACGACTTGCTCCTGCACAGTTAATTAAAATATCTACTCTATGCCACTTTCTTTCGACATACTTTGCAGCTTTATTAATTTCTTTAGTATTAGTTACATCACATTTAATAGCTAATACTTTAGTTCCTTTTTTTTCAAGTTCTTCTTTTAATTCAAGTAAACGATCAAATCTTCTGGCAATAATTACCAAATCAGCTCCTTGAGCTGCTAAGCCATGACACATTTGTCGACCTAAACCACTAGAAGCTCCAGTAATAACTGCTATTCTTCCTTTTAAATCAAACATTTTATCACCTTCCAATTATTCTATATATCTATTATATCAAATATTAGGTGATTATTCATCTATCTAATTAAATATTTATCTTTTCGATTATCTTTAATAATGCCTTAGCTACCATATTAGAACTTATTTCTAAAAATTCTTCATATGTTGTAACATTATTATTACCAGGAACATCTGAAATACTACGAATGACAACAAAAGGAATATGAGATAAATAACAAACTTGGGCAATAGATGCTCCTTCCATTTCAACACACAAGGCATTAAATTTATGAGCTATTTTTAAACTCATTGCTTCCTCAGTACAAAAGATATCTCCTGAAGCAATAACTCCTTTTTGATAATTAATTTTTTCACCAGTTAAAATATCACAAAATAATTTTACTAAGTATTCATCACTATTAATATATACTCCGACATTAGGAATATAACCTTTTTCATGATCAAAAGCCGTAATATCAAAATCATGTTGAACTAGTTTTTCACCAACAATAATATCTCCAACTTTAAGAGAATTATTAACTCCTCCTGCTACTCCAATATTAATAACCATCTCTACTTGATAATTATCAATTAATATTTGGGTCGTACGAGCTGCATTTACTTTACCAACTCCACTAATTACTAAAATACATTCTATATCATTAATCATTCCATGAAAAAAATGCAAATCAAAGATATCATATTCATTTTGAATATTAATATTTTTAATAAATGCATTTAACTCTTCTTCCATTGCAAAAATAATCCCAATTTTTTTCATAATACTTCCTTGAAGTTATTATATCATACTTTATTTACCATTTTTGAGATTATTACAATTTGCATATCTTTATTATTACTACAAGTAGTTAGTATTAAATAATTCTCATTAAGATTACGATTAATCGTTATTCTACCTATTTTTCTTGTTTCATATACTTTAGTAATAGTATATTGATATTCCTTGCCTAAGTAATTTAATTTAATCATATCACCAACAACCAATTGATAAATATTTTTAAAATACGCCAGTGGTCCACTACCAGAATGAGCTGCTAAGTAAATAATTGAATTATTATTATCTGGAAAAATACTTTCTGGTAGAATCGTTACGTTTTTATTAACATTATTTTTATCACTATTGATACTATAAAAGCCTTCTTTAAGATTAATTTTAGGTATTTCTATTACTCCTAGATATTCTTCTTTCTCATTCACTAATGGTTTTACGATACTTTTTTCATTATCTTCGATATATTGACTAATTAATGTATCATTTTTTTGATCAATAGTTGAATAATAGATATGATAACATCCAAATAAGGCTAGAGATATCATAATAATTATTATACTAATATGATACTTTTCTTTCATAATACATCCTTCCTATACCAATTAAAAATATTATTCCGAACATTGAATGGGCAATGATATCTTCATTAGTTCTTGTTTTAGGAACTGGTATTTCTATTCTTTCATTAGTCATTTTAGCTTTTACTATCTCACCATTTTCTTTTATTTCAAAGAATACTTTTTCATTAGTTAATAAATATAAACTATTTGCTTCTTTTTCAATAATATAATATTTACCAAGAGGTAATTCATTAATTACTACTTTTCCAAGTTCATCAGTTTCTCTAGTAAATAATAAATGATCACTAGCATCATATATTTCAATTATCGTATTAGGTATTCCTTCACTAGTTACTAAATCTTCTTTAGTAAAATCTAAATGACCTTTCTTTAAATAATTATTAATTACTAATTTAACATTAATAGCTTTATTATCATCTTTTTTTATTTCAAAATAATGTTTCATATTATCTATTACATACTTATCTAAAGATGTATTTTCTACAATATAATATTTGCCAAGAGGTAGATTATCATATTTAGTATAGCCATTATTATCAGTTACAATCTGATCAATTAAATTATCATTAATATCATAAATACTAAACTCTATAGCATGTAATGGTTCTTTTTCATAAATAATATCATTATCTATATAATGATAGTTTTCTCCATATTTATTTATTTCAACACTACCTAATATTTTATTATTAGTAATAGTTATTACTTCACTATCACTTTTTATTTCTAAAGAAATTATTTCATCAGTTTTTTCATAATAATAATTAGCTTCTTTTTCTTTAAGATAATACTTTCCATAAGGAAGATTATCAATTATTATTTTCCCTGATTCATTTGTTTCTTTAGTAAATAATAGTTCATTATTTTCATTATATATTTCAATTATAGTATTAGGTATTCCTACTTTAGAGACACTATCTATTTTATTAATCTCTAAATTTCCTTTTTTTAAGATATTTTTAATATTTAAACTAACATTAATCTTAGTTTGATATTGATTATCTTGTTTTATTTCAAATGGTATCTTATCACTTGGAATATAATTATCTGGGATATCCTTTTCTTGTAAATAATACTTTCCTACTAGTAAATTATCCAATTTTGCATAACCGTTACTATCCGTAACAATTTCATTTATCAACTTATTATTACTATCATATACATTAAAGATAATATTACCAAGATTTATTTCCTTATAAGAAACATTATCATTAAATATTGCTTCCTCCCCTTTTTTATTTATTTCTAATGTTCCTAATACACTATGATTATTAAAATATAAGTCGATATAATTATGGTGTTTATTATTATAATTTAGTTTTGTTTCATCATTAATAGTGATATGTAACTTATTCTTATTCCAAGAGTATCCTGGGATTATTTGATCTTCTATCTCCTCTATTTCATATTCTCCATAATCAAGAGGTTCACTGATAAAAGTACCATCATTATCAGTTGTATGAATACAATTAGCTATACCAGAACATACTTCTTTATTTCTAGTTAAATCTTTTATTTTAAACTTGATATTTGGTATTTTAATTGGTTGATTATTTTCATCTAATTTATGAACTATTAATCTTATACCACCAACACTTAAAATTAAACTTTTCTTTATTTCTTTTGTAAAATGAAGTCTAGCTATTTTTTGGGTTGAATTATCCCCTTTTCCTACAAAAATAATTGTTTTATATTCATTATAGTTCTTCTTACGTAATACTATATCAAATATACCTACTTTTATTGGATTAATAACTAATGTATTATTATCAATATAAACATCCTGATTACCATTATCAATAATCTCATAACTATTTAATACGTTATAACTATCAACTATTCTCATTTGTTGTTTTAAATGACCAAAATAATTAGTATAGAACATAGGTAACGTTTTATGATTATTAACTAATCTCATTATTTCATTTCTTTCTTCAGATACATCAATTTCTTTCCCTGTTTCATTTTGTCCAGTCCAGTAAGTAACAGTATCAACACCAGTTAACTCCCAAATAAGGGCTTGGGTAGCCAGACTATAACGTATATTATTATGACCTGGATAATCTCTACCATAATAGCCAATTAACTCTAATTTTTCTTTTAATTCTTCACTAAACCCTAAATCAACAAATTCTTCTTCACCAACATATGTATATGTTGTAATATGTTTACCAGGTTCTATACAATATGCAAATATATCACCAAACTTATATAAATAATATGGATATGAATCATCATTAAAGTTTTTACCTCGTCTTGAAAAATAAATACCTTCTTGTTTTTCTAAAGTTAAATTATATTGACTTTGGGCTTTTACATTTTTAACACTAATAATAATTATTAATGCTAAAAACAACATCATTATTTTTTTCATTTTCATCCTTTCATAACAAAAAATTAATGACACATACGTGTAACCCCAACATCAATCAATTTGTTTGGTGCTATAATAACACAAAAATTATAAAAAAAAACTCCCTATATAGGGAATACTACTTTTCATACTTCAACAACTCACTAATATTACAATCTAAAACACTACAGAGTCTAGCTAAGACATTAGCATCAAACCTAATAATCTGGTTATCATAATAACGCATAATAACATCATATTTAAGTCCAGTTAACTTAGATAATTTATAAATACTAATATGTTTACTCATAACTATTTTTCTAAGATTACAATATACTAAACCAAACTCTGTTCCCAATAGAGAAATATTATTAGTAATAATGTCCTCCTTTCATAAAAAAATGAGCAAATTACTGCCCACTTCTTAATTATAACATATTTTAATATCTCTTTTTAAATTCTTTTTTATATTGATAAATATTTTCGTCAAATTGAGATTTCTCTTGATCACTTAAAAGCATCAAATCAATCATATGACGACGATAAAACTCATCTGTTAAAATAGATTCTAACCATTTAATTCTTTCTTCAATTTTCTGATGTGCATTAGTTAATGATTCTTCACGATTTATACGATATCTAAAAGCTTCTCCTATTAATTTACTAACCATATAGTATAAATCTTCAAAAGATAATGGTGAATATTGCTTATCTCCTTCTAATATTTCTCTTTCTTCAATAATAATACCAGGACTATCAATTAAACTATCATCAATTGTATCAAAAGTAAATACGAATTCTTTTGGTTCATGATAAACCAATTTCTTACTATTTAGAATAAGATCAACTTTTTTTATTAATTCATTATATTTATCAATAACATATTCACGATCACATTGTAAATCAAAACGACCTCTATTAGCGATATAAGCATAATAAGCTTCTCTTACTAAATAATTAATAGCTAAATATTTTTTAGAAAGAAATCTATGTTCATAAACTAATTCATTATAATGTGGATCTAATATACCAGATTTAGCATATTTTAAGAATCGATCTTCTGGTAATCTTTTAGCTAATTGATCAACTTTATTATATTTAGACCAAAAATAATTAGAAAACGCATCAAAGTTTATTTCTGGCTTTGTCCAATCATATTTATAACCATGTTCTTCATATCTTAGAATAGTATGATATATATCAACTGCTTTATCTCTTGAAACATCTTTATAATACATAATATCTTCTATTGTAGTTGATGTATCTTTAAATCTATCCCATGCTTTATTAAATTCTTCATCCATAACATTTTTTACTTTTTCCATCTTTTCCCCACATGACATATTATTCTAACATTAAGTAACATATAAATCAATTAAATTATAAAAAATTACTGACATTAAAACCAAATTATTATATAATAATAGAGTAATTTATGGGATAATAACCCAGGAGGATAGTAATGATTGAAGGATTTGATAATGAAAAGTATGTAAAAATACAAAGTACAAAAATTAAAGAAAGAATTAAAATGTTTGATAAATTGTACTTAGAAGTTGGTGGTAAATTATTTGATGATACTCATGCTAAAAGAGTACTACCAGGATTTGATTTGAATGTTAAGATTAAAATGTTTCAAGAACTTAAAAAAGATTTAGAGATAATTCTTTGTATTAGTGCCGATTCTATTTCTCAAAGTAAAAGAAGAGAAGAATATGGTATTACATATGATGTTGAAGTATTGAGACTTATTGATAATCTAAAAAGTTTAGGTTTTTCTATCAATTCTGTCGTTATTACCCTTTATAAAGGCCAACCTGGAGTAGATAAGTTTATTGGTAAATTAGATTTAAATAAAATAAAGCATTATATTCATACTCCTACTAAAGGATATCCAACGGATGTTGATACAATCGTTTCTGATGAAGGTTATGGTGCTAATCCATATATTGAAACAACTAAGAAATTAATATTAGTTAATGCTCCAGGACCAGGATCTGGAAAACTAGCAACATGCCTTTCACAACTATATCATGAACATAAACGAGGAATTAATGCTGGTTATGCAAAATTTGAAACATTTCCAGTATGGAACTTACCTCTTAATCACCCTGTAAATGTGGCTTATGAGGCAGCTACAGCTGATTTACATGATATTAATATGATAGATCCATTCCATTTAGAAAAATATAATATAAAGGCAGTAAACTACAATAGAGATATTGAATTATTTCCAGTATTAAAATCCATATTACATAAAATAACAGGAAAAGATATTTATTACTCACCAACCGATATGGGTGTTAATATGGTAGGTAATTGTATTACTTCTGATGAAGTATTAGTTGATGCAGGAAAGAAAGAAATAATAAGACGTTACTTTAATGGTATGAAAGCTTATAAATTAGGAATTTCTAGTATTGAAATACCACAAAGAATTAAAATATTAATGAATCAATTAAATATTGATCGTGATTATTTTGATATTATTAAAGTAGCTGAAAAGAAATCAACTGAAAAGAATAGTCATGTTGTATCACTTAAATTAAATGATGGTAGAATAATTACTGGTAAAGAAACAGATTTATTAAGTCCAATATCAAGTTGTATTATTAATGCTATTAAAGAATTATCAAATATTCCTGATAAGATTAAATTATTACCAAAAAATATTCTTGAACCAATAAAGAAATTAAAAAGTAATGAACTACATGATAATAAAAAAAGATTAGAGTTAGGTGAAGTATTAATTGCTCTTTCCATTTGCTCAGTTACTAATCCAACCGTAGAACAAGCCTTAGACCATTTAAAAGATTTAAGTATGACTGATGCTTATTCCACATATATTGTTCCAGATAGTGAACTTAAAACATTAAAGAAGTTAGATGTTAATTTAATATGTGAACCAAAGTATTATTCAGAAAATGATTTTATTTATTAAAAAACGTAAAAAATGTATCAAAATTACGTTTTTTTTATTATTTTAATGTATACTTGTATTAGAAGGAGGAGTAATGAGAAAGTTAATTTGTGAATTTGTGGGAACAATGATGTTAGTTCTTCTTGCTTGTGGTGTAGCCGTAGTTACTGAGGTTCATTATCTAGGTACTGCACTAGCATTTGGATTAGTTATCGTTGCTATGGCATATTCAATTGGTAATGTTTCTGGATGTCATATTAACCCAGCTGTATCTGTTGGAATGGCAGTATCTGGACGTATGAGTTGGAAAGAATGCTGTGAATATGTTATTGCACAAATTCTTGGTGCTATTGCAGGTGCAACAGTACTTGGTTTAGTTGTAAGAAGCTTCAAACAATTAGGAGCTAACTCTTATAATGGAACTAGTGTAACTGTTTGGGTTGCTTTAATAGTTGAACTAATACTAACATTTGTATTTGTATTAACAATTCTTGGTGTAACAGATAAAAAAGAAAATGGTCATGCAACAGGTATTGTTATTGGTTTAACTCTTACTTTAGTTCATTTATTTGGTATACCATTTACTGGAACTTCAGCTAACCCAGCTCGTTCAATTGGTCCTGCATTATTACAAGGTGGAACTGCTTTATCTCAACTTTGGGTATTTATTGTAGCGCCACTTGTTGGTGGAGTACTTGCAGCATTATTCTACAAGAACGTATTAAAGAAATAAGCTTCGGCTTATTTTTTTATATAAAAAAACTATCTATAAAAGATAGTTTTTATTGTGTTACTTTATTAACAATCATAGCATTTCTAAATGCGGCAATTAATGCATCATCATCAGTTTTTTCTTGTTGTGTATCACCATAAGTAAACCAATCATAAATATCTTGATTAGTTGGATATGTAAGATGCATAAACTTAAATCTTGGATTAACAGTACTTCCTAAATTATCATGATAACGATGACGATTAGTAAGTCCATAGAAATATGTCATTTCATAATCTTCAACACGATCTTCTTCATTAACTCCTAATAATCCTTCTAAGAAGTATGCTAATGTACCAGTTCTATCTGTACCTATTGTACAGTGGAAATAGATATTATCATTACTAGATATAATATAACGCATAACTACTTTAAGAGCATTTTTTAGAGCTTGATATTCAGATGTATGAGCTGGAACTTCTGTACTTGGTTGACCACTATTATTAATATATGAATAATTAGAAACAACTTCTGGATTAATTATATAGTTAGTTATTACTATATCAGCAGGACCTGCTTGTGAATTAGGGTCATTTGCGTCTCCCGTAATATCATACTTACTTAAGGTTACTGGAGGATTATTTGAATCAGGTCCACCCTCAGTTCTTGCTCTTAAGTCGATTTCACGAGTTATTCCTAATTTAGTTAAACTATTAACATCAGCTTGATTAGATGATAATTGAGCTCCACGATATAGTCTACCATAATTAACTGTTCCAGTTACTGTATGACCATTTTCCGTATAACTTACTGATAAGCCACCTAAGTCACGAACATTACCAATAGTACTATAAATAGTTCTTCGATTATCAGTTGCTCTAACAAGTCCATGAACAGTAGGATCTGAATCTAATTCCCAATAATATACTTGACCAGGAATTAAATTATACATCACATCATTTTCTACTGTAACATAACTTGCAGCTGCACCTTTTTGTTTATTAACTGCATCAGATAGATATACACTGATATTACCACCAACATTAGTATCATATCCTTTTGGTTGTTCACACTTAGTTCCTGTACCACGAACTGAACAAGTATTTGCTCCATTACAAGCTGAACAATTATTGGTAGTAAATGTATTGCTTAAATTTGAAGTTAATTGTGATTCATTACCATTTTTCCATGAACTAATATTAGTAAAGTATTCTTGTAGTGCATCACTCATTGTATTAGTATCAACAATTTCATTAGATGCTACATAAGTCCATTTAGCATAGAATGTTGTAGTTCCTGTTGTACTTGGAATGGAATATGGGAATACTACTGGTGTCGTTGTGGCATCAGAATCAATATACCATCCATCGAATGTATAAATGCCATTAGTAGGTTCAGGTAATAAATCACTAGCTGTAATATTAGTATTAAGATTAAACTCTTTTGAAGAGGTACTATTACCATTAAATGTTCCACCATGTCCATTAAGAACAATGGTATATGTTGATGGAACTGGCGTTGGTGTAGGTGTTGGAGTTGGAGTAGGTGTTGGCGCAGCATTTGGATTTTCTAAATATGCAAGTTTATATGTATCTGCACCAATTGGTTCTTCTCCTGTTGTAATCCAATTTGTACCATCTGGTTTTGTTGTAAGTGATGTATTATTAATACCTGCTGAAATACCCTTAAACATTCCATCATATACTATAGCTTTAAAACCACTTCTTATTTCTAATCCATTTTTTGTTCCTTGGGCAACGATTGATGTTAAATCAATATTTCCATCATTTTCTCCTATGGTTAGATTATTATTACCAGTAGAAATAGCACTACCTCCACCAGAATCTGTACTTGTATTAATAAATGTTCCACCAGTAATATACATAGTACCTTTTACATTGGCTACTGTGGCACGTGCAACATTATTAAATACACCACTAGTTTTTGAAGAGAAGTATGTATCTCCACCAATATGAACTGTACCACCATCATTATAAATAGCATGTCTATTTCCAGTAGCAATAATTCTACCACTATTCATAACTAAACTTCCGCCTGTTGATATTTCAACAGCACCTTTTCCTTGAGAATTAGAATTTATTGTTCCATTTTTTATTTCAATATTAGCAACTGACTTAATTACATATACATCTATACCACCAGCATAACTAATTGAATATCCTTGTAAATCGAAAATAATATTCTTTCCACTAAAGCTATTATCTGTTAAATTAATGAAAGAAGTATTAGTAGTTCCTTCCGTTGTAGAAACATCTTGTAATAAGTAAATAGTTGTTGGATCAGTAGTATTAACAGCATTTGCTGCCGCTTGAATAGTAGTATAATAATCTCCATTCATTTTACATACTGCATTACTTGGTGCCCATTTTGCTTTATATGTTCTATCACCAGTAATAACTTCTTCTGGATCAATAACAGTTGTAGTTAATATATCATTAACTGTATCATATAAATACCAATCATCGAAAATAGAATCTGGTTTGGTTGGATCAGCTGGAATATAACTTTCCAAAGAATCTCCAATTTCAACACTTTCTATTGTTGGCGGATCACCATTATCAGAATCAAACGTTACACTATACGAAGAAACAGGTAATACGGTAATAGTTACTGTATGAACATATCCTGATCTATTTCCAGTTATCGTAACGGTTGTAGTTCCTGCCCCAGCGCCTGTTACTTCTAAGCCATTTACAGTTACTATGCTTGTATCAGTTGAAGCTACTGTATAAAATTCCATTCCGATTGGAATATCCGTCATACTAATTGTTTTAATTGCATTTAATCCAATAGTCATTGAACTTGGACCTACTGTTGCAAGAGATACACTAGGTGTCCAATATGCATTAACAGTAATATTTGTATCAACTGGAGTTGATGATGTAAATGTTGTACTAGTACCATCAATTGTCCAATTATCAAATATATAATCAGGTTTTGTTGGATCATTTGGCATATTTACTCCAAGAGATGTTCCACAATTTACTGTTTGATCTAAAATTGTTGTTCCACCATTAGAATTGAATATTACTGTACATTGTGGAATCGCAACACTTACATTTATTGTATGTACATATCCTGATCTATTTCCAGTTATTGTAACGGTTGTAGTTCCTTCAGTTACACCTGTTACTTCTAAATTATTTACAGTTGCTACACTTGTATCACTTGATGCTACCGTATAAGTTTCCATTCCAGTTGGAATATTCGTTATACTAATTGTTCCTGTTTGAGAAACATTTAAAGACATTGAACTTGGACTTACTGTTGCAAGAGCTACACCAGGAGTCCAATTAGCATTAACAGTAAAACTTTCATCAACTGGAGTTGACGATGTAAATGTTGTACTAGTACCATCAATTGTCCAATTATCAAATATATAATCAGGTTTTGTTGGATCATTTGGCATATTTGCTCCAAGAGATAATCCACAATTTACTGTTTGATCTAAAATTGTTGTTCCACCATTAGAATTGAATGTGACTGTACATTGTGGAATAGTAACATTTATATTAACAGTATGTACATATCCTGATCTATTTCCAGTTATCGTAACGGTTGTAGTTCCTTCACTTACACCTGTTACTTCTAGACCATTTACCGTTGCAACACTTGTATCAGTTGATGCTACTGTATAAAATTCCATTCCAATTGGCATATTCGTCATACTTATAGCAGAAGTTTTTCCAACATTAACATTTAAACTTGAACTTACTGTTGCAAGAGATACACTAGGTGTCCAATATGCATTAACAGTAATTTCTGTATCAACTGGAGTTGATGATGTAAATGTTGTATTAGTACCATTAATTGTCCAATTATCAAATATATAATCAGGTCTTGTTGGATCATTTGGCATATTTGCTCCAAGAGATGATCCACATTCTACTCTTCCATCTGGAATAGTTGTACCACCATTGGAATTAAAGTGTACATCACAGAATGAAGAACTACTTACAGTTACACTTACTGTTCTTTCTTCCAATGAAATATTACCCCTAATAGTAATTGTTGCTTGACCACCTGCAACACCTGTAACTACTCCATGTGAATCAACAGTTGCAACACTTGTATCACTTGATATAAATGTATATTCTTCCATATCACTTGGACCTGTTACAGTAATTGTTGACTCTTCAGCTACACCAATTAATATACTTGATGGAGTTATCGTTGCTCCACCAATACTTGGTTTCCATTTAGCAAGTACTGTTATATCATTAACAATTGGTGTTGAACTAGTAAATGTACCAGCATCATTAACACTTATGTACCATTTTTCAAAAATATAATTTGTTTTAACTGGATCATTTGGCATTGATGATCCTAATGTACTCATTGATGAAATATTAGGAACAGTTTCGGTATTAACTCCATCATTAAATGGATCAAATGTTACTGTATAAGGACCACCACTTGTATTCTTTAAATAAGATACTAAATATGGAGTACTATCAATTGTTTCACTACTGGTATTATCCCATTCTGTTCCACTTGGAATAGAAATAGTACCATCATATGCGGTAGTAGCATTGGCTTTACTTGTCTTAAATACACCATCATAAACGTACACAGTTCCACCAGCTTGTAATAGCGCATAATCAGCACTTATTAAAACTGGTGTTGTTGTATCAATAATATTACCATTGTTATCATTTATACCAATAGTAGTTGTACCAACATCTGATTTAACTGCCACGTAATTATGAGATATGATTGTTCCACCGGTAATATTTAATGTTCCTATAAAGTTATTTTCAGTTGCATTATGAACAGTTGCTCTAGGATCACTTCGTGATGAACTTTCTAGATAAGCATCCCCACTAATATTTAATATACCAGTATTATATATTGCCTGACTTTTTCCTGTATTATCAGTTCCTATAACTCTTCCACCAGACATATTAATAGTTGAATTTGCAGCTTTATTATTATTAATTACTGCACCACGACTAGCATTAGTAATATTTCCACCAGTAATATTTATTGTTCCAGCATTAATAATAGTATTTTTGATAGTAGAACCAGCTCTAGTTGAAGCAATTGTTCCACCTCTTACATTTAATGTTGCATTTGATTTATTAAATATTACATAAGAATTACCGCCATTTCCAGTATAGGTTAATGTTCCATTAATAATATCAAGTGTACCTGAGTTTTCAAATAGATTACATGAACTAGCTGTTATAGTATAATTACCTATATTAAGTTCAATTCTCTTATTATTAGGTATTGTAACTGCTTCAGTTAATGTAATGTCTTTTAATATTGTTATCGTTGAATCAGTATTAGCATCAACACGAGTAACTGCATCTGCAAGGGTTGAAAAATACTCTCCATAAACTTCAGCAACAGCATTATTTGGTCTCCATTTAGCATATAAATCTATATTAGCTGTTATTGGCGTAGATGGATCAAATGGAGTTTGATAATTACCATCTAAATACCAGCCCATAAAAGTATTATCTGTTTTTGTAGGATCCGGTAAATTACTTAATGTATCTCCATAATTAACAGATATTGGTGATGATACACCAGTTATTTCTCCATCATTTAAATGTAATGTAACAGTTAAGCCTGATATTATATCCCATTTAGCATATAAGTCTGTATTTGAAGTAATTGGGACTGTATCATCAAATGGAGTATTAAATCCGGCATCTGTATACCATCCACCAAATGTATATCCAGAACGCGTTGGATCTGGTAAATCATCTAATAAATCACCCGAATTCATCGGTATTGTGGTTGAAACACCAGTTATTGTACCCTCATTTAAATGAAGTGTGACAGTAACACCTTGATCTGCTATCCAATTAGCATAAAGAGTCATATTTCCTGAAACAAGTGCATTTGGATTAGCAACATTTTGATAATTAGAATCTGTATACCAATTATCAAATGTATAATGTTCACGTGTTACTGTTGGTAAAGTACCAAGTTCTTCACCACGATATTTTAGAATATTATCAGGTACATTTTCATCACCTTGATATGTATTAAAACTAATCGTAAATCTATCTTCATCATAATATCCTTCTAGAGCACTCATAGGTATTTCCATTACTGGACGAGTTGTATTTTTACTAGTTGCACCAGTATCTGGTATATCTAAATATAATGAATGTGTATGAATACGATAATATGTATTGTTATTTTTTTCAACCCAAATTCCAGAACGTCCTATGGTATTTGACTGGAATCTTGAATTTTCAAACCAGAACCATTTTTGACATGATCTAAA
>JAEEGL014234450.1_pt1 | contig 21435 bp, 13 predicted proteins | sample 9134231 | NCBI WGS metagenome assembly JAEEGL01 (sample SAMN16246548, study PRJNA631951) | gut metagenome | biome: gut microbiome; feature: rumen; material: fiber-attached | host: Bos | place: Iran: Karaj | collected 2018-10
ATCTGCAAGATTAATAACCCTCTCTTTAATTACAAGACCATCAATATCATATTCGAGCGCGGCACGTTCTTCCATAACTTTTGCGCGATACGCAATAACGCGGTCTGGGCTTTTGCAAATCACAAGTTTTACAACATTAAAACCGCAATCCATAAGCCAGCGGATTTTTTCTTCTTCATTATTAAAATAGCTTGTTCCGTCGGTAGAAAGAGCATCGTAAACAATAAGTTTAAGATATTCGCTTCCTTTTCCGTCTTTACGCTTCATTAATCCGTTTGCAGCATTTCGGCAATTTGCCTTGTCTGGAAAATAAGTTTTATGAACTTCGTGAGTCATAATTACTTCGCCGCGAACGCCGCCAGTAAAAGGAACAAGAACGCCGTCTTTATAAATTGCAGCATTTACGCCGCCCATTTTTCGTGCATTTGCAGTAATATCATCGCCAATTGAACCATCGCCGCGTGTAACAGCACGCTTTAAGTAACCGCCTTCATACTGAAGTTCAAGAGAAGCACCGTCGAGTTTATATTCAACTAAATATTCGTCGTATTTATGTTTTTCTGCCCAAGCCAAAAACTGTTCGGGATTCGCAGCTTTTTCCTGGCTTCCCATTGGCATAACGTGGCCAACTTTCGCAAAGTTCCCTGAATCAGCCCCAACTCTGTGCAAAATTGCATTTTCCGGGTCGAGTTCTTTTAGTTCGTCCCAAAGTTTATCAAATTCAGCATCACTAATTTCACCTTCGCCATTGTAATAAGATTTTTGATAGCGGGTTATGAGATTTTCAAGTTCAAAGATTCTGGGATTAGCCATTTTTCAATTCCTTACAAAAGCCTGCAAAATAATATTATTTTTGAGCCATTCGTTCGATAATCCAAAAATATATCAGATTTTCGATTTAGACTTTCTCAAAATAAATTTCTGTAATTTGCCTGTCGGCTTTAAGACCTTTGCGTTCAAATTTTGTCTGTGCACGCCAAGGCTGCGGCTCTGCAAATCCTTGATATTTATTTTTCAAATGCTCAGTTTGATTCAATTCTTCAAGAGCAAATTCTGCATAATCAATAATATCAGTTACAAAGTAAAGGTAACCGCCAGGAGCAAGTTTTTGCGCAAAAAGATTTGTGCGCGGACGTTGAACCATTCGGCGTTTGTGATGACGTTTTTTTGGCCATGGATCTGGAAAGAAAATATGAAAGCCGTTTACTGAATTGTCGCCAATCATATATTCCAAAACTTCAAGAGCATCATATTCGATTATATAAAGATTTTTTAAGTCACGCTTTTTGATTTCGGCAAGAACTTTTCCAACACCTGGAGTATGAACTTCAATTCCAAGATAGTTAATATTCGGATTTGCCGCAGCAAGAGCAACAGTTGCATCTCCCATTCCAAAGCCAATTTCAATTACAATAGGATTTGTGTTTCCAAAAACATCAACAAAATTCAGCTTTTTCTGCTCAAAAGGGATACACCATGAAGGAGCAAGCTCATTATAAGCACGTTCCTGTGCGGCAGTCATACGGCCTGCACGCAAAACATAAGTTTTTACTTCACGCCTCAAACTCGAGGGTGGTACGCTTTCGGCCTGTTCGCCGGATTCTACAGTTTCTAAAGTATTTTCCATATTTATTCCTTTTTACGTTGTATATTACTCATTTTCATTTTCTGGAACAACCAGTTTTTCTGGCTCAATGCAAATTACAGTTCCGTCGCGGCTATACCAGATTATCTGATAAAAACCTGCATCGCGGTATTTTATCCAAATATCGCGCGTTGATTTTAACTCTTGCGTGCGTTCGCCAAAATAAATCAAAATATGCTCTTTGTCATAAATTGCAATTTTTTCAATGCCGTTCTTTTTTGTCATTACATCAGAAAGTGCGCTTAAAACAACATTGTAAAATGCCAAATCATATTGAACATCTAAAACTACGGTGCATTCTTTTTCGTCGGCATTGTAATAAGTAAGCTCATATTGCCCGCAAGGAAGCACTTCGTTTTCAGGAGCTTTTAGATTTGTGCAGCCAGCCCACTGCTGTTCATTTGCTTCGAGAATATCAATTACATCTGTTTCCCAAGTATAACCGGTTTCAAAATTTGTAATTTTGATTTTTTGATAACGGCGAACATCAGACGCGGAAAGTGCAAAAACAGAAAGTCTTGCCTGCGGCAAAGTTTTTTCATCATTATAATCAAAAATAACCGAATAATCAGTTGAAGCAACTTCCGGCGCACTTTGCGAACAAGAGGCAAAAAATAATGCAATCGGCAAAATCAAAAAAAAGAAAACTGCCTTGTTTATTTGAAAGTGATTTTCCATATCAGAAATTGAAATTCAAATTGATGACTGTAAGGTCTGAAGCAGAGAACTGATTTACAAGGGATTCAAATTTTACGTTGACCTTTTTGCAGGCATCATCAAGATATGAAAGATAATACAAACCTAAATCCGTTCCTTCCTGACCTTCTGGCAATTCGCGGTAAAAGTCAATGAGCGATTTTTTATTTGTATTTGAAGCCTTTGCAGACTCAATGTTATCTTTCATTTCCTGGAATTCATCGTCCTTATTATAAAGTGTTATTGAGAGTCTACCCTGCTTTCCGATTGAAGTTGAACCGCCGCCAAGTTTCCAAGAAAGGAACACAAGCTCGTGCTTTCTTTGAAGTTCCTGAACAATTTTTGCGCGAACTTCCGGATCAAAAATTAAAGCATCAATATCATCAATTCCGTGATACATTGTGCGCGCTTCTTTTCTGATATTTGTATTTTCATTGTTCAGAGCAAGTTCCATAACCATTACAGAAATATATTCTGCAACCTTTGATTTATCCATATAAGAACTCAAAAGATTGCGGATTGCAACGTACATTTCGCTTGCACCTTCGTTTTTGGCAAACAAAGTAATAATATACCAGTTCATAAGCCCAAGACGGTTCATAAACTTTTCTGACATTAAAAGATAAATATTTTTTTCTTCGGAAGAGTATTCTTTGTTTGACATAATAGTCTTCCAAATCGGGTCAAGAATCAGGCGTCTTGTATTTTGAATTGTTGCTTCTTTGTTTTGCAAAATTGTACGAAGCTGGCGTTCGCTCATATTTGTACGCTCATCAATCAAATGAGCAGGATTTGCACGGTTATGCTTTCTAACACATTCACATTGAATCAAAGCTGAATAAACATCTCGGTCAAACTGTTTGTACAAAAGCGAATAAACAATAACTTTTGACAAATCCATAACTTCCTGGCGCGAAGAAACAAATTCAGACATTGAGATTTCGATTTTGGAAATATAATCCAAAAGAATCATACTTTGAATAGACTGCGGCGAAAATTTATTAAGAGAAATTCCATATTCTTCGACATTATCTGCCAAACGGAATCGCAGAAGTTTTTTGTTGTGACTAATAAAATTTGAAGCGCCGTCTTCTGTTAAAACCACTTTTAGAGGAAGCTCTAAAATAAATTTTTTATCTGATCCCATATTCCCTGCTAAGCAAAAAGCTTTTTTTATTGTTTACTATTATAGCCGATAGGACTTGCAATGTAAACAATAAAAATTTAAACTATATAAGATGAAAGTACGACAATTTTTTTGCAGCATTCTGATTTTCTTTTTCTGCTCATTAGCAGCCGCACAAAGCAACAGCGTTGCCGGAACAGAACTTTGCAATCAGGTACATTCATTCCTCTCCAAAAATAATTATTCACCAGAAAACCAAAAGCTTTTAGCTTCCGGAATAAATAATTTTCCTTATAATATTATCGTCACATTTAGTCCAAAAGAAAACACTTCTTCGGAAAATCTGATTTTAGTATTTTTTCAGGAAGATGTTCTGAAAAATCAAAAGCTCATAAAACAGTCGCTTGATATTATAAAAAACGCAAATTACCCCTTTACGGTTACAGCGCTTTTTGCAAATGGCGAAAAACAATTATTTGAAAAATCAGATATGATTTTTGGAAGCAGAGTTTTTATAGATTCTTTGAGTTCAAATCTTTCGTACACAGCAATCATTTTTGACCTTGAAGCTCAAAAAAGCGGAATTGAAACAACAGCTGCAGGCCTTTGTTCTCCGCCGTGGCTCATTAAAAATTCCTTAAACCTTTTTGCTCAACAAAACACAAACGCTCAACTTCCGCTTTTTATTCTCAGCCAGATTTCTTCGTACAAATTTATAAAAAGCCCGATTCTTCAAAGTTTTTTTGAAAACGAAATTCCTGCAATCCGTTTAAACATAGATTCAAAAATTACCGGCGAAGAAAAAGAAATTACCGCAAAACAAATCATCACAAAATCCGTTGAAGATTTTTCTAACGTTAGCGACACAAGCTGGGAACATCATTTTTTGATTGCCCGCGTTTTTGGAAAATACAGAATTATTTCCGAATCATTTATTTTGCAGATTGTAATTCCAACAATTTTTGTTTGGCTTATTTTTATATTCATTTTGATTTTTGTAAACCGCCGCTTAAAACTTCACGCGTGGCAAAAAATAGGAAAAATCTGGTGGTCTGTTCCGCTAACCTATTTGATTATAAGCCTTTCGTTTTTTATTTCAGGTTTATTATTTAAGGCAATTTCGCCAGCCGCGACTGATGCAGGAAAGATTTACGGTCTTTTGGCGACTCAAATAATTACATCGCTTTTCTTTGTTCTTGCCATTTATATTATTATTCTTTCAACAAATTTTGGCTTTGAAGAAGGTTCTGTTGATTATCTTCTTGTAATCAGCTGCTTTATAAATCAGTCGCTTTTTATTTTAGCTGATATTTCTTTAAGCCCGATTTTTATAACTATTTGCATTCTTTCTCTTTTTGCACTTACAATCAAAAATAATACAATTCATTTTGTAATTTTTATTTTGATGATTATGCCGCTTGTGCCTTACGCTCACAGAATGATTGGCTCAGCTGATTTAAGCGATCTTTCTTATTTTTTACGCTCAAATTATCGCGTAAACTTTGTAATTCCTTTTGTTTTATATCCGGTTTACATTGTTTTGCTAAGAGTTTTAACTTCTATCAGAACAAACCGCAAAAAAATCTCAAAAGTAATAATTTCAACTATAATGATTTTTATTCTGGTTTTTGCAAGTTTGCTTACTCTTTCTATAATTCGCACTTCGCAGGCTAATAAAAAAATCATAGAAAAACCACAACTTACGCTTTCAACTCAAGGAAGCGGTTTAATTTCTGTAAATTATTATGATACTAATATTTTTAATGATATTGTAAGAACTGTAAATATTTCTCTCGAACGTGAATGCATTCTCTGCGATTTTTTGATTTCAACAAATTCTAATAGTCCTGTTTTATATTCTGATAATGATTACACTAATGTTTCAAATAATTCTGTAAGATTCCGCATTCCTGATAATCCGCCAAAGCAAATGACTTTCAGTTACGGTGCGGCAAAAACTCCTTGTAAAATTACAGTTTCGGCTGTTATAAAAGATGAACAAGGCAAATACTTATTCATCACAAAGGCTATAAATATCGGAGTGCTTTAATGGAAAATGTTCCCCGCTGGTATCTGCATGTAGACTTAGACGCTTTTTTTGCCTCTGTTGAGCAGCTGGATAATCCGGAATTTCGGGGAAAGCCTGTAATTGTCGGTGGAAAACCTGAAGACAGGCGAAGTGTTGTTTCTACAGCTTCTTACGAAGCGCGCGCTTTTGGCGTTCATTCTGCAATGCCGGTTTTTCAAGCTTATAAACTTTGCCCAAACGGAATTTTTGTTCATGGCCGTATGCACCGCTACGCTGAACTTTCCTATCAAATTATGAATATTTTCCGCGACTTTTCGCCAGATGTAGACCAAATGTCTATAGACGAAGCGTTTATTGATTTAACCGGAACAGAAAAACTTTTTGGCCCGCCAGAAATTACTGCGCAAAAAATCAAAGAACGTGTAAAAAACGAAACTGGTCTTACTGTTTCAATCGGGCTTGCTTCTACAAAATATCTTGCAAAAATTGCTTCCGGGCTTAATAAACCAGATGGATTTTGTCACATAAAAAAAGGCCAGGAACAAAATTTTATGCTGAATCTTCCATTAAAAAAAGTTTGGGGACTTGGTCCAAAATCTTTGGAACTAATTCGCACAAAAGGCTTTCGCACAACCCGCGATATTTTTGAGCAGGAATATGAAACACTCGAATTTCTTTTTGGCAAAAATATGGCAAGTTTTTTGTACAATGTTGTTCGCGGAACAGAAACAGCAAGTTTTTCGCGGGAAACAAAATCGCATTCTATCAGCGCCGAAACCACTTTCCCTTATGATTTAACTGATATTTATACAATCGAAACGGAACTTTTGGAGCTTTGTCACGGCGTATTTTTTCGCCTTTTAAAAGAAGAAGGCTTTTCCAGAACGGCAATGGTAAAAATCCGTTACGAAGATTTTTCAACCTGCACAGTTCAAGAAACGGTTGAACGAAACATCATCACAATAGACACTTTTTACGAAATCATCAAAAGGCTTTTTGAAAAACGCTATGAAAATGGACGCGGAATCAGACTTTTGGGCGTTGGCTTTGAAAATATCGTAAAAGACAAAAAACCATATCAGCAGGATTTGTTCGATAACGGCGACGAAAAAAAACAGGCCGTTGAAAAAGCAATTTTAAAACTTTCAAAAAAACATCCGGAAATAAAAGTTCGTAAAGCGCGCACGCTAAAAGTCGTTTTATTTGCCTTTTTGATTTCTGGCGCACTTATTAATCCTCAAAAAGCCGCAGCAAATTCACCAGAACCTTTTGATTTGCAAAAAAACTCCAGCGAAAAAGCACAAATCACAGAGCGCGAAAAAGAATCAGCTTCCAGCCTTTTTAATTATGATATAAACGACAACAATTTTGTTGATTTTTCAATAAGCGGCTTTTGGAAAGCCCAATTTGAAAGTGGAATTAATTTTTCGTTTGGAAACGACACGCAAAGTGCCGCTTCTGCAATAATTCCGGTTTTTAAGCAGGAAGCTCAATTATCAGCTTTGCTGAGCTTAAACAATCACTGGTATTTTCAAGCTGATTTTGAAGACACCTTTACAAAAAACACTTTTGCCTTTGGCTACAAAGGTGAAAATCTTGTGCGGGATTTTAGAATTGCAAACAGAAATATCACAATGTCGCAAGGTTATAGCGCAGAGCAGTTTGGTTTTGCACTTAGAGGCGGTGAAAATCAGGCTCCGGGAATCAGTTTGCTTTTAAAACCACAAAGCGAGCGTTGGCAAGCTGATTTTCTTGTTCGGTACGATATGACAGAAACAAAAAGAGCAGTTTATTACGGAATGAACAAAGTTAGCGATTCAGATATTTCGCCAGAAAATTTTGTTTATGGAAGGGAATTTCACTTTCCACAAAATTCTTTGAGCATGCTTTACCAAATTGAAAATGTGTTTGTCGAAGACAATAACGGCTCATTTCGCGACGGGCGCGGCAAAAAATACAAAAGGCTTTCGGCAGATTTATTTTGGGTAAACGAAAATCAAAACAGGCTTTACCTTTCAAAAGAAGCTGGCGGCGCAAAAGATTATGACGGGAAAATTCCTGCAATTCTTATAACTTTTTTTGATAATTCTGCACCACAGCAAATAGAAAATGATTTAGGAAATTATGATAATGAAAATTCATTTTTAGGCGAAATAAAAAAAGAACTTGGAGATGAAGTTTCAAAAACTGAAAATAATTACCAAAAAATCACAACAATTGACGGCCAAAATGCACTTATAATTCAGGATTCAAAAGGCTTTTCACCTTTTTTGTGCCAGAACATCTACGACAGCGGAAAAAAATCAAAAGCTGATGTTTTTGTAGTTTCGCAAAAATCAGAAATTACAGTTGCAAAATATCAGGCAAACTCCGATTCACAAAATCAAACTTTGACTTTTGAAGATTTTTTTGAAAATCAAAATAATTACATAAAAATCATAAATAAAGAACAAAAAAATAGCGTTTACCCTTTTGCAAAAGATTGCCCGGAAATCTATTTTGGAAAAAAGCAAAACGGCGAACTTGCTATTCGCACAAGAAATTACGCGCCAGTAAAGGAAATCCAAATTTCAAAAAAAGCCGCGGGCGGCACCGTTCAAGCCTACAAAAATGGAACGCTTATAAATGCTGCAACTTTTGATGAAAAAAACGGCGTTGTTACGCTGAACGAAGCAGTTTCTCCAACAGACCGCATTGAAATTATATGGCAGGAAGAAACTTCGGATTTTGAAAAAGGCGCAATTGCAGCCGGCGCGGGTTTTAAATATCATTTTTTACCGGGCTTTTTTGCAGATGTTTCGCTTACAACAAAAATTCCAATTAAGCAAAAAGATTATTCGGCAACTTCACAAGAAATCAAAAGCAGCTTTACAGCCCTTTCTGGCGGCCTTAATTTTGAAAAAGGCGGCCTTGAACTTTCTCAAAAATCAACAATTGCGCTTCAAAACGAAAACACAAGCGACATTTTGATTTTATATGACTGGCAAAATGAACTTGAAGATTATGAAGAAGAACTCGAAGAATATTCAAACGCAATTGTAAAACCTGCAATTCCGCAAAAACCAGAAAAAAAGTCGGAAATTCATTTTTTGCCCGCGGATTTTTCAAATTACAAAACAATTTCAATTGAACTTGATTTTGAACAATTTACAACCGAAGCTCAAAATCAAAGTCTTCAAATCATAATTGATGAAGATTCTGGCACAAAAGATTCAAATAATTATGCTTTAAAACTTTTTATTTCTGATTGCAGAAATTTTGCGCAAAATAAAGGCATTCAAAAAATCAAAATTATTCCAGCCGAAAAAAAAGTTTTTGCAGCCGAAAACGAACTTTTACAAAAGGATTTTGATTTACAAATTTTTGAAAATGTAAAGCCTTCAAGACTGATTGTAAAAACCGAAGAAAACGCAAATCAAGAAAACAAAGTTTTTGTACAAAAATTTTCATACGAAAATGCACAATTTTATTTTACCGCGCAAAATTATCTCTTTGCAAAATACAAAAAGCAAGGCCCAATTTTGAAAATCAAAAATTTTGAGCTTTTTAAGGATTTTTCAATTAGCGCAGAATCGAATCAAGGAAGCGGAAATTTTACAAATCCAAAACCTTTTATAAATTCAAAAGCAAAAACAGAATTTACCTTTGCAAATATCTCTTTTGCAACTGATTTAAGTTTGAATCAAGCTGAAATTGCACAAGCCGGACACAGCGTAAAAACAAAAGAGCTTTTATTTGGAATTCTTTTTGCGCAAGATGATTATCGCTTTAATCCGATTTACAACGAATTAAAAAAGCAAAACGAGTTTTATTTTGATTTTTCAAAAATCAAAATTCCTGTAAAAATTTCTCTAAAAACAGCGGCTTTTGATTCACTTTACGACAGTAAACAAAGCGGAGAATTAACTTTTAACTGGATTCAAGATTTTAAGATTTTGGAAACGGAAATTGGCACAAAAACTATTGCAGCGCAAAAATCATATTCAGGAAAAAATACAAAAAATCTGCAAAGCCTGAACAATTATTTTTCGAGCTGGTACGATATTTCGCAATATGAATTTTCAAACGGCCAGGAAGATGCAAAAACACGAGAAAATCTTTATTCAGGTTTTATTTCGATTTCATTTCCAAAAATTAAAAACAGCGTAACTTTTTCTCCAAAAATAACTTACGAGCTTTCTGATAAATACGAAACAGACGACCAAACTGAAACTCAAGCCCTTTTTACAGACAAAGAATACTTAAAATTGCAGTTGCCGTTCAGCACCGAAAAACGCTACTTTAGCTTTGACATCTCAAGAACTGCCGGCACACTTGAAAATTGCAAAAGAGGCGGCTCATATACTTGGGACACAGAAAAGCTTTTTAATAAACAATACCAACGAAAATGGTTTTACACGCAGCTTCCATTTTACGAACTTTTTGATACAAAAGCCACTCAAAAAATTGACGAAACTTATGAATCAAAATACGAAATAAATTATCGCCGCAAACTTTCAAACTCAATGAAAGATCTTTACATTCCTTCGAGCATAAATTTTGCAGTTTCGCGCAGCATAAAATCAAAAACACAAGAAGAAAGCTCGCAGGCTTTGGACGCTGCCGATTTATATCAAATAAAAACTTTAATCACAACAGATTCAATAAATAATTTTGGCGCAAACAGCCGCAACAAAATATTTAACTGGTTCCAAACCGAAGAATTAACAACAAGTTTGAGCGCAGCCGCAAAAATTCCTTCGGATTCGCCTGGCGATTTCAGGCTTAAAATTCAAAGTTTTGCGCAACTGTTGATTTTTGTAAAAGAAAAAACAATTATTTCGCAAATTTTTGATTTTAATTTTGAAAATAATTACGACTGGAATCTTAGAAATATAATTTCGTATACAAGACCTTCGACAAACAGTTTGCTTAGCGCTCTGATTTATTTTGTATATCCGGATTTGATAAATCAGAATAACAGTTCAATTTCGCGAAAAGACCAGTTTACCTTTGAAATCGGGCAAATCAGCAATAATTTTAGGCAAAAGTATGATTATCAGCATTCAGTTGGAATTGATTTTTTGGAATATTTTAATGTGAATGCAGGAATCGGCGGAACTTTGATTTTGAATCAAAATTCCACAGATAACTTTAGTTTGAATTTTACAATTGGCGCAAAAGCAGAATTTTAATGAACAAATGGCGTAAACGCAATTTATTCATTAACGCATTTTTGCTTTGCAAAAAGTACTCAAAATCAAACAAATGACAAAAGCAGATTATTCCAGCGGCGAAAAATAGCCGGTTTCATCGCGGCCGCTTCGATTCAAAAGATAAACTTCGGCTTCGAGCGGTAAATAATTTGTTCCAAAATTTGTAGAAAGAGCTGATGTAAACGACAATTGATAAATTCCCTGCGGAAGTTCAATAATATCTTTTACAACATCAGAAAGTCCTTGCGGCCTGAACACATAATAAACTTCGCCCGAAGTGCTGTTTACAATGTACGAAAGTTCTTCGTCTAAAGCACCTTGATCAAGCTGAATCACAGAAAACGAAATAGAATTATTGTTCATATAGCACGAAAGTTCTGCAAGATTATATTTATCAAAAGAAATTGAATTATCTCTTGCAGCAGTTATAAGAATAATTCCGCGTTTTTTAGAAGCATTAATCAAATCGTTTGAAGCAAGCCGCAACGCTAAATCAGCTGATGAAGAAGCAGCCTTTTTTGTTTTTAGCGCTTCAAGGCTGAAATCCCCAAGAGCGTCCGGATTTCCAACATATTCCACCGCAGGGATTGCCCCAGCCGCAACAATTCTAAGCGTACCTTTCCCGTTCATCGAGGCGGCTACTTCCTTTACCGCACTTTCGAGTTCGCGAGCATAAAGCTCAGACTTAATTGAACGGTCAATAATCACAGTAATATCAGCATCTGTGTTATTTGAAGCAGCTCCAAGCAGCTTAAGTTTTGAAACCGGGCGCATATTTTCGGTCAAATAAAAGTTTTCTTCCTGCAAACCAACAACCGGCTGACGATGCCGGTTTTCAACGCGAAGTTCAACCGTTACGTTCGGAAATTTTGAAGCATCAATCTGTTCAATCTGAACAAAAAGACCGCCAACAAGTTCCTGAACTTTTGACATTACATAAACTTCATTTGCCGTAAAATCAGTTACAATTACATTGCCATTTACATCTGGGCTTGCAGAGGTTACGCGCGAAGGTGCATTTCCGGTTTTTACATATTCAAAAAGAGAACCAGAATCAGCGTCTACAGAAACTACACGATTTGAATCGCAGACAATAAGACTTCCGTTCCAATATTTAAGGGCTTCCGGTTTTTTTAAGGTTTTGGGCTCAACAAGCTCGCGAATAAAGTTTCCGGCGCGATCAAACTCATAAATACAGCCAGTCTGATCATCTGCAACAAAAACGCTTTCATTTACAACAGCAATTCCAGTTGGACCTCTAAGCCCCGAAAAATCCGCATTTTTTCCGCCAAAGAAAAAAACAGGCTCGCCGTCTTTATCAAAAACGTCAATTCTGCGGTTTCCATAATCAGTTACATAAATACGCTCTAAATAATCCTGAGCAAGATAAAGCGGACCAACAAGCTGGCCATTTGAGCGCCCTTTTGAACCGATATATTTTGTAAAATGTGCATTTTTATCTAAAAGAGCAAGCCGGTCGCCAGAATTTTCGCTCACTAAAAGATTTCCGTCATGAAGACGCAAAATATCACTTGGCCGGTCAAAACCGTTTATTGGGCCTTCGGCACGATTTATAACTTTTCCATTTTGATTTAACAAAACAAGTTCGTTTGTATTATAAGCGGCAACCCACATAGTTCCGTCATAATTTGGCTGAACAGAAACAGGCCCGCTAAAAATCATATTTCCCTGAAAAACGCCCGGAAAAGCACCGGCTTCAGAAAAACGCATGAGCTTATCGGTTGAATCGCCTGTAACACGGCGCTCGCGAACAATTTCGATTTTATTTTCGAGAAGAAGTCCGCCGTATCCATTTTCGCTGGCATTGTTCCAGTAACTTAAAGCAGAACCTTCAAGGCCGGCTTTGTAATAAGCCTTTCCAAGCCAGTCCAAAATCAAATTATCATCAGGAAGATACGCAAGGGCTTTTTCAAACTGAACAATTGCTTCGTTAAAAGCTCCTTTATAATAAGCCTGAACACCTCTTCTAAATTCTTCCGAAGCAAAGCCTTCATTTCCCGTTCTGATTCTGTCGGAAGGAACTTTTAATCCCGCGTCGGCAGTTGTAACCTGAGCAAAAACAGGATTTACAAAAAGTGCTGACAGAAATACTACAAAAGCCACTTTTTTCATTAATTGCCCGCCTTAAGTTCTACTGATTTTATATGATTTTCAATCTCTGCATTATTTTTATCTAACTGTTTTGCCTGATTCAAATACTGCAGAGCATCTTTATAAAGACCAAGCTTGTAATAAACCCAACCCAAAGAATCAAGGCACGCAGCAGATTTTGGTGCAGATTTTACAGCCTGCTTACAAAGAGTAAGTGCTCTGGTTAAATCTTTATCCTGACAAGCAAGCACATAGCCTAACCCATTCAAAGATGAAATATTATCCGGGTCGGACTTTAGAGACTGCTCATAATAATTCATACAGCGTTCTGTATCATTTTGTTCCCACGCAACAAACGCAATTGCCGCGTAAACAGAAGCTGTCATATAGCCTGTTTCAAGAAGTTTATTTAATTCAAAATCCGCAAGACGTTTTCTTCCAGAAAGCGCATAAATTACAGCAAGCAAAAATCGGCATTGCAAAACGCGTTCAAGCTGGCCGCCGGAAGTAACTACCTGCTCAAGAAATAAAAGCGCATCATCATAACGTTCAAGTTTTGTATAACAAAGGCCAAGATAATAAGACACTTCGATTTTATCTGTTTCGGAATCGGAAGGCAGTCCCAAAAAAAATGCAAGCGCACGCTCATACTTTTTTTGAGAATAAAGAAGTTTTCCTTCATTTAAAATTGTATTATTCTGCAAATTTCCCCACCCTTTTTATAAACTATACTATTTTACAACTTAAATCGCATACCGTCCACTATTTCAGTTGCAAGAGGATCTGCATAAACTGTTGAAACTGCAATATAGCCCTGCTTTACAACAAAAGCATCACATTCTTCATTGAGGAGTGGAACTGCCTCTCCAGGAACAAACGAAACTTTCATTTCTTCATCAGATTTTTCAACATGAAGCCGGTCGCCATAATCGCGGATACAAAGATTTTTGCAATATTTTACGCCTTTATAAGAATCTAAAGAAGCAGCATTTACGTTTACAAAAGCTCTTGGAACTTTTGTGCTTGCCAAAGCCGCAAGTTCTTTTAGATTTTTTGCCGCAAAATCAGCAAGCGCTTCATATTTCATATTAATAATATGCTCTTTATCCCAAATTCCAGGATCCACACTCAAAGCAATTGCTGGAACTCCATTCAAAACCGCCTGACGCGCAGCCCCGCAGGTTCCAGAATAAATAATATCAGTTCCGATATTTGCACCTTCATTGATTCCCGAAATTACAAGATCAAACTTAAAATCAAAAAAATCGCTTGTAATACCAAGACAAGAGCAATCAACAGGAAGCCCTGAAGTTGCCCATTGATTCTCTTTGTACTTTCGCAACTTGTAAACACCATTCATAGTTATATGGTGCGATGTTGCAGAACGATTTGAATCTGGCGCAATTATGTACACTTCATTTTCGCTTTCTTTTGAAAGCCTTTCAAAAAGCACTTGAATTCCTTTTGCCAGAATTCCATCATCATTTACTAAGAGAATTTTCATAATTTTTTATCCTTTTTTTAATCTTTTACTATTGATGCACCGTCCGCAGGTTCAACTTCATAAACATCCGGATGAAAACCGAAAATCTTTTCGAATTCGGAAATCTTTTTCTGGAAGTTTTCAATATCACCTTCGCGCATAATTGCATACAAACAGCGGCCAAAACCTTTTCCGGTAATTCGTCCGCAAGTTACCTGATTTCTTACAAAATCAAGATTTGGCTCAAGCTCATTTACACGCTTTAGAATCCAGTCAATTTCCGGGCACGAAATATTAAACATATCGCGCATAGTTTCGTGACTGTGATTTACCGCGCGAGCAAATTTAAAGAAGTCGCCTTTTTCAATTCCCTCGCGGGCATCAAGAACATCATTATGTTCATAAATAATTGAAAGCAGCTTTCGCCTTACATCTTCACCAACTTCGGCAAGATGTTCATTAATATCAGTTACATCATCTATATAACGCCAGCCGCCATAAGCATTTGGTTTTCGCTCCCTCATATCACCCAAAATTAAGGCAAATTCCGGCTCGTGCAGGCTTTCTTCATTCCAAACAGAAACTCGGGGAACTTTTGTATCAACTAAAAGAATCTTTTTATCTTCAAAGTTGAACGGAACATAATCCCAGGAGTTTTTGAAGTGGTCGGTGATTATTATATTATTTTTTTTAGAAAAAAGTGCAGAAAAGTTGTCAGAAATGTAATTGTTGGATTGTAAAAAGCGACGGTTACCGCGTTCGATAACCTGAAGAAGTTCCATGTCAGAACAGTTTAAAGCAAAAAGATTTTTTATGGCCAGCGCAGCGGCAGCCTTTATTGCCGTAGTTATTCCAAAGCCCGCCGACGGAAGAATTTCACTATAAATCGTGATATTCATACCTCCAAGCGAAAAGCCCCCGGAAGTAAAACCGTAGATTATTGCTTTTACAGCGTTTGCCCAACGGTCTTCTTTTTTCATTTTTAACGATGTAAGGCTTGCTTTTTTTCGTTCTTTAAGTTGATGGAAGTAAAATCGTAAAGAAGTATCGTCCCGCTTTGAAATCGCAACATAGACAGGAAGATTTACCGCCATCGATAAAGTTTTGTCTTTAAAGAACCAGGAATGTTCACCTATAAGGTGAAAGCGTCCAGGCGCTTTTGCTACAGATTCGGGCTTCCCTTCGTATTCCAATTCGTGTGCATCATTTATAGCTTTCATTAATTGGGTCCCCCCCTTATTCCCCTAATTTACCTTGAAATTTTTCAATGTATATTGTTAAAATAATAATATAATGGAATTGATTTTACAAGTTATTTTTTCTTCAGTTTTCTCAGCTTTGATGTTATCAGCAGCTATCCCAAATGAATTATATTTATTTGGCTGTCCGTTTTTTACTTTTATAGCTTTTATTCCTTTATATCTGATTTTTAATAAAATCAAGAATTTCAAAACAGCTTTTTGTGTATTTTTTTTACAAACTCTTACAACGCATTTAATTTCGAGCTTTTGGCTTGCCTTTTTTAAGGATTTTGCAATTTTTACGCTTGGAGCTTCTGCTTTGGGAACAGCCTGCATTGGCGGATTTTTTGGACTTTTCTTTTTTATTCCGTATTATACATCTGAAAGTCAAAATAAATTAAATGAATTTTCGCTTTGCAGCTCGTTCAGACTTTCGCCAGTTTTTAGAATTATTTATTTTTCTGCAATTTATACGCTTTACGAATGGGTAAAATCCTCTGGATTTTTGGGCTATCCGTGGGGAACTGTTTCTTCTGCAATGTTTAAAATGCCGGTTATTATGCAAACAGCTTCCATTACCGGAACTTACGGAATCACTTTTATAATTGTGATGTTTAATGCTATCGCAAGCGAAGTTTTTTTACTTTACTATGGCAAAAATCCATTACAAAAATCAAAAGAAAAAGACACGTTGCAGGTTGCAAAACTTTTTGGAATAATTTTTGCACTTGTGATCATTCACGGGCTTTTTCAGTATAATATACCTCGAAAACCGGTAAAAGAACTTACTGTAATTACAGTTCAGCAAAACAGCGACCCTTGGAAAGAAGAGTCTGATGAAAATTCGATTTTGGTTTCGCAACAGCTCACTAAAGAAAAAATTGATGATCTTGAAACTTTGGGCAAAAAAGCAGATCTTGTTGTATGGAGCGAAGGTTGTTTGCGCTGGAGTTTTCCGGCCGGCGAAACTTATTATTCCTGGTTTCCGCGAGAAAAACCTCTTGTAAATTTTATAAAGGAAGCAAATGTGCCGTTTATTTTTGGCGGCGCCTTTGTGCGAAATCGCAAAATTGGAACAGCCGGAAGAAAATCTGAACAAAACTCTGGTTTTAGCGCCAGTTCGAACTCAAATTTAAGTGCTGCTCAAAATAGCGGACTTAGAGATTTTCAGCGCGAACGCCGGGAATATTTTAATTCGGCGATTTTATTTGACGCGGGCGGAAATTTCAGAGGCCATTATGCAAAAAATCATCTTGTACCTTTTGCAGAAGCGCTCCCTTTTTCTGAAGTTCCCGTCATAAAAGAATTTCTTGGAAACGTAATTGGAATTAATGCAAACTGGACTCCAGGCGATCAATATACTTTTTTTGATGTTCCTTGCCGCATTACAGAAAATTATCGTTTGCCGGCTGTAAAAAATATCAATCTTACAAAATCTTTTTCGCTTCAAAAATCAGAAGAGTCAAAACCTTATACTGTAAAAATTGCAACGCCTATTTGTTTTGATGATTCTTTTACTGATATTATGCGTCCGCTTTTTCTAAATGGCTGCGAACTTTTTGTAAATATTACTGATGATTCCTGGTCGCTCAAAAAATCAAGCGAAATTCAGCATTTTGCAATTGCCGTCTACCGAGCAATTGAATATCGAACAACGCTCGTGCGCTCTGCAAACGCAGGCTACTCTGTTGTTGTAGAACCTTCCGGCAAAGTGATTTCAGACCTTCCGCTATTTCAACAGACAGCTATGGCAACTGATGTTCCAATTTACGAACACAAAATCACAACTTACGCGCGCTTTGGAAACTGGCTTCCATATCTTTGTTTGGCATTCTTTTTGCTCAGCTCAATATGGTCTTACCTTTCTTTTGTACCCGATGATTTTATTCCAAGCGAACGAAAAATCAAAAAATCTAAAAAGCACAAGAAAAAGAATTCTAAAAATAAAAAATAGTCAATACTTTGTTTTGCGAATTCCCATACAAGCATAAAAAATATTTTTGTCAAGGAAAAAAGTTTCAAATAAATTCGCTAAAATTCAAAAATTTCTCTTGTTTATCCATATTTAGTGTACTATTATATTTATACAACAATAAAACGCTAGAGAATCAAAAAGTGAGAGGAAGATATGCGCTGTCCTTACTGTGGAAATCTTGAAGACAAAGTTTTGGAATCCAGAACTATGGTAAACGGAGAAAGTATACGAAGACGGCGTGAATGTATTTCCTGCGGCTATAGATTCACAAGTTATGAGCGTATTGACGAAAAACCTTTTATGGTTGTTAAACGCGACGGTCGAAGACAGCCTTTTGACCGCAAAAAACTTGAAAAAGGAATTGAACGTGCCCTGGAAAAACGTCCGGTCTCCACTTCTATGGTGGAACAAATTTCCAATGACATTGAAGATCTTGCGATTAAAAAGGGTCGAGAGAGCCGAGAAATCTCTACTTCGGAGCTGGGAGAACTTGTTCTTGAAAAGCTGTACTCTATCGATAAGGTTGCGTACATCCGTTTTGCGTCTGTATACCGGCATTTTGAAAATCTCGATGAATTCATTACTGAAGTGAAAAACATTGAAAAGAGGGGAAAAAACAATGAGTGATCAGTCAATCTTTCCGGAATGGAGAAGCTTTCTGGGGTCAAGCTCGGACAGTGAAACAAAGGGATTTCTAAGATCGGTGGTTAAACGTTCTGGAGAAATCGCAGAGTACAACAGAAATAAGATTGAGGCCGCAATTGGAAAGGCCATAGAAGCTGTTGAAAAACAAAAAGATCCAGAAAGAGCCGCAACTCTTACAGACAAGGTTGAAGAAAAACTTCGCCTTGAACTTGCAGGAAACAGAGCTCATTCAATTCCTGCTATTGAAGAAATTCAAGACATTGTAGAAACCGTACTCATTGAAAACAAAGAAGTTGAAGTTGCTAAGGCTTACATTCTTTACCGTGCCCGCCACGAAGCTATGCGCGACGCAAAAAGCCTTATGATTGATATTAACAAAACTATGGACGGCTACCTTGCCCAAAGTGACTGGCGCGTAAACGAAAACGCAAACGTAAACTTTTCGCTTGGCGGACTTATTCTTCACAACTCTGGAACAATCACAGCAAATTACTGGCTTAACAACATTTATTCTAAAGAAGTTGCAGAAGCTCATAAAACAGCCGCTTTCCATATTCACGACCTTTCTATGTTCTCAGGTTATTGTGCCGGCTGGTCTCTTCGCCAGTTGATTGCAGAAGGGCTTGGCGGAGTTCCAGACAAAATTACTTCAACTCCTGCAACTCATCTTTCTACTCTTGTAAATCAGATTGTAAATTTCTTGGGAATTATGCAAAACGAATGGGCTGGCGCTCAGGCATTTTCTTCTTTTGATACTTATCTTGCCCCATTTATCAGAACCGATCATCTTACAGAAAAACAGGTTCGCCAGTGCATTCAGTCTTACATTTACGGAGTAAATACACCAAGCCGCTGGGGAAGCCAGGCCCCGTTTACAAACATCACACTCGACTGGGTTTGCCCTGATGATATGAAGAATAAAAAGGCAATTGTTGGCGGAAAAGAGCAAGACTTTACTTACGGCGACTGCCAAAAAGAAATGGACATGATTAATAAAGTGTTCATTGAACTTATGATTGAAGGCGACGCAGACGGACGCGGCTTTGCCTACCCTATTCCAACTTACAACATTACCCGCGATTTTGACTGGAATTCAGAAAACGCAAAACTTTTGTTTACAATGACAGCTCAATACGGAACTCCAAACTTCCAGAACTTTGTAAACTCTGATTTGAATCCAAGCGACGTGCGCTCTATGTGCTGCCGTCTTCAGCTGGACAAACGCGAACTTCGCCGACGCGGCGGTGGACTTTTTGGCGCAGACGAATTTACAGGTTCGCTTGGCGTTGTAACAATCAATATGCCGCAAATCGGATACCTTGCTAAAAACGAAGAAGAATTCTACAAACGACTTGATTATCTTATGGATCTTGCAAAAGAAAGCCTTTGTACAAAACGCAAGGTAATTCAAAAACTTTATGACGGTGGACTTTTCCCATATACACGCCGCTATCTCAAAACTCTTGTAAATCATTTTAATACAATTGGTCTTTGCGGTATGAATGAATGCTGCTTAAACTTCCTTGGAGTTGATATTACCGATCCAAAAGGAAAATCTTTTGCAGAAAAAGTTTTGCAGCACATGAGAGACCGTATGCAAGATTATCAGGAGCAGACTGGAGATCTCTTTAATCTTGAAGCAACTCCGGCTGAATCAACTTCTTACCGTCTTGCACGCCACGACAAAGAGCATTTCCCAGATATTATCACAAGCGGAACAACAGAGCCATTCTATACAAACTCTTCACAGCTTCCAGTTGATTACACAGCTGATGTATTTGAAGCGCTTGATCATCAGGAATCTCTTCAAACAAAATATACTGGCGGAACTATGTTCCATGTATTTATGGGTGAAGCACTTAAAGACTGGAAGAGCTGCGCAGACCTTGTACGCACAATTGCAAGCAAATACCGCATTCCGTTCTTTACAATTTCGCCAACCTACTCAATCTGTAAAGTTCACGGATACCTTGTAGGCCAGCAGTTTGAATGTCCAAAATGCAAAGCCGAAAAAGAAAAGGCTCTTAAAGAAAAACTTAAGGCACTTGAAGCAGAAAGAGAAAAAGTTCTTGCTGCCGAAGCACATAAAAATTAAAGATTTTATTGTACGAAACCGAAAATTCTAGTGTCAGCTAATTTGACAAACAAGCACATCTACGCTACATTTAGTGTGGGTGAAAAATAAAAAAATTGGGAGGAGAAAAAGATTATGGAAAAAAGAACACTTGCTCAGATCGAGGCAGAAATTGCAGAAACAAAAGCTGCATTAAATGACGTGCATGGAACTGAAACAGAAGTTTACGCACGCATCGTCGGATATTACCGCGCCGTAAAGCACTGGAACAAAGGCAAGCGCGATGAATTTGACCAGAGAAAAATGTTCTCTCTCGAAGCAAGTAAGGAGTACGACATTACTGCAGCAGACGAACCTTGTGTTCGCACAGCACCTGCAAAAATGTCAAAGAGTGAATCAGCATCAGACATGGCAAGCGTAACTTATGAACTTTATACAAGAAAGACATGTCCAAATTGTCCGCCAGTAAAAGAGTTTATGTCAGAACTCGAAATGCCTGGCCGTTCAATTGATGTCGATACAAAAGAAGGACTTGCAGAAGCCGCTAAAAAAGGCGTTTTTGCATCTCCAACAGTTATTTTCTACAACGAAAATGGCATTGAAACTGCTCGCTGCCACAATGTAGAAGAACTGGAAGCTGTATTCAGCAAGGTAGCAGTTTCGGCTTAAATATGACGAATCTGCCGCTTGATGAACCTGCGGGCGTTCTTGTAAAAACCACTTGCGTGGATTTTCCAGGCCGCGTTGCAGGTTCTTTTTTTCTAAAAGGCTGTAATATCCGCTGCCCCTACTGCTATAACGTTGGGCTTGTTCTTGAAGATTCAGTTTATGATTCAGAACCTTTAAGTACTGTTGCAGAACTTTTTGCCCACCTTGAAAAACGTCAGGGAATTTTAAGCGGTCTTGTAATTAGTGGCGGAGAGCCGCTTTTAAATCCTTATACACCATTAATCATAAAAAAAGCCCGCGAACTTGGCTATAAAATCAAAATTGATACTAACGGCACGCTGCCAGGAAAACTCAAAGTTCTTGTTGATAATCCAGAACTTCGCCCTGACTTTATTGCAATGGATATAAAAACAACGCCGGCACGTTATGCAACGCTGATATGCGGAAATAAATCGCCTTTTTTTGGTAAATCTGATTATTTTGAAAAAGTATTGAATGAAAGTGCAAAAATCATTGCAGAATATCCTTGTGATTGCCGCGAATGG
>JAEEGL015456658.1_pt1 | contig 21435 bp, 21 predicted proteins | sample 9134231 | NCBI WGS metagenome assembly JAEEGL01 (sample SAMN16246548, study PRJNA631951) | gut metagenome | biome: gut microbiome; feature: rumen; material: fiber-attached | host: Bos | place: Iran: Karaj | collected 2018-10
GAGGCGACGCATGGCGGCTGCCAGCTTGCCGGTGCTGCGGGTGCCGATGGGCATGCCGAACTCTTCGCCGATCGCTACGCGGACAGCGGGAGCGGGCTGGAAGATGACGAACTTATCCTTGTCGGCCAAGGCAGCCCAGACATCCTGCGTGGCGTCTTTCTCAGTCAGAGCGCCGGTCGGGCAGGCAGCGATGCACTGGCCGCAGTTGATGCAGGGAACGTCGTTCAGGCTCTTGCCGAAGGGAGAACCGACTTCGGTGCGGAAGCCACGGTTCTGCATGCCGATCGCGAACACACCCTGAGTCTTTTCACAGGCGGCGACGCAGCGGCGGCAGAGCACGCACTTGTTGTTGTTGCGGACAACGGACGGAGAAGATTCGTCGATCTTCTTTTCGAAGCGCTTGCCTTCGAAGGGGATGTCCGTGATACCGAATTCGTCGGCCAGGGTCTGCAACTCGCAGTGATGGTTGCGCTTGCAGGTCAGGCAGGAACGGTCGTGGTCAGAAAGGATCAGCTCCAGAACCGCGCGGCGGGCGTTGAGCACCTTCTGCGTGTTGGTCAGGATCTCAAGACCTTCCGAAACAGGCAGTACGCAGGAAGCCTGGAGTTTGCCGGATTTGGCGTCCTCTACCAAGCAGATACGGCAGGCGCCGATGACGTTCAAGTCCTTGAGGTTGCACAGCGTGGGGATACGGATACCGACGGTCATTGCCGCTTCCAGAACGGAAAGGGTATCTTCAACCTGTACGGGCTGATTGTTGATCTTCATGTTAACAAGCATAAAAAGATAACATCCTTTCTAGAAATTTGAGATGATGCGAGCATCTCGTTTATTGATAAATCTCTATAAAGAATGTTATCGATATATTGCGTATTTGTCAAGAGAAATTTGTGAATTTAGAACTCAATTTTCTCTTCTATAAATGGGATCAGCCCATCGATGGGCAAACGCACCTGATTCATGGTGTCCCTGTCGCGTACCGTGACGGTCCCGTCCTCCAGCGTATCGAAGTCGATCGTGATGCAGAAGGGCGTGCCGATCTCATCCTGACGGCGGTACCTGCGGCCGATCGCGGCGGTCTCGTCGTAGTCGACCATGAATTTTTTGGAGAGCATCGCGTACACTTCCTGCGCCTTGTCGCCGAGCTTCTTCTGCAGCGGCAGTACGGCGGCCTTAAAGGGCGCGAGCGCGGGATGCAGGTGCATGACGGTACGCACGTCGCCGTTCTCCAGCGTTTCCTCCTCGTATGCGTTGCACAGGAACGCGAGCGCCACACGGTCCGCGCCCAGAGACGGCTCTACGCAGTACGGGATATAGCGCGCGTTGGTGAACGGGTCGATGTACTCGAAGTTTTCGCCCGAATACTCCGCGTGCTGCTTGAGGTCAAAGTCGGTGCGGTCGGCGATGCCCCACAGTTCGCCCCAACCGAAGGGGAAGAGGAACTCGATGTCCGTGGTGCCCTTGGAATAATGGGAGAGCTCTTCCTTGGCGTGCTCGCGCAGCTTGATCTTCTCTTCGGCCATGCCGAGGGAGAGCAGCCAGCTTTTACAGAATTTCTTCCAATATTCATACCATTCGAGGTCGGTGCCGGGCTCGCAGAAGAATTCCAGCTCCATCTGCTCGAATTCGCGCGTGCGGAAGGTGAAGTTGCCGGGCGTGATCTCGTTGCGGAAGGATTTGCCGATCTGCGCGATGCCGAAGGGGATCTTCTTGCGCGTCGTGCGCTGGACGTTCTTGAAGTTGACGAAGATGCCCTGTGCGGTTTCGGGGCGCAGGAACAGCTCCGCGGTGCTGTCCTCGGTGACGCCCTGGAAGGTCTTGAACATCAGATTGAATTTGCGGATGGGGGTGAAATCCTGCTTGCCGCATTCGGGGCAGGTGATGCCGTTTTCGACGATGTACGCCTCCATCTGCTCGTTGGTCATGGCGTCCGGCAGAACGCCGGTAATGCCCTTTTCGTTGATGAAATCTTCGATCAGTTTATCCGCGCGGAAACGCGCTTTGCAGGCTTTGCAGTCCATGAGCGGGTCGGAAAAGCCGCCCACATGTCCCGAAGCGACCCAGGTGCGCGGGTTCATCAGGATTGCCGCGTCCATACCTACGTTGTAGGGGCTTTCCTGTACGAACTTGCGCCACCACGCGCGCTTGACGTTGTTCTTGAATTCAACGCCCAGAGGGCCGTAGTCCCACGTGTTGGCCAGGCCACCGTAGATTTCCGAACCCGGGAAAATATAGCCTCTGTTTTTACACAGTGCGACGATTTTCTCCATTGAGTATTCTGTCATGTTCCTGCCTCTTTCCATATCGGTCTAGTTAAGGTAAATCATAGGGTCGGGCGGGGTATTTGTCAAGTGTAATGTCTCTGTGATGTAACACAATTGCGGCGTGCCGCGTAGTATGTACTGTACATTACAAACAAGGAGGATATTCAATAATGAACGGATTTGGAAATAACTGGCTTTGGATTATTATCCTGCTGCTGATTGTCGCCGGAGATAATAACTGCTGCGATAGCTGCGGCAATAACAACGCATGGTGGATCATCCTTTTGCTGCTGGCTTTCGGGTGGGGCAATGATAATAACGGCTGCGGCTGCTTCAGCAACAGTTGCGGCTGCGGCAACTGATAAACGGATATTATGAGATGAAGGGGCAGGATTGCCCCTTCATTTTTTTCGTATAAAAGTGTACAATACAGATAGCGAAGTCTCAGGAGGCTACATTTGATGAAAAGATACTGTATTACAATAGAAGGCATGGGCTGCGACCATTGTGTGCACAGCGTCGAAAACGCACTGGCGGAGGTCGGCGCGTATGTGAATACCTGTGTGATCGGGAACGCCGATGTGACGTTTAACGGCTCGGCGGACACGCTGCGCAACGCAGTGAAGGACGCGGGCTTTGAAGTGAAGGATATTGCCGAGGTCTGAACCGGTGCGCGTAGTGGTGGGAATGTCGGGAGGCGTGGACAGCGCCGTAGCGGCTCTTTTACTCAAGGAGCAGGGCTACGACGTAGTCGGCGTGTTCATGAAGAACTGGGAAGAGGACGACGAAAACGGACTCTGTACCGCCACGGAGGACTATGAAGACGTGCGGCGCGTATGCGACGCGATCGGCATAGATTACTATACCGTCAACTTCGCAAAGGAATACCGCGAACGCGTGTTTTCCTATTTTCTGGAGGAGTACCGCGCGGGACGCACGCCGAACCCTGACGTGCTCTGCAACTGCGAGATCAAATTTCGCGCGTTTCTGGATCTGGCGCTTACGACCGGCGCGGACGCGCTCGCGACGGGGCATTACGCACGGCTGGACCATGCGGACGGCGTGCGGCTCCTAAGGGCGGCGGACCGCAACAAAGACCAGACGTATTTTCTCGCCGGCCTCACGCAGGAGCAGCTCATTCACGCGATGTTTCCCATCGGAAACATGCAGAAAAGCGAAGTGCGGAGCCTTGCGAAAAAGGCGAATTTAAGCAACGCGGACAAAAAGGATTCGACGGGGATCTGCTTTATAGGTGAAAGGAACTTCAAGGAATTTCTGATGCGGTTTCTGCCGGCGCAGCCGGGCGACATCGTGGACCTAAACGGCGTCGTCAGAGGACGGCACGACGGGCTGATGTACTACACGCTCGGCCAGCGGCGCGGGCTGGGGATCGGCGGGCAGAAAGCGGGCAGCGGCGAAAGCTGGTTCGTCATCGCGAAGGACATGGAGAAAAACCGCCTGATCGTGCAGCAGGGGGAACAGGACGAGCTGTTCTCGCTGGGACTGTGGGCGCCGAATGTGAACTGGATTGCGGGGAACCCGCCCGCCGCGGAGTTTTCCTGCACGGCGAAGTTCCGGTACCGGCAGCCGGATCAGTGTGTCGACGTCGCGGTGGAAGGCGCGGGTGCGCGGGTGCGTTTTCACGAGCCGCAGCGCGCGGTCACGCCGGGACAATGGGTCGTGTTTTACGACGGAGAAGTCTGCCTCGGCGGCGGACCGATCGAGAGCGTGACCCCAAAGAAAGAGATTTACATGCCGAAATAATCAATCAAAGTCTAGTTGGAGGAGGCTGGCATATGCAGAAAAAAACGATACGAGACATTCCGGTTGCAGGCAAACGCGTGCTGGTGCGCGTGGATTTCAATGTGCCGATCGATGGAAACGGCCGCGTGAGCGACGATACGCGTATCGTCGCGGCGATGCCGACGATCGAATACTTGCTCAAGGAGCGGGCGAAAGTGATCCTCTGCTCGCATTTGGGAAGGCCGAAGGGCAAGCCGGATCCGGCGTTTTCCCTGCGCCCCGTATGCAACAGGCTTGCAGAGCTCCTGCCCAATACCGCGATCCGTTTTGCGCAGGATACCATTGGCGAGAGCGCCAAGGCGCTGATCGCCGCCATGCACGACGGCGAGATCGTGATGCTGGAGAATGTCCGCTTCTATAAGGAAGAAACCGATAACGACCCGGCGTTCGCCCAGGCGCTGGCTGCGCTGGCGGACGTATATGTGTCCGACGCGTTCGGGACCGTCCACCGCGCCCATGCTTCCACGGCGGGCGTGGCGGCTTACCTGCCTGCGGTCGCGGGGTTTTTGATCGGCAAGGAGCTGGACGTCATGGGAGGCGCGCTGGAAGCGCCGCAGCGGCCGTTTACTGCCGTGCTCGGCGGCGCGAAGGTGGCGGACAAGATCAGCGTGATCCGCAATCTTCTCACCAAGTGCGACTGCCTTTTGATCGGCGGCGGCATGGCCTACACGTTCCTGAAGGCCAGTGGGCTGGAGATCGGCACGTCCATACTGGACGAAGAGCACGTACCGCTGGCGAAAGAACTGATGGAAGAAGCGAAATCCCGCGGGATCACGATCATGCTGCCTGTGGATGTCAACGTAGCAGAGGCGTTCAGCGCGGATTCCGCGTGTGAGACCGTGCCGGTGACGGCCATACCGGCAAACCGTATGGGGCTGGATATCGGACCGGAAACGGCGGCGCGGTTCGCGCAGCAGATCGCGCGCTCCAAAACGGTCATCTGGAACGGGCCGATGGGCGTGTTTGAATTCCCCGCGTTCGCAAAGGGCACGCAGGCGATCGCGGCGGCCTGCGCTGAATGCGCGGGAACGACGATCATTGGCGGCGGAGATTCGGCCGCTGCCGTCAAGCAGCTCGGGTACGCGGAGCGCATGACACATATTTCGACCGGCGGCGGCGCGTCGCTGGAATTCTTGGAAGGGAAGGTGCTCCCGGGCATTGCAGCTTTGAACGACCGATAAGCACATTAAAAAATAATAAGGAGGAACGCGCATGAGAAAGGCAATTATAGCTGGGAACTGGAAGATGAACATGACGCCGGAACAAGCCAAAACGCTGGTGCTCGAGCTCATTCCGCTCGTAAAGGACGCGCAGTGCGACGTGGTGATCTGTCCGCCGTTCGTGGACTTGGCGGTTGTACAGCCGCTGCTCGAAAGGACGAACATCCGCCTTGGCGCGCAGAATGTGCATTGGGAACAAAAGGGTGCGTTTACGGGCGAGGTCAGTGCCGACATGCTTAAAGCGCTGGGCGTTATGTATGCGATCATCGGGCACAGCGAGCGCAGACAGTATTTCGGGGAAACGGACGAAAAGGTAAACAAGCGGACCGTCGCCGCGCTGGCGGCGGGGATCACGCCCATCGTGTGCGTGGGCGAGACGCTCGAGCAGCGGGAAGCGGGCGCGGCGGAAAAAGTCGTCCGCGCGCAGACGTTGGCGCTGTTCAAAGGGATCGGCGCGGCAGACGCCGCGCGCGTCGTGGTCGCCTACGAGCCGATCTGGGCGATCGGCACCGGAAAGACGGCGACCAAGGAGGACGCAAACGACACTATTGCCGTGATACGCGGCGTGATCGAGGAAATCTACGGGAAGGAGACCGCCGAAAAAGTACGCATCCAGTACGGCGGCAGCATGAACCCGAAGAACGCTTCCGAACTGATGAGCATGCCGCAGATAGACGGCGGACTCATAGGCGGCGCGAGCCTCAAGGCGGAGGACTTTGCGCGGGTCGTGCATTATTGATATGGGGGAACAAATGAAACCGATTACCGCACTTGTGATACTCGATGGCTTCGGCTGCCGTAAGGATGCGCAGGCAAACGCCATCAAAATAGACGGAGCAAAGCATATCAGGGAACTGTGGGAAACGTATCCGCACACGCAGCTTCAGGCGAGCGGACTGGCGGTCGGCCTGCCGGAAGGACAGATGGGCAATTCCGAGGTTGGACATCTCAACATCGGTGCGGGACGTATCGTCTATCAGGAGCTCACGCGAATCACGAAGTCGATCCACGACGGGGACTTCTTTGAAAACGAGGCGTTCCTGTCCGCCATGGAGAACTGCAAAGCGCACGGCAGCGCACTGCATCTGATGGGACTGTGCTCCGACGGAGGCGTGCACAGCCATCTGGAGCATCTTTACGCTCTGGTGCGCATGGCGCGCGATCATGGGCTGAAACGGGTCTACATCCATTGCTTCATGGACGGACGCGACGTGCCGCCGACGAGCGGACTGGGATACATCCAGGCCTGCGAAAAGGAGCTTGCCGCCTTGGGCTGCGGCCAGATCGCCACCGTGTGCGGCCGGTATTACGCCATGGATCGGGACAACCGCTATGAGCGCGTGCAGGAGGCTTACGCCGCGCTCGTCTATGGCCGCGGGCGCACGGCTTCGAGCGCGCAGGAAGCGATGGAGCAGGCCTATAAGGCGGACGAGACGGATGAATTTATTCGCCCGACCGTCGTGCTGCGCGGCGGCGCGCCCACGGCGTGCATCGGCGCGGACGACAGCATCGTATTCTTCAATTTCCGTCCCGATCGCGCGCGAGAGCTGACGCATGCGTTCCTCGATGCGGATTTCCCGCATTTTGCCCGTGAAAAGGGTATGTTCAGAGTGCATTACGTGTCGATGACGCAGTACGACGCCGTGTTTAACGGACGGCTTTCGGTCGCCTTCAAGCCCGCGGTGCTGACGAATACGCTCGGCGAATACCTGAGCGGGAAGGGACTTACGCAGCTGCGGATCGCCGAAACGGAAAAGTACGCGCACGTGACGTTCTTCTTCAACGGCGGCGTGGAAGCGCCCAATCCGCAGGAAGAGCGGTGCCTCATTCCTTCGCCCAAGGTCGCCACGTACGACCTGCTGCCGCGGATGAGCGCCAACGAAGTGGCGGACGAGGCGGTCGCCCGCATTCGGAGCGGCAAGTACGACGTGATGATCCTCAACTTTGCGAACGCGGACATGGTCGGGCATACGGGCGTGCTGGATGCGGCGGTCGAGGCGATCCACACGGTGGACGCCTGCACGGGGCGCGTGGTGGAAGCGGTGCTTGAGACCGGCGGACGCTGCATCGTGACGGCGGATCACGGCAACGCCGAGCAGATGATCGACCCGCTCACCGGCGGCGCATTTACCGCGCATACGACCAATCCGGTCCCGTGCATCCTCGTGGACGAGCGCCTGAAGGACGCGCGCCTGCGCGCTGACGGACGGCTGTGCGACATCGCGCCGACGCTGCTGGAGCTGATGGGACTCGAAAAACCGGAGGAAATGACGGGTAATTCGCTCATTGCGCATAATTAAATATTTGGTTTGACAAGCATGACGGGTTGTGATAGTATATCACGGTGAGCCGCTCTGCGACGGCTGTTAAGCGTGCGCGCACAGATGCGCACCGCCGATCACGGGCGAGACTGGTAAGAGGAGGTGCAGGAACATGTATGCGATCATTCAGACCGGAGGCAAACAGTACAAGGTCCAGGCGGGCGACGAAGTGATGGTTGAAAAACTGGCGGCGGAACCCGGCGAGGAAGTTTCTCTGGACGTGCTGTTGGTTTCGGATGATAACGGCGTGCAGGTAGGCAAGCCGGTTCTCGACGGCGTCAAGGCGAAAGCGAAAGTCGTCGAACACGGCAAAGGCAAAAAGGTCATCGTCTTTAAGTATAAGCCCAAGAAAAACTACCGCCGCAAGCAGGGACATCGTCAGCCGTACACGAAACTCGAGATCATCTCGATCGGTTGACCGCTATGGTGACGGTGTGTATGCTCCTATCCGGAGATCAGCCGGTCGGCTTTGAAGCCACGGGACATGCGGACTTTGCGGATCCTGGTTCGGACATCGTGTGCAGCGCAGTGTCCGCGCTCACGCAGACCACGCTGATGGGTCTAAAGGAAATCGTCAAAGCGCCGGTGGGTTTCTCGATGGAGGACGGCAATCTATACTGTATATTGGGCGACGACAGTTCCGAGGAACAGCTTCAGGAAGCGAAATTGCTGCTGAATGTGATGCGGCTGGGACTGGAGAGCATCGCTCAGACATACCGAGAACATCTCATAATTACGGAAAGGGAGGTGTAAGACATGTTTCAGATGAATTTGCAGTTGTTTGCACATAAAAAGGGCGTCGGCAGCACGCGTAACGGCCGCGACAGCGAGTCCAAGCGTCTCGGGCCCAAACGTGCGGACGGTCAGTTTGTGCTGGCGGGGAACATCCTGGTTCGTCAGCGCGGCACGCATTTCCATCCCGGAAATAATGTGGGCATCGGTAAGGACGACACGCTGTTCGCTAAGGTTGACGGCGTAGTGCGTTTTGAAAGTAAACACAACGACCGCAAGCAGGTCAGCGTGTATCCCGAAGAGGCCGCCGCAAACTAAAACACATAAGAGGAAAAAGGGAGCTGTTTTCGATAGGAAAGCAGCTCTTTTTCATTGCACATGAAAACAGGCGGCTGAAATCAGCCGCCTGTCTGGATTTAGAACGTATCAGGTTCTGTTTAGCTTGATCTGCCTGAGCTCTTTTCGGTAATCCCGCGTGAGCTTGACGACCACGCCGGAGAGCGCACGCAGCGCTATGATATTCGGAATAGCCATGAGGCCGTTCAGCGTATCTGCGATATCCCACGCAAGGCCGATATCCATTGTCGCGCCTACGATAGTGAACAGGACGAATATGATCTGATATGGAATGATGCTCTTGGAACCGAATATGAATTCGATACAGCGCGTACCGTACAGCGACCAGCTTAGGATGGTGGAAAGCGCAAAGAGCAGTATGCAGACCGCCATGAAAATACTGGAGAACTGTGGACCGAACAGCGTGCTGAATCCTGCTGTTGTCAGATCCGCGCCGGCACTGGCGCCCCAAGGGACGACTGCGCCGCTCATGAGAATGACGAGTGCCGTGAGCGTGCAGATCACGATGGTGTCCATGAACACTTCAAAGATACCGAACAGGCCCTGCTTGACGGGGTTGTCCGTATCCGCGGCAGCGTGCGCGATAGGCGCCGAGCCGAGACCGGCTTCATTGGAGAATACGCCGCGCGCAACGCCGCTTCGCATGACCTGTACGATCGTTGCGCCGACGACGCCGCCCAGTATTGCCTGCGGATTGAAAGCGCCCGCGAAAATCATGCCAAGCACTACGCCGATGTTGCCGATGTTGGCGAAAATGATGATCAGCGCGAAGAGGATGTACAGAACGCTCATGATCGGCACCAGCTTTTCGGTGACGCGGCCGATACGCTTGACGCCGCCGATGATGACCATGCCTGTAATGACGGCGATGACGATGCCGATGATGATCCGGATGAGGAGTTCGGAGCTGGCCAGCGCGGCGGGATCACCCGCGAGACTGTTGGCAGCGGTGACGATGGAACTGGCGATGGTGTTGACCTGCGTGGCGTTGCCGATACCGAAAGCGGCCAGAGCGCCGAGTACGCAGAATACGATAGCAAGCCATTTCCAGTGTTTTCCCAGACCGTTGAGGATGTAATACATCGGTCCGCCGACCCAGTCGCCCTTCTTGTTGCGCTGGCGGAAACGAATGGAGAGCACGACTTCCGAATATTTGGTGATCATACCGACGAGTGCGGAGATCCACATCCAGAAGATCGCGCCGGGGCCGCCTAAGGCGAGCGCACCGGCTACGCCGGCGATATTGCCCGTACCGACGGTTGCCGCCAATGCGGTGGTGACCGCCTGGAAGGGCGTGACTGCGCCCGAACTGGCTTCACGTTTTTTGAACATGCTGCCGAGCGTGTTGCGCATCGCGTGCCCGAACTTGCCGAACTGGAAGAATCCGTTCCGAATAGACAGAAACAAACCGGTGCCGACGATCAATATGAGCATCGGTATGCCCCATACCACGCCGTTGATGGCACCATTGACATCAGCTACGCCTTGCCAAAATGGATCCACGAATAGTCTCCTCCCGTCTGTATTGATTTTCCTGCTTTGATGCAATTTGACAGTCTTGATATATCCGATACATATTTTACTCCACATGTTCACATTTGCGCAATAATTAAACGAATACTTCGGCAGCAAAAAATGCAGATAATTTATGAAATATACGGGACGATCCATATATAATGCATCATTTGCCGCGGGAAAGGGGAACCCTAAGTGTGAAAATGAATGTGGGAGGCGTTTGATTTGCAATTTCGGAAACAGAGAATATGCGTTTTCCTGATCTGTATATTGACGTTCCTGCTGGCGGCGTGCAGCCCGCTGAAACCGGAGGAACAGCCGGAGGATACGTTTGTGCTGGGAGATGGGATAGAGATAGAGGGCGTGGACGTATCCAATATGCCGCTTGCCGGAGCGCGGGAAAAACTCTCGGAGCGTGTAAAGGACGTCATGCGCGCGGCGGAATACACGCTGCGTCTGGGGGACAGAACGGAAATATACCGCGCGCTGGATATGCCGATCGAAACGAACCTGGAAGAAGTGCTCAATGAAGCGGCGCACCTCGTTCGCTACAACGGAATCGACAGGCCGCCGCGCACGTTCAGCGTAGCGTGGCGCCTGGAGCCGGCGTCTGCGCGGGAGTTGGCGCAAAGGATAGACGACGCTTTTTCGCGGGAGCCGCAAGACGCCGCGGCCGTGTTCCGCCGCAGCGGGGACGGCGTGTTCGATTACATCGAATCGAGCGACGGGAGGGACGTGGACGAGGAAGCGCTGCTCGGCCGTTTTGCGCAGGCGGTGGAGACGAAAAGCAGCGCGGAGATAGACGTGCCGTTTAAGGCGCTGCCCGCGCGGTACACCACCGAGATGGCGAGGGAGGATCACGGACTGATAGCTGTATTCAGCACGTCGTTTGCGAAATCCCCCTATAACAGCGCGAACAGAGTGTTCAACATCGTCAAGGCGGCGCGCCTGATCGACGGCGTTGCGGTGCAGCCGGAAGAGGAGTTCGATATCAACGGCATTTTAGGCGCGAGAAATGCGAAGAACGGCTGGAAGGAGGCGCCGGGCATACGTGCGGGACGGTATGAACAGGAGTACGGCGGCGGAGTCTGTCAGGTGAGCACGACGCTCTTTAACGCGGTGATGCTGGCGGATCTGACGATCACCGAGCGCCATCCGCACAGCTGGCCCATCGGGTACATCGACATCGGCCGCGACGCGACGATCAGCACCGGCGGGCCGAATTTCCGGTTTCGCAACAGCCTCGGCCGTGAAGTGGTCGTTGCCGCGCGCGCCGATGAAAAGGAGAAAACGCTCACGGTCGAACTGTATGGCCCCGCGCGCACGGACGGCTTAAACGTCAGGGTCACGTCCGAACAGGTTGCCGTTTTGCGCGATCCGGGGGAAAAAGTGATGCTCGATGAAAGCCTGCCCTACCATACGCGCGTGGTGGATCGCGAGGCGCGCACGGGGAAAAAGTCCGTCACTTACAAAGAGTATTACGATGCGTCGGGGCGGCTTGTCAGGCGCGACACGGCATACGAGGACACGTACCGCTCCATTCAGGGAATCGTTTTTTTGTCGCCCGATCTGTATTACCGTTAAATTCTGTTCCATTCCTTTCACGGATTGGTATATAATAGGCCTATCACGACAAAGGAATGGAACAGGTATGCGATACGGGATACTGGCGCTGGATGTGGACGACACGCTTTTCGGGCAGGACAAAGTGATATCCGCTGCCAATCTGCATGCGATCCGCCGCGCGCAGGCCGCGGGCGTCTACGTGACGCTGGCGACGGGCCGCGGGTTTCGCGGCGCTTCTTCGGTGTGGAAGGCGCTGAATATACGCGGGCCGATCATTACGTACGGCGGCGCGCAGATCGTCAATACGCTCGACGGACAGCCGCTCATAAGCGCGGACATTGAAACGGAACTGGTGTCGGAAGCGCTGACGTTCGCGCACGAGCTGGGCGTGCACGCGCAGATCTATCAGAAAGACGTCGTCATATTCGAAAGCGAAAACGCCTTTACGCAGCGGTATACGCGCAGACTGTCGCTGGAATTCCGCGTGGACAGGGAAATTCGGGAAAAGCGCTGGTACAATGTACCGAAGGTGCTCTATTTCGTCGAGCCGGAGCGGGAAAAGGAAGCGATCGCGGCCTGTAAAGCGCATTTTAACGGGCGGCTTGAGGTGGCGACGTCCATGCCCGGATACATCGAGCTCAACCGTCACGGCACGCATAAGGGGAGCGCGCTTGCGCAGCTCGCGCATATGCTGGGAAGCGATCTAGAAAACTGCGCGGCGATCGGCGACAACACGCTGGACCTGGAAATGATCAAAATGGCGGGATTGGGCGTGTGCGTTGAAAACGGGCAGCCGGAGGTCAAAGCCGCGGCGAAGCTGATCGCGCCCGACTGCGCGAACGACGCGGTCGCATGGCTGATAGACAATTATTTGCTGGCAGGAGGAGTGGCATGAAAGAGGTCGTATTTTCCGTAAAGGAATTCGCAAAAGCTCTGGAAATGACGGTTTTTTGCGAGGGCAGGGGAAAGATCCCGCTCAACTGCAGCGATATTTCGCGGCCGGGCCTGCAGCTTGCGGGGCATTTTGACTATTTTACGTTTGACCGTATCCAGATGCTGGGCAACGGCGAGATGCACTTTATTCTGGGAATGGGGCCCACGATGCTGCAGAATCGCATGGAAGAGCTTTGCAACTACGAAATCCCATGCATCATCTGTTCGCGCGGCCACATCCCGCCGAAGGAACTTTGTGAAACGGCGCAGAAACAGGGCATTCCCGTACTGGGCAGCACGAATACGTCCACGAAGCTGACGCATTTGCTGACGGCGTATCTGGATCGGCAGCTCGCGCCTTCCGTGACGCGGCACGGCGTGCTGATGGACATTTACGGTGCCGGCGTGCTCATTACGGGCGAGAGCGGCACGGGCAAGAGCGAGACCGCGCTGGAAATGATCAAGAGCGGCCACCGGCTCGTGGCGGACGATGTGGTGGATATACGCCGCATAGCGGAAAGGCTGCTCGGGTCGGCGCCGAGCATCACGCAGCATCTGATGGAAATCCGCGGTATCGGAATCATCGATATCCGTTACATGTACGGCGTCGGCGCGGTGATCAAGGAAAAATTTATCGACCTGATGATCGAGCTGGAGATGTGGCGGGAGGATAAGGCCTATGACCGGCTGGGGCTGGACAGCGAGTATACGGAGATACTGGACGTGAAGCTGCCGCGCGTCGTCGTACCCGTGCGGCCGGGGCGGAACGTTTCGATCGTGATCGAGGTGGCGGCGCGGAATTTCCTCCTTAAGCGCCTCGGCTACGACGCGGCGCAGGAATTCGACCGGCGCTGGAACGAGGAGACGGGGAAGATGCTGCGCTAAGTTCATACGAAATGCCGTTCGGGCCGCCGGATATCCGGCGGCCTGCCTTTGCGGCGGGGATTATTGCGGGCTTTCGGACGTACAGGGATCGTCGGCCGCGGGGATTAACGATGCTGACGGCTTAAATAATGTCGCCGTTCGCTGCGTTATTATCGATAACGGCGGTTTTTGCTGCGGAAAGAACGTCCCGCAGCACGCCGGTAACCATATTGGGGTGGATCACGTGGCGGTACGAAAGCGTCGCCATGTTTGTAAACGTTGCCATATTCTTTTCTCCTTCAATGGATTTTGAGGAACCCAATGACAGCATATGCCGTTCCTGCGGGAATGGACACCGCGCAAAATGAAAGACGCGCCGTTTTCGGCACGTCTGTAAGCGCGGGATTTCCGGAGCGGTCAGGCGGGATTATCCAGCAGACCGATAAACAGCGGCACGCCGGTCTCAAGGTCGAGCACCGCATAGACGAACGGACTGTTGAGGTTCAGTTCGGTGGGCCGCTCGGCGGAGGCGCCTTCGTCGCTCGCGACCGCTTCCGTTACGGCGGCGGCTTCCGTGCCCTCTTCGTTGACCTCGATCTTGATCTTTTGGAATACCCAGTTCAGGTACAGCGGGCCTGCCGCGCCCGTGCCCATCTTTGTCAGATCCGCCGCATCCGGATCGAATGCGCTCACGAGCCCCATGGATTTGAGGACGTCGGTCAGATACAGCGCATAAGAGAGCTCGAATTTCGGCATCGACAGGTTGAGGAACGTGTCCTGCGCGGACGCGGCGAACGCGGAAAGCCGCTCCGCCGTGAGCGCGGCCGCGAACTCGCGCGCCGTCTTGCCGTCGGTGGGACGCAGCGCCGCAAACGCGGTCTTCTGATCGTCGTAGGGCAGGAGGATCCCCTCCGCGCCGTCCGTATGGATGTACTGCAGCGTTTCCTCAGAGGCGTGCATGAAGGGCACGGTTTTTTTCGTCCCGTCTGCTTTCGTAAAGGTGCCGTCCCACGTCATCCCGCCCTGAAACGGCTTCCGCCACTTTGCCTTCATGTAAAGGGTGTTGAGCAGTATCAGGTCGGTATTCTTCGGATAGGGCTTGTCGTGGAGCGTGGGAATGAGCCCGTTGGTCTTTTCGTTCACCCAGCTGTTGATCGCGTCGAGCGCCGCCTGTGAGGGCAGGTCCGCGGTGTACAGTTCCGGACTGAAGTATTCGCCCAGCGCTTTAAGGAAGCTTTCTTCGATCGTGACGCGGTCGTCGTCCGCCCAAAGCGAGTTGGCGATACGCAGGATGGTGCTGCCCTTAGCGTCGGTCAGCCGTTCGTGCAGCGCGGCGGAAAGGGAATCGACCGCCTGCGCATCGCCGCCCAGGAGCGTTTGGAACTCTTCCAGCGTATGCGTGCCCGCGCCGTTCATGACCATGGCGAGGCACAGATACGCGGACGCGGGAGAGAGGACGGGATTTTCGTCCTGCGTGTCGAGCGCGTGCTTAAAGAGCTCCAGACCGAACGCCGACGCGGGGCTGAAATCGGAGCACGGCAAAAGCTCGACGGGCGGCTCGGGCTGCGGTTCGGGAACGGGCTCGGCCGGGGTGCCGGTGCAGCCCATGACGGCGGCGGGCAGGAGAACAGTGCACAACAGTAGTGCAAACACACGTTTCATATCGGTTTTCCTCCAAAAAAATCATTCAGTCTGTCAGCGAAAACGTATCGCTGACCGTGTATTCGCTGCCGTCCGTGCCGATGATCTGCATGGACAGCCTGTAAACGCCCGAAACGACGTCGAACGCGGGAAGAAACGCGGCGTTCTCAAGATCGGTCCGACCGGCGGGGAGCGGGTCGGGCGTGCCGCAGAAGCCGACGCGTGCACGGAGCGTTTGCCAGCCGTCCGCGTCCATGCGTTCCAGCGTGGGTACGTAGCGGAACAGCGCGTCGCTGCCGGTGTCGTTGATGAGCGCGGCGGGGATGTTTTCCGCATCCGAAGGATAGGCACTCTGCGGGACGATCAGGCGGAACGGGCTTTTTTCGGGGCGCGCGGCGCCGGTTTCATAGGCGTAATACCCGCCCTGAGTCAGAACGGCGCCGGAGGAGAACGAAACTTCCAGCTCCTGCCCGTCAAAGCAGTACAGGCGGAACGAAACGCTGCCGCCGGGGACGTCGCCGGATTCTGCATCAGCGCGCTCCGTGGGACGGATGCTTTGCAGATAAACGAGCATGTTTTCGACATCCGTATCGGACGCGTACTTCTCGGACGGCGTGTCCGGCGCGGAAGAATCGTCAAAACGCCAGATATACGCCACGTCCTGTACAGAGAGCGCCGACAGCTCCGGAAGCGGCGAAAGCGACTGCGGGTCTATATCGGTTTCGTCCGACGTAACGACAGCTTCAACAGGCGCATCCTTCTCCGCCGGTGCGGGCGTTTCGCGGGCGCAGGCACACAGAGCGGCGGCGGCCAAAGCGAGCGCGATGAGAAGCGTCAGCTTTTTTATCATGGAAAAACAGCTCCTTTGTTTCGGGTTTTCAATACTAAAACGCAGGAAGCGGGCTTAAGGTTGCATCCGTATGTAAACAGACTGTAACTTTACAAAAAAAGGAGCGCATGGATGCGCTCCCTTCGGTATGGTTTGTCATTCCAATTCCAAAGCTTCATAGTTTTCCAGGCAACCCTCGGCCGAAATTGGCCCGATCACCGCGTTGCCGTACTGCGTGCTGACGAGCAGCGTGCTGTTTTTCAGCAGCGCGTTGACCTCGTCCGCAAAGGCGGTCATTTCCGGCGTTATCCGTTCCAAACCGTCGACAGTAAAGTGGATGCTGTTTTCCGCGACGACGCGTTCCGTCCCGTTTTCCAGCGTAAAGAGCGAATAGGCGTAATCGCCGTATCCCTGAGAAACCGACGGGTTGTAGCGCATCAGACAGCTTTCCCCGTCCAGCGTGCAGAGGAATAACGAGTTCCAGCCCGCATGCGAGGTGCCGGCGGGTTCGCTCCACAGCAGCGTGCCGTCGGGCCGCAATACCTTCAGCGTGTACACATAGGAATCGGACTGTTCCACGACGAGCAGCTCTTCCGCTCCGTCGCGGTCGAGGTCGGCGCGCATGGAGGGGATCACAGCCTGCGTGGACGAGATCACGGCGCCGCCCGGCCAGGCGTCCGTCTGCTTCATGATGAGGCCGCTGCCCGCCAGCGACGCGTTGTAGACGGCCGCAGCATTGCCGCTCGTATCCGCGTCGCTCGCAATGTACACGGTACCTTGGCGGGCGGTGCTTTCACCGTTGAAAACGGCGGAAAAGGTAATTTGCGCGCTCTCTTCCGTCTGCAGGGAGTCGTCCGCGATGAACGGACTCCAGTAAAGCACGCTGCCGGTCGGAACGGTGATGCTCGCGCCCCGTTGATCGGTGTCCAGACACAGGAGCGTCCCTGCGGTACAGGCGGCGGAGACTTCGGCGCACGGCAGGTTGAAGTACAGCGGGAACGCCGGATAGACGGAGCTGAGCTGCGGCCGGAACTGCCACTGCACCGCGCTGCCGTTCGCTTCCGGCACGAGCGTGTAGACGCTCCAGATAAATCTGCCCATCTGGGCGTTTTCGCGGGTCTCGACGAGCCAGAGCTGGTTCTTGACGTTCAGGAGGAAGCGATGTTCATCCAGGTAGCGGTACGGGATCTCGGCCGGCGCGGTAAAATTGAGGGAGCTGACCGCGCTTTCGGAGGAAAGACGCGGCGCAAACAGGGAGAGCCAGCCTTCCTTCGTGTAAGGGAATTCCTGCCACTGCGGGGAGAGCAGGGACGAAACTGCCTGCACGCTGCCGGAACTCCTGTCGAGGATATAGAAGCTGTTGTCACCCAACAGATAACGGCAGCCGTTGTCGCCGTTGATCGCGGCGAAGGAGCTTAACGGGTTCATATAAAGGCACTCGGACGTGACGTAAGCCACAGCCGTTTCATCGATGTCCGTGAGCGTTTCGGTGTCCTGCAGCGGGAAAAGCACCTTTAAGGCGTAACAGCCGCTTCCCGTTTCGATGCGGTAGACGGCGTACTCGTCGCGCGCGTCGTTCCTGCGGCGCACGTCCAGCATGTAGCCGCCGTCCGCATTCTTCTGCAGTTCGTAGGTATGCTCCTCTCTGACCGCCTCGTCCCCGTTTGGATACGCGAAGTAATCCTCATTTACCGTCAGCGTGTCGGGAGACCGGTCGGAAAGGAAGGTGAGCGTGCCTTCCTCATACGCGGCGATGGCGGGCATGGAAGCGTTGTCAAAGCCGAAGCGCTCCTTCGCGTACCATTGCGGTTTGCAGAACATTTCCCTGCCGGCGGTACCCACGATACAGCTTATTTCGTCCGCTCGCGCGAGCCTGAAAAGCCAGCGGATGGAGGAACTGTCCGTTCCGCCTTCCGTGCCGCGGTAGCCGTAGCTTAAATACACGTCGCCGTTGTTCTGCTGCAGCAGATAATAGAATACGGCGTTTTCGCTGTCTGGCACGTCAAGCTGCCATGCCTTTTGGTTTTCGCGCCGGAGCGCGGCGGAGAGGTCTTTTTCCTGCCAGCCGGAATCGAGGAAATAACGGTCGAAGCTGCCTTCCGTCAGCGCGGTTTCGTCGAAGCTGCCGGCGCGCAGCCAGTCGCCTGTTTCCTGGTTTTCCAGCACCGACAGCTGCCAGCCCGCGTCGATGCGGTCGATCCGGTAGAGCGGCGCGGTCTGCGGGGTGTAGGAAAAGGAATAAACGAGCGAATCGTAGACGAGACTTTCCACACGGTATGTGTGCCCGAACGGCTGCGCCTGCTCCTTCGGCTGCGCGGGATTCGCGGCGCAGGCCGCCACGGCCGCGACGCAGAGCGCCGCTACGAGCAGAGTGACCCACACCTTGGGACGCTTCCAGTTCAGTACGTTCTTGATGCGGCTTTTTACGCTCGTCTCGCCGAACGCCAGCGGGCTCGGCGACGGGAAGCGCCGGTTGGCGGCGAAGGAGAGCAGCGAAACGCTGTAAGACTTGCGGATATTGCTTTCGCCGGCGAGAACCCTTTCGTCGCAGCTCATCTCCATATCCTTTCCCATCAGATAAAAGGCGAGGTAGCACAGCGGGTTGAACCAGTGCACGGCCAGAAGAAGGAACGCGAACGGCTTTATGACGTGGTCGAACCGCCGGATATGATGCCGTTCGTGGGCAAGCACGTAACGGCGGGTGCGCTCATCCAGACCGAACGGGATGTAGATCTTCGGGCGAAACAGGCCCAGTATAAAGGGCGAACGTACATGCTCCGACTGGTAGACGTTCCCTTCCAAAAGCACGGCGCTTGCCATGCGGCGGCGCAGCTTAAGGAAGCTTACGACGCCGTAGATCAGGAACGCCAGGATACCGGCGCACCAGAGTGCGGTTCCGACGGCGATCCATATCTGCATCGGATTGACGCTGGCTGCCGGTGCGGCGGCGGGGAGTATTTCGGCGATCGCGGAGTTGGCCGCGGGGATCCCCGCCGTGATCTGCGGCTGAGGCGCCTGCGCGATGCTTTGCGGGACGTATTCGAGCATGGCCGCGCCCGCGCTTTGCGCCCGCGTCATATCGAAAGGACTGAGACTGAACAGACTGAATATGGATTGGAAGGAGATGGGACAGCACAGCCGGAAGCCCGCCGCGCTCCAAAGCAGGTACGAATATCGCTTCGGCGCCTTGCGGATGAGCAGCCGGATGATGAGCACGGCGGCGATCACATAGCTTGCCGTAATGCTCATGTTGAGGACTTTTAAAAACACGGCGTCCATGTCAGCCCTCCTGATGCGCGTCGATGAGGCGCTTTAATTCCGCCGCCTCCTCTTCGGAGATGGTCTTGCCGCCGAGGAAGGAAGCGAGGAAGCTCGGGAGCGACCCTTGGAACGTGTGCTCCACAAAGTGCTCGCTGGCGAACGCCTGTACGCGCTCCCGCGGCACCAAAGCGGTCACGACGGTATCCTGGTTTTGCGCGAAGCCTTTCTCACAGAGCTTTTTGAGCGTCGTATAGGTAGTGGGCTTTTTCCAACCCAGCTTCTGCGCACACAGCTCGACCAGCTTTCGGGACGGCAGCGGCTCGTTATCCCAGATCACGGTCATGAAACGGTAATCGCTTTCGCATAATTTCAGATTTTCCATATGATACTCCTTGGGCAATACTTGGTTGGTAATTACAAACCGCATACATAGTCTATAACTACCAACCAAAATTGTCAAGCGTATTCCTATTCTTTTTACAGCTTTTTTTCGATTAGGGATCGTGCGGGAAATGCCGTTTATCCGTTGGTGAGGTTGCCGTCGCTCCATATGGGGATCGCGTCGCCGAGGTATTTTGGCTTTGGCTGAAAGATCGACGTGAAGAAATCCTTTACGCGCGCGAACGTTTCCCTAAGGTCGTTGCGCCGCTGTCCGGCATAGGGCCGGAGGCTCGCGCTCACGCCGTACGCGTCCAGCCCCAGCGCGCGGGCGACGTAAACGGCGCGGTAAAGGTGGAATTCCTGCGTGACGATCAGGACGCGTTTGATCTGAAAGACGTCGCGTGCGCGGTACATGCTTTCATAAGTGGAAAATCCGGCGTGATCCATAAAAATATCTTCGGGCGAAACGCCGCGATCCGCCGCGTAGGACTTCATCACGTTGACTTCGTCGTAGCTGCTGCGGCCGTGGTCGCCGCTCATCAGGAGCTTTGGTGCCGCGCCGTTTTGGTAGAGACCCAGAGCGGTCTTCAGCCGGTCTTCCAGCATGTGGCTGGGATAGGCGTTTTCGCCTTCGCCCCACACGCCCGCGCCGAGGACGAGGATGCAGTCGAAGCTCTGCGCGCAGGCGGTATCGGCGTCCAGAATGCGATCCTTCGCGCGCAGTGTGACGTAGCCGCTCACGGCAAGCGGAACGAGGATCAGGAGCAGCACGACGACGGCTGCGGCGATCCATATTTTGCGGGCTTTGTGCGGTTTCTTCATCTTGACCATATTTACAGTATAACAAGTTGCGGCGGCGTATTTTGAAAACAAACGGTGAATAATGCGCAAAAAAGCGTCCGTGAAAGCGCGCGGACGCCATGGAAAAGCGATGTGTTCGAATAAGTGCGGCGCGCCGCCGTCAGGGCTCGGGGTTTTCGTCCGGGTCGCGGGTCAGACGGTCGAACAGGAGCGGATAGATCTCCGGCGCGACGTGCGGCCAGTTTTTGCGGGCGAGGTTGGCGGTGCGCGAATCGGGCAGCACCAGCGAAACTTCAAAAGCTACTGTATTCCGGTCGAATACCTTCAGCTGTACGCGATACCCGTTCCCTATGTGCTCGATATGGGCGGCGTACTGCAGCTCGATGCGCAGGGCTTCGGCATGCGTCTTTGCGTACTCGGCCATCTGCGCCCTCTGCGAATACGGGACGGTCTCCTCAAAAAGCTTAAGAGCCTCCTGCCCGGAAGGCGACAGCAGGTAGACGCGTCCGCACGCGCGATCCACGGAGAGAACGTAGCCGTCCGATTCCAGTTCGTAGAGCGTCGTGTAAAAATCGAAAAAATTCATCCAGCCGTTTTCGGCCATGACGCGATACAGAACATCCGCCGTGATCTCGATGTGCAGGCGGTCTATCAGATACAGGACGATCAACCGGTTGTAAACGAATTCATCTGCGAAATAAGGCATATTTTTCCACTCCTTGCCATTGAAATCAGTATAGCATACGCGGCGAATCCCGCCAAGTAGGAGCGATGTTAAAATTTCCTCTTGCATTTAGGGCGGATTTATGTATAATAAATACTGCGACGAGGGGTTATAGCTCAGCTGGTCAGAGCGCTACGTTGACATCGTAGAGGTCGTTGGTTCGATCCCAACTAATCCCACCATCGAAATCCTGATATGTGCGTCACGTTTTGGTTATAAACCC
>JAEEGL014547651.1_pt1 | contig 21434 bp, 15 predicted proteins | sample 9134231 | NCBI WGS metagenome assembly JAEEGL01 (sample SAMN16246548, study PRJNA631951) | gut metagenome | biome: gut microbiome; feature: rumen; material: fiber-attached | host: Bos | place: Iran: Karaj | collected 2018-10
CCTTCTTTCGGCAAATGAGGGAGAGCCGTTGAAGCCGCTTTCCAAGGTCGCGTCCGGCGGCGAGCTTTCAAGGATAATGCTTGCGCTCAAGACCGTCATAACCGACGCCGACGGCATACCGACGCTCATATTCGACGAGGTCGACACGGGCATAAGCGGCGCCACCGCGAATACCGTTGGGCTTCGAATGAAGCATATAGCGGGGTCGCATCAGGTGCTCTGCGTCACCCATCTGCCGCAGATCGCGGCATTTGCCGATTCGCATTACGTGGTATCAAAGTCCGAGCGAGGCGGCAAAACTGTCACCTCGGTCAAAAAGCTCGGCGATGACGAACGGCCGAAGGAGCTCGCGCGCATAATGGGCGATGAAAGCTCAAGCTCCGCCGCCGTATCGCATGCCGCCGAGCTGATCAAAAAAGCGCGCGAGGCGGAGCTGCGTTAGAATATAAAAGCAGGTTTCTTCAAAAACTGTTTCAGATATTTTTTTGAAGGAGCATGCTATGCGAAAAACTCTTGTACCCACACTGCGCCATATCCGGGGAAGGCTCATAAAGGCGCTTTCCATAATGGCCGCGGCGGCGATATTCATAATGAATCACTCTCCCGCGATGATCCAACTGCGGGAAATGCCCGAAGTGCTCTTTGCCGAGGATGAAGCGGCTCTGGAAGCCCGCATAGGGGAGTATTCCCAAAAAGGCATTTCGGTAAGCGCCGACGCAGGCCTTGACGAAAGGCTCGGCCAAAGCAGCGTGCTTCTCTGCCTGCCTTCCGGGCTGCCTGTCAGGAGCATCCCCGTATTCATAGGAGAAAGGCCGGGCCTTGCGCCGGGCGGCGAAGCGGTGGGGATCAGCATCCGCACCCGCGGCGTGCTCATAGTCGGCATAAATGAGTTCAAGGATATAAACGGGCGAAACGTATCGCCTGCGGCGGAAGCGGGGCTCAAGCCGGGCGATATCGTGACCGCGGTCAACGATATACCGATCGCTTCATCAGCCGAGCTTTCGGAGCTTATAGCGGATTCGCCCGATAGCACCAAGCTTGAGATAGAGCGGGGCGGTGTTAAAAAAAGCATACGCCTGACGCCCGCGTTATCGCAGGAGGGCTCCCACAAGATCGGTGCATGGGTGCGCGACAGCACGGTGGGAGTTGGAACGCTTTCGTTTTTTGATCCCGCAAGCCGCGAATATGCCGCGCTGGGGCATCCCGTGCTCGATCCCGACACCGGCACGCTCATGGAGGTGCGAAACGGCGACCTAGTGCTTGCTCAAATACTGGGCATAACGAAGGGCCGCCAGGGCGTTCCGGGCGAGCTGCACGGCTCGTTCTCGAACGAAAGCGAGCATATCGGCTCTATTATCGCCAATACCGATCTCGGTATAAGCGGTTTTATGGAAACGGATAACGAAGCGCTCTTATCAAAGCCTGCGCTTCCCGCCGCATTCCCCGACGAGGTCAAGCTTGGCGAAGCGGTCCTGCTGTCATCCGCATCTGGGCGGCTTGAGGAGTATTCCTGCCGCATAATCCGGGCGGGAAAGCAGTCCGAGCCTGCGCCTAAGGGGCTTGTGATCGAGATAACCGACGAAAGGCTGCTTGAGCTGACCGGCGGTATAGTGCAGGGGATGAGCGGAAGCCCCATAATACAGGACGGCAGGCTGGTGGGCGCTGTTACACACGTGTTCGTAAACGACCCCAAAAAGGGCTACGGAGCATACGCATATTGGATGTATAAGGTATTCGGAGGGAGGTTTTGATGGATAATCGATATCTTTCGGTGGAACAGAGGGCTGTGTTCCTTGGAGTGCGAAACGATTATATCGACGCGCTTATTGAAAACATCGGGCGGGAGCTTACGATCAACTTCGTATTTGTCGATACCGAAGAAGAGCTTATCGAAAAGTGTTATTCGTATGAGCCCGCGCTTATTTTGACCGATCTCACTCCAAAATACATGACGATCATAATCAAGGCCGCAAGGATCCGGAAATACCGCCATTCCGTAAGCATAGGGTTATTGAACGCAAGCTGCGATAACGGATCGCGGCTCATTGAAGAGCATATACTCAGTGAAGAAGTGGTCAAGACCGGGGATCCCGTATCGGACAGCGTCAACGTGATATATGCATACAAAAGAAATCTTCGTTTTGGAATAAACATTAAAACGATAGTCGACGGCATGCCGATCGTTACCGATAACATATGGCACGATTATTCTTGGGACGCGAGACTCCTGCGGTCGGCCATATCCCAAAGGCTGGACAAGCTCGGCGTCAGAAAGGAGCTGACGGGGCATAAATACCTTATAGCCGCGATAGTGCTTCAAAGCACCTTGGTGCACGTCCCTGAGCCCATAAAGTTATATGATAAGATAGCGAAATACTATGAGACCAACGCGGCTTCGGTAGAAAAGGCGATAAGATACGCGATCGAAGCGGCTTGGACGTTTGGCGATATAGAATATCAGCATGCGGTGTTCGGAATGAGCATCGACGAGGAAAGGGGCAAGCCCACGAATGCGGAATTCATCGCAAGGCTTGCGATCGATTATTGAGTAAATAATTCGGCTTTACCGCCGGGAAAGGCATATAAAACCATGAAAAAGAGAGCTGCGATAATCGTACTGGACAGCGTCGGCATAGGATATCTCCCCGACGCAAAGGAATTCAATGATATAGGCGCGCACACTCTGGGGCATGTTTACGCGCACCGCGGGATGAAGATCCCGAATATGCTCGCGATGGGGCTGGGCAATATCGAAAACTCGCTCCTGCCCCGTGTTAAGTTCCCCGAGGCGGCATATGGACGCTCGCTTGAAGTCACCAAAGCCAAGGACACCACAAGCGGTCATTGGGAAATGGCGGGCTTCCCCATGGAGGTGCCCTTCCGCACCTATCCCAACGGCTTCCCGCAGGAGCTGATGGACGAGTTCGAAAGGCGCGTTGGCCGCGGCACGCTCGGCAACGAGGTCGCTTCCGGCACCGAGATAATACAGCGCCTGGGCGATATGCACGTGCTGACCGGCAAGCTGATAGTCTACACCTCCGCTGACAGCGTGTTCCAGATAGCCGCGCATGAGGAGGTCGTCCCCCTTAACGAGCTCTACCGCTACTGCGAGATCGCCCGTGAGATGCTTGTGGGCGAGCACCTTGTCGGCCGCGTGATAGCGCGCCCGTTCATCGGCGGAAACGGCAAATACACCAGGACGGAAAACCGCCGCGATTACGCTCTTGCGCCCATGAAGGAGACCATACTCGATAAGATATCGGAAAAGGGCATGGACGTCATAGGCATAGGCAAGATCGAGGATATCTTCGCCCATCGCGGCATCACCACCGTCGATCACACCAAGAACAATCCCGACGGCATCGAAGCAACCATCAAATATTTGAAGGCGGGGAAGGGCGATTTCATTTTCACCAATCTCGTCGATACGGACATGCTTTACGGTCACAGGAACGATCCCGAAGGCTATGCCAAGGCGCTTGAGTATTTCGACGCGAAGCTGCCCGAGATCCGCCGTTCCATGACCAAAGACGATATGCTCATAATCACCGCCGATCACGGCTGCGATCCCTGCTATCCCGGCACTGATCACACAAGGGAGTATATACCCATACTCGCCGTCATAGGCCGCGGCAAGCGCGCCGACCTCGGCACGAGAAAGAGCTTTGCGGATATAGGCGCCACTGTCTATGAATATCTCACGGGCGAGAAGTGGTGCTGCGGCGAATCGTTCCTGGATAAGCTGGTATAAAAACAATAAAGCATAAGGGAGAGGCAAAGGGTGCATTCACTTAAGGAGATGCAGGTTTTCAGCCGAGGAGAGTCTCCAAAACAACAACAGATCCGTGGACGGAACGGTCCCCGGATCTGTATTCATTTTGACGGCTGAAAACCGCGAAGCGTCTCAAAAGAGGAGATTTTTGTGCCCGGCAAGGAAAAAAGCGCAGGAATACTCGGAGAGTCTTTCGAGCATTTTTGACGCAGCCCGGCGCAAAAAGATACCTTTTGAGGCTGTGTATCCTTAAGTGAATGCGCCCAAAACCTCTCCCTTTATTTGGCGCATCCAAGGCAGGCGAAGCATCCGCCGGATGCTTCGCCTGTTGATAACAGATCAGTTTGTGGGAATTGCGTCAAGGCGCCACACATGAAGTGAAGTCTGATCAAACAGCTCATCGTAGACATATCCGTGTGTGTCCGGTCCGCGAACTTCTATCAAATACACGCTGCCATTCTCTGAAATCACACGGCAAAGTGTTCCGGGCACGGTGCAGCGGGCAGCGACTCTGCCCTCCCGGTCAAACACAGTCAAAGCATTTTGCTTTTCATTCACACCGAGGATCCGCCCGTCCTCCAAAACCGACAAAGGATAAGAAGGGATCTCCAGTGGTGTTTTGCTAAAGGCGCCGCTCTTCAGGTCCCAGAAAGCCACATAGCGCTGATAAAAACAGTCTCCTTCCCAAAGAATGCTGCCGCAAAGCTTTTTTTCAGTGAAGTAATAATCACCTGTAAACCCACCGAAAGTCTGCATTTCTTTAAGCGCTTCATCTAAAAGAACCAGTTCATTTGTTGTACGCCGACAGAACAAAAATGCATTCAGCGCGTCGACGTGAATCATATGATGCACATTTTCTTGATATGGAAAGGTGCGTGAGTAAAGAAGCTTGCCGGTTTCCCCGTCAATGCGATAAACGACGGAATCCGCTTTCTCCTGCCAGTTATAGCCTGACGCAAACAGCGTAATAACGCCCTGCTTTGAGGTGTGTACAAATTCCGGAATTTGATCTCGATCAAGTTCCGGTTGAAAATGCCATTGCTCATTTCCTTCCTCATCGATGCAGAGCAAGCCGAAGGGCTTTTCCGGAAGTCCCTCGCTTATTTCCTTTATGGTAGGCCGACATCGTTTGAGATGCAGAACAAGTCCTTCGCTCTTTGTCTTCCAAACCGCTCTGTCGATGCTGCCCGAAATCGAATCAAAAACACGAATATCGCCTGTTTTTTCGTTCAACAGCAACAGCGTGTATTGCTTTGTATCCCAATCGGAAATATATGGATAAAAAACCATATCGGTTCCGGAAACCAAATACCGGTTCATTTCCGTTTCATATAGGAAAAAGTTCAGATTATATCTTTTCCACTGTGGGCGAAGCGCATCATACAGTTTTTGCCGATATTGCATTTCTTCCGGCCAGTCCGGAAGCGTAAGTTCGGTCAGTTTGAACCGGTTCGGCCGTTTTTTCAGCATCGTCTCACGCGCTTTGATTGTCCGCAGCGTGGCGTCACTTTTCTGAACGGTGCGAGGATCGTCTTCCTGCAATTCATAGAATACCGTGCCAACTGTCTCCTCCAGCAGTTTGATCTGCTCTTCCATGCTGTTGCATTTGGAAGCAAGCCGGAACGCTTTGGGAATAGTATCGTCCCCGAGACGTTCTCCGAGCGCTTTCCCAAGCTTCGCCCACGACTGCTGACGGCTGTCGCACGAAGCACTTTTCCTCCCGTTCTGATATAGGGTGCAGTCGAACATATCGTCGTCGAAATAAAAGAACAGCAGAGCGGCCGCGTCGTTCTCCTTCGTCAGCTTTTTTGCAGCCTTTTCCAAACGTTTTATATTGCCGTCTTCCGTGTCATGCGACGGAACAACGGTCAACCACGGCGCGTTTTGCCCACGCACCTGATCTGTGCCGATCAGCAACGCCTCGATCGCAGAACGCTCTGCGCCGTATACATTCAACGTTGTGAATGTCGTTCCCATAGTAATCGCTCCTTTCCGGCCAAAACTCTTTTTAATTATAGCAAATAATTAGGTATAACACAATATATCTACGAAATATGAATAAACGATTTCATTAGGAGAAAACAGCGTTTGCCTTTTTCAAACTATCGGGGAAAAGATCAAAATGAGCGGCGGGATTTCATTTTGCACATCGGCACTCAGACGGGGCGGACTGCGAGCAATCCTTGCAAGGCTGCCCGTTGTCTAACTTTTCGACCATCCACCGGATGGTCGAAATTCCCTTTGGGAACCGTGCGACTAACCTTCTCGTCCCTCAATTATAATGCCAACTCTAAGTATGCACTGATTAATTCGCCTTTGTTGTTTCATTGAACGAAAGCGGTTGCTGAACGCGACTTACCTTCCCCCATAAGGGAAAGGGGGACCGCGAGGAACGAGCGGTGGATGAGGTGGTAAAAAAGCTTGTGCGCGCTTGACTTTTTGACCGCAACCCAACCACCACCTCATCCGTCTGCTCGGCCCAAGGGCCTCGCAGCCACCTTCCCCTCAATAGGGGAAGGTACAAACTCAGAGTGCCGCCCGGCTCCACTTGCCGAGTTAATCATCGTTTACCTAAGATTTATGTTCTGAGTTCTGAGAGTGAGGCCGAGCGATAATTATTAATTATTCATTATTCATCATTCATTATTCATTATTCTTCCCTGAAGGTCCGTCCCCGTAGTCAGCGCCCGTTTCCGCTGCGCAAAAAAAGCCCCGCTCAGGCGCTTGATGCTCATCCTGCGCGGGGCCGAAGACGGAGGGTCTAAACAGTAATTGCTCTTCTCATCTCCGAGCCTCCTTTAATTCATCGAATCCAAAAAGCTCTCAAAATCATCGAACAGATAGATTTTTATATTGTATGGAGGATCGTCGTGAGCATAGAGCTCCACGGTTTCTCCGAGGACTTCATCGCTCTTTTTCAGCTCAGTACCGAGTTCCTGTGCCAGCTCGAGGCTGAATTTGTCCTTCAAGCCCAGACCCCGGCTTTTGTTTCCGACCAATCCGTGAAGAGCGATCAGATACAGTTCTCCGGATGCATCATTCGCCATATAAAGCGTTGTCAGATCACTTCCGATCTGATAATATGCTTCACCGGCTTCATCCCAATACTCCCACTCGTCGAGGAATACAAGGAGCCTGTTTCCATAGGTGAATATCGGAGAACCGAAGCTGAAATCCTTGCTTTCATTCTGGCGTAGGACGATCCTTTCGGGAATCTCTCCCTTATAGATCTTTTCGACCTTCGCTTCGAAATAACAACAGTCGGAGACGTCTTCGAGCCAGTTCTCAACAGTGACTATGCATACGGCGTCGGCTTCTTCATAGGCCTCGGCATAGTTGTACGTTTTCACATACGATGTTTTTGCATTGCCGACGCCCTGCCTTGCGGGCGGAAGCACCGCGTCCTCGGGCACGGTCGCGGGCTCCTTCCAAGCCTCAACGGACGCTTTTTCGGTAAGCAGCGCGGTCAGCTTCTCAAGGTCATACACCTTGATGCTTCCGAGATCGGAATGCGGCGAGGCGCCGTTCAAAAGATCGTCTGCAAGCAGACCGTCGCCGGGACGGACGCTCTCCGCCAGCTCCGCCAAGAGTTCCCGCGTACCAACGTCATCGAGCGCTATGCCCGGGCATTTTTTCTTCGTGTTATAGCTCAGGAGCACGTCATAGTCGATCAGATAGTCCTTTCCGTCGCCCGCCCTGGCTATGTAGAGCGCCGAAAGATCGTGGGCAGTGAGCTCGTAGATGCTGCCGAGGTCGGGGTATTCGGCTTTCAGATCCTCCCTTTCAACGAGGAAAACGAGCAGCCTGTTCCCATGCGTGTAGATGGGGAAATCGGAAGGACAAGCCGAGCAGCCGTACTGCCGGAAGGTGATGGTATCTGGCAGCTCGCCCTTATAGACCCTGTCGACCTTCGCCCTGTGATAGGTGTTCATATCATCCTCGGATAGCCAGCTTTCGATCGTGATCTCACATATCGCGTCCGAGTCGGCGTATTCCTTTACGAGCGTGGGGAATCCGAGGCGTTTTACGTTTGAAACGACGTTCTGCGTGCAGGTCCTTTCGGGCGGCAGTACGTAGGCCTCCTCTTCGGGCCCGTTCGCCCCGGACGCGAGCTTCACCGCGGCGAACACCGCGCCCGCGAGCAGCACCGCCGCGGCGGCGACGGCGGCAATGCGCAGGAAGCTTGATGCGCCCTTCCCCTCCCTTTCCCGCGGGGCGCGCTTTTCGGCGGCCTCGACGAAGGTTTCGTCTATATCGCTCAGCATTTGAGCGAAGGTTTCGGTTTTCATAATAAATACTCCTTTTCTTTCAAGTATTTTTTGAGCCTTCCTCTTATCCTGTGGAGCTTGACGTAGACCGTCTTTTCGGATATCCCGAATTTCTCTGCCAGGCTCTCGACGGGCTCGAAATGCCAATACCTGAGCACGAACAAATCGCGGTCTGATTCGGACTGCGTGCTCAAAAAATCGTTTACCGCGGAAAGCAGCTCCTTTCGGATGAAGCTCTCCTCGGGGTCGCCCGTGCCCGAAACGAGCCCGGAAAGCTCCTCGAGCGGGGTGCATTTGGCGATATCGCGCTTTTGGGCGGTGAGCCTTACGCGCATGTTGATCGCGGTATTGCGGGTGAGCTTGCCAAGGAAGGTCTTGACGTTCTCGGGCTTGAATGCCGGGATCGCTTCCCACGCCTTGAGCATCACTTCGTTAACGCATTCCTCCGCGTCGCGGGAGTCGCCCAGTATGCGCCGCGCGATCGCCGTGCAGTACGCGCGCCAGCGCTCCGGATCGTTATCGTCCGCCATGGAGACGAGCTTCAGCGATTGGTTTTCACTCATGTAATTCTCCTTTCCGTGTTCTCATGAAGGGCCCTTCACCTTAATACACAGTTTTTACGGCAAAATCTTTCACTCAAAATAAAATATATTTTTACAGGGCTTTACTTGCGGTCATACATGTGATTATGTTATAATGGATCGTTGAAATAATCAAGGAGAAATGCTGTATGAAAAGATACGACGTTATAATAATCGGCGCGGGACCGGGAGGCATATTCACGGCATACGAGCTGAAAAGGCTTGCCCCGGAGCTGAAGGTTGCCGTTTTCGAGGCGGGCAGTCCGCTTGAAAAGCGCAGATGCCCCATCGACGGCGAGCGCGTGAAGTCATGCACGCACTGCCCCACCTGCGCAATAATGAACGGCTTTGGCGGCGCGGGGGCCTATTCCGACGGGAAATACAATATCACCAACGATTTCGGCGGCAATCTGCACGAATACATAGGCAAGGAGAAGGCCACGGAGCTTATGCGATACGTGGACTCCATCAATATGCGCCTGGGCGGCGAGGGCTCGAAGCTCTATTCCACCGCCGATTCGCACATAAAGAAGCTTTGCATACAGAACAAGCTGCACCTGCTTGACGCGCAGGTGAGGCACCTGGGCACGGACAAGAACTATATAGTGCTTGAGAACCTTTACGCCGAGCTTAAGGAGCACGTGGAATTCTTTTTCCGCACGCCCGTGGAGAGCGTGGAGAAGCTTGAGAACGGCTTTGCGGTGCACACCGAAAAGGGCGTATTCGAATGCGGCAGATGCGTGATCTCTGTGGGCAGGTCGGGCTCCAAATGGATGGAGAAGGTCTGCCGCGAGCTTGAGATACCCACGCTTTCAAACCGCGTGGATATAGGCGTGCGCGTGGAGCTGCCCGCCGAGGTGTTTTCGCACCTGACCGACGAGCTTTACGAAAGCAAGATAATCTACCGCACCGAAAAATACGGCGACCTTGTGCGCACGTTCTGCATGAACCCGCACGGCGCGGTGGTGACGGAGAACACCAACGGCATTGTGACCGTGAACGGGCACAGCTATGAGGATCCCGCAAAGCACACCGCCAACACGAATTTCGCGCTGCTGGTTTCAAAGCATTTCACCGAGCCCTTCAACGATTCCACCGCCTATGCCGAAAACATCGCCAAGCTTTCGAATATGCTCGGCGGCGGGGTGATGCTGCAGCGCTTCGGCGACCTGATAAACGGGCGCCGCTCCACCGCAAAGCGCATTGCCGAAAGCTTCACCTCCCCCACCCTTTCGGCCACGCCGGGCGACCTTTCGCTTGTGATGCCCAAGAGGATACTGGACGGCATAATCGAAATGATCTATGCGCTTGACAAGATCGCGCCCGGCACCGCCAACGACGACACGCTGCTTTACGGCGTGGAGGTCAAGTTCTATAACATGGAGGTGGAGCTGACGCCCGGGCTGGAGACCAGGTATAAGGGGCTTTACGTGATAGGCGACGGCAGCGGAGTCACGCATTCGCTTTCGCACGCGAGCGCTTCGGGAGTGTTCGTGGCAAGGAGGATCGCCGGGGAGCGCTGAGGCGCTCACGCGGCACAAACAATAATACACAAGGGGGAAAACGAAAATGAAGAAAAGATTAACGGCGGCCGTTCTGGCGGCGCTCATTGTGCTGCTTTGCGTCTGCTCCGCCGTGCCGGTATCGGCTTTGGAGGATCCGGCGCCAAGGTACAGCACCCCGCCCGGTTACAACGGCAACGACTATCAAAAGCTGGTCGCGTTCCTTGAGCTGACCGACAGCAGCGGAGTGAAGAACGGCCGAAAGCTGAACCCGGCATATTCGCCGACGGATCCCGGCACGTGGACCGGCGCGGAATGGATGGATTCGAGGCTGTACGAAGTCAGTTTCTCGTCAAAGGGCCTTGTCGGCAAGCTGGATCTTTCCGGCTGCAGCAGGCTGGCGTATATCGGCTGCGGCTCCAATCAGATCACCGAGCTGAACGCTTCGGGCTGCACTCTTCTGATGGAGATCACATGCAGCAACTCTTCCATTACAAAGCTCGATCTGACGAATTGCTCCACTCTGCAGTACCTTAGCTGCCGGAACAATCGCATCACCCAGCTGGATCTTTCCACCTGCCATGATCTTATCGGTCTTTGCTGCAGCGGCAATCTCCTTTCGGAGCTTGAATTTCTGATCTATACGCTCAGGGCAGCCGGAAACGGTTATGTCGGGCTCGATTACGTGTATGAATATGACGAGGAATGGGACGAGGACGTTATGGTGGATTACCTGATCGCCGCGCCCAAATCCGGCGCAAGCTTTATCGGTTGGTATACCGAAAGCGGAACTTTTGTTTCGTCCAATGCGCGGCTCAAGGCGGACCCCGACGGGTACAGATCATTGGTCGCCCGCTTCTCAGGCTGGAACGCCCTCGTTCCGGGCGACGCCGATCACAACGGCATTGTCGACACCACCGACGCGCTCCTCATACTGCGCTGTGCGCTGAGCATATCGGGCAATGCGCAGCAGCTGATATCCAACTGCGACCTTGATCACAACGGCCGCTTAGACACCACCGACGCGCTTCTTGCGCTGAGGCTGGCGCTGAATATCGCCTGATAACGCATTAAAAGAGCGTCGGGCTCGCGTCCCGGCGCTTTTATTCTGTTCTTTATTCATTTTTCTTTAAGCCTTTTTTGCTCGAGCTTTTCCAGATAGGCCCTGTGTTTTTCCTTTTTTCGTCTGTCGCGCTCGAGCTCCCTTGGGTATTCCCGATAGAACAGCTCGTCGCCCATAAGAAAATGCATGTGATTCAGGTGCTTCCTTCTGAGCAGGATGCCGTTCACGGCGATGAACGCCGCCATATAAACGATCGCAAGAGGGATCCACCAGACGCCCAGCTCCTTGCTTTTGATGATTATCAGCATTAGCGGAAGCAGCGTTACAAAGAAGAAGCCGAATATTCCCCACGCGGACAAAAGCGGACGCATGGGAAGCGTCTTTTCCTTGAGCTTATCTAGCTTTTTCCCGCCGTTATCCACTTCAGATCAGGTTATTGAGCACCGCGTCGCGCGCGATATCGAGCATCCTGGAGACAAGCTCGCGATTGTCGGTGATAAGATCGTAGACTGCGTCCTCCGAAAGCACTCCGCGCTTAAGATCCTTGGGAAGCTTGCCCGCCTCGTCGGCTTCGAAATCGCTCATCCAGCGATTGCTTCCGTAATAGTCGGAAAGCTCCTTCCACGCCTTGCGCGCGGCTTCGTATTTATCGAGGGCGGCCGAAAGCTCGGCTATCGCCTCGGCGGAAGCGTCGAGGTTCTTTTCCATTTTGGTGATGCGGTCGATGCGGTTCATTATCGTCCTCCGTTACAGATAGAGTTTGTTTCCGTTAAGATTGGGCTCGCTGGTAAGGTTGATGCCCAGCTTCCTGTAAACGGCGCGGTCGGCCACCGAAAGCATAACGGACGAATGCGCCTCGCACCCGCGCAGCTTGGGCAGCTGCTCCATGGCAAGCGCGGCAGTGGGGTTGGTGGCGGCGCAGATGGAAAGCGCATAGAGCACCTCGTCGGAATGCAGCAGCGGGTTCTCGCTGCCGAAATGCTTTACCTTGAGCTCGCGTATGGGGGTGAGCACTATGGGCGCGATCAGATCGATATTGCGGCTGATACCCGCCAGGGTCTTGAGCGCGTTCAGCAGCACGCCCGCGGCCGGGCCGAAGAGCGAGCCCGTTTTGCCCGTCGTCATGCTGCCGTCGGGCAGCTCTATCGCCATTGCGGGGGCGCCCGTGTCCTCCGCGCGCTTCAAAGCCGCGGCAACGACCGGCCGGTCGTTCACCGTGATGCCCGCGCGGCTCATTATGAATTCGGCCTTGTAGACCTGCTCCTTCTCGATCCTGCCGCGCTTGAACGCGCATGCGGCCTGATAATAGCGGCGGATTATCTCCTGCTTGGCAGCATTGCAGCACACCTCGTCGTCGGTGATGCAGTTGCCGATCATATTGACGCCCATGTCGGTGGGGGATTTATAGGGGGATTCGCCGTAGATATGGCTGAAAATGGTGTTCAGCACGGGGAAGGATTCCACGTCGCGGTTATAATTGACGGTGGTAACGCCATAGGCCTCAAGGTGGAAGGGATCGATCATGTTCATATCGTCAAGATCGATCGTCGCGGCCTCATAGGCAAGGTTGACGGGGTGCGTAAGGGGCAGGTTCCACACGGGGAAGGTCTCGAACTTGGCATAGCCGGCTCTTACGCCGCGGCGGAATTCCTGATAGATCTGCGAGAGGCACACCGCAAGCTTGCCCGAGCCGGGGCCCGGCGCGGTGACGACTACGAGCGGGCGGGTGGTTTCGATAAAATCGTTCCTGCCGAAGCCCTCCTCGCTGACTATGAACTTGGGATTCTTGGGATAACCCTCGATGGGATAATGGCGGTAGACCCTGACGCCCAGGCGCTCGAGCCTTTCGGCAAAGGAATCGACCGCGGGCTGACCCACGCGGTATCTGGTTATCACCACGCCCGAAACCAGCAGCTCGCGCTTGCGGAAGGCGTCGATCAGCCTCAGCACCTCGCGGTCATAGGCGATGTCGATATCGCTCCTGATCTTGTTGCGCTCGATATCGCCCGCGTGTATCGCAAGAATTATCTCGGCGCTGTCCTTCAATGCGGAAAGCATGTTGATCTTTGTATCGGGCTTGAAGCCGGGCACCACGCGTGACGCGTGATAATCGTCGAACAGCTTGCCCCCGAATTCAAGGTAGAGCTTATCGCCAAAGCGTGAGATACGCTCCAGTATCTTCTTGGACTGCATGGATATGTATTTATCGTTGTCAAAACCCAGTTTCACGGCAAAAGCCCCCCTCTTTGGCAATAAAAAAATCGCGCACCGCACCCGGTCGATACAATGAATACGCATCGGCGCGCCCGTATGCGCATATCTTCCACAACATATTGTATTATACAATCCGTTCCCCGCTCCGTCAAGGGGTCAGAACGAATAAAGGCGGCATAAATAAGGATCGGCTGGGGGGCTTTCCCCGGCCGAAGCGCGTCACATATGCAGTATGTTATCCTGTAAGCCTCCCTCGGCCGCGGGCGGTGGGACTCGATTTTGCACGTTGGCTCTCGCTGCTTGCGCTCCGCGCTGCGCAGCTTCGGCCGTGACAAAATCCCGGCCCCTAAAAAACGCAACACTGTTGCGTTTTTTCAGGGGCTTCGAGTCCCATAACAACGGAAGCATAAAATAAGGGAGGCGGATGCCTCCCTTATTTTATGGTGCCGGTGGTGGGACTCGAACCCACACGGTATTGCTACCAACGGATTTTGAGTCCGTCACGTCTGCCAATTCCATCACACCGGCGCTTACCTTGTGATTATATCACATCGAAAGGCCGAAATCAAATAAAAATGCGCGCGACGTAAATATATTATAAACTCATTCGTCCGGATGAGCATAGATTATAGCGGGGACTGACCCCGAATATCACTGCAAGGAGGATAATATGGCTCTGTTTACCAACCGTGCCATTCTCACATACAACGGCTCCGAGACCGTTTCGAACACCGTCACGGGAGAGCTCATCGGCGCGCTGACCGTTTACAAGGAGGCCGTGCCCTCGGTCTATTCCCCCGGCGACACGGTGGCCTATGCCGTCAGCCTTGTCAACTCGGGAAGCGAGCCGCTGACGGGGCTGACGCTGACCGACGATCTGGGCGCATACGCGGAGGCGGGCGAAAGCCGCACGCCTTTGACTTTCGTTCCGGGCAGCACCGTCATGTTCATCGAAGGCTCGCCCGCCGGGGCTCCCGTGCCCACGGGGGCCGATCCGCTTACGTTCGGCGGCCTCACGGTGCCCGCAAACGGCGACGTGCTGCTTATCTATGACGCCGCGGTCAACAGCTTTGCGCCGATCGCGGCGGGCTCGCAGATCGAAAACACCGCGACCGTCACCGGCGCGGGCGAGGAGGCGCGGGCTTCCGCCGTGATTAGCGTTTCCGAGGAGCCCGAGCTTTCCGTGACCAAATCCGTTTCGCCCCCGACCGTTATGCAAAGCGGCAGGCTGACCTACACATTTGTGATCGAAAACAGCGGCAATGCCGACGCCGGAGGCGACCTGGTGCTTTCGGACGCGTTCTCGCCCGTGCTCTCGGATATCGCCGTCACGCTGAACGCGGCGCCGCTCGACGCGGGCGTCGGCTATGATTACGACCCGCTCACGGGCGAGTTTGCCACTCTGCCCGGCGCAATAACCGTTCCCGCCGCGGGCTTTACGCGAGGCGCCGACGGGACCTATGCCGTAACGCCCGGCAGGGCGACTCTCACCGTAACGGGCGCCGTATAAATCGGGCAAAAGCCAAGGCCGCGGGATCCGATCCGCGGCTTTATTCTTTCAACCGCTGGACAGCCGGGGCATTATATGCTACTATTAGCCTATGAATCTACCGGAGGTCTATCATATGTCACATATCCGCAGGCTGACTGCCATACTGCTCGCCTTATCGATACTGCTTGCCGTGTTCCCCTCGGGCGCGGCGGAAACGGACGGGCAGGCGCGCACGACCCACGAGGGCGTGTTCCTCGATACCGATCCCGCCGGAGGGTATGAGGGCGATTACGTTGTGATCTGCAATCCCTCGGCCGATACCGTGACGGGCGCTTCGACGGGCTCGCTCGGCGGGCTTATAGAGACCGGGATAGGCGGCGCGAATGCCGAATGCATCCCGGCGCAGACGGACGGCCGTCCCGCCAGGATAGACGTGGACCCGCTCATGAAGCGCCGCGTTCCCGACGAAAGCGAAAGAGCGCCCGAAATGACCGTCAGGGATTGGCAGGTCGGCGACGAAAAGGATTTCAGCATCCGCTATTACAGTCCCTCGGGGAATCCCGGCAATATCCGCTTCAAGGTGCTTTATGTTGGCGCGCACTGCCGCGTGTGGACGCCCGTGAACAGCGCATATCTGCCCCTGGACGGGATCGACTCCTCGTTCGCGCGCCGGGCCGCCGAGGAATTCGACGGCAAATTCGGCCTGATGCGCAGCTCCTTCGGCGATTTCCGCGACACGGCGAACGACGGCAGGGTGAATATGCTGTTCTACAACATCGACGAAGGCTGGACGCCGGGAGGCTCGTACGTTGCGGGATATTTCTGGTCGGGCGATTATCAGATCAACAGCCTGCCCGTGATACACGTGGATACCTATCCGGGCATAACCAGGCCCGATCCCGACGGGAACACCGTTACGGAGCTTTCAAGCTGCTATGGCACGCTGATGCACGAATTCCAGCATTTGATCAACTATTCCGTGACGGGCGGCATGCACGACTGGCTTGACGAAAGCTTTTCGGGCGCGGCGGAGGAGATATGCTATCCCGGCAGCTCGCTCTTCCCGCGCATACAGAGCTGGCAGGGCTATCCCTTCACATCGCTTTCACAGCTCACGGATCCCATCGCGGAAACGCCCTACCGTCCCGATTTTCGCCTGCACAGGGGCGGCTCGCTTGCCTATTGGAACAATTCCGATCAGAGCCTCGATCTGCTTTCGCGCTATGCCGGAGTGCTGTTCTTTTCGCAGTATCTTTACACCCGTTACGGCAGCACCACCGTTTTCAGGCGCATAATGGAAAACTGCTCCGGCGGCTCGCTTGACGCCTCGCTCACGGCCCTGACAAGGGGCACGGGATGGGATATCGGCTCCATCTGGCGCGATTACGCGATAAGCATGATCGCAAACTCACGCGTATCCGGCTGGGGCTTCAGCATGAATCCCGGCTATGATCCCTCCGAATACTACGGTGTGGAGGATCTTTACCGGCTGCTTCCCGCGGTGATCTATGACAGCCCCTCTCCCGCCTATATCCAGGGCGGCGGCTTCATTGCGGTAAAGCCGGTCGAAGGCGTGTTCGTTCCCCCCGAGGACGCCTCATCCGCGCTGGTTTACGTGGGCGTCAGCTTTCCCGATTTCCTGCCCGGCGACGTGAATTCCGACGGCGCTGTCGACACCGAGGACGCTCTGCAGACGCTGAGATGCGCGCTTGGACTGATAGTGTTCGACGACGACAGGTCGAACCGCGCGGATATCGACCGCAACGGGATCGTCGACACCACCGACGCGCTTTTGATACTCAGATCGGCGCTGGGTATTCATTGACACGGGCGCCGCGCTGTGGTATATTTATAATGTAAAAATGGCGCGATATGCGGCTTGCAAAGCGCTTACGCTCCGCCAACAACCGAAATCCATCTGAAAGGAGACTTTGCAAAGCAAAGTCAAGGTGATCTCCTTATGAAGAAATTCTTATCCCTGCTGCTTGCGGCAATGATGCTCATATGCTGCCTGCCCGCCGCTTCGGCAAGCGCGAAGGACGCGCTGCCCGTAAAGGACGAGCCCAACGTTTTCACGATCGGCAGCGTTACGGGCGCGCAGCCGGGCACGGACGTGTCGATACCCATCGATATCACCGGCCCCGCATATGAGGCCACCGCGTTCAGGCTCGAGGTCAATTACGATCCCTCCCTTGCTTTGGCCACCTCTTACACCTATGGCCCCGTGACCTCCGGCAAGCCCTCGGGCTCTATGGTTATATGCAATATCGCCACCCCCGGCTTTATAAGCTTTTCCATAATATGCCCCACCGGCTATCTCACCGGCCTGGGCAACCTGATCAACATCAATTTCCGCACCGCGGATGATTTCGACGGAGTCGTTAACCTTGATATGACCGTCAAGGAGTTCTATTACTATCCCGTCGGCGGTCAGAAGCACAACCTTCCCCACGTGGATATCGACGGCTATATCTCCTCCACCACCGTCCATCTGGTCAAATTCGTCGACTGGAACGGGACCGTGCTGAAGCAGGAATACGTTGCCCACGGGGGCGACGCCACTCCCCCGTCCGATCCCACAAGGCCCGGCCACGTATTTGCCGGGTGGGACGGCGATTACACCAACGTCACGGAGGACCGCATTATCACGGCGACCTATCATCCCAACAGCTATACCGTGGTGTTCATCGATAATTTCACCGGTGAGAACGTGGTGCTTTCCGAGCAGACCGTTCCCTACGGTCAAAGCGCCGTCGCTCCCGAGCCTCCCGAGCACAAGGGCTATACCTTCACCGGCTGGAGCAGGGATTTTTCCAACGTCACGTCGAATATGACCGTGTTCGCCCTTTACGAGCTCACCGTCTTCACCGTGCGCTTCCTTGATTGGGACGGCACGGTATTAAGCGAACAGCAGGTGCTGCCCGGCGAGTCGGCCACGGCGCCCGAGGATCCCTCCCGCGTGGGCTACACCTTCATGGGCTGGGACGATTACAGCTTCCTCAACGTCACCAGCGATCTTGACATACACGCCGTTTACGAGGTGATCAAGTTCACCGTCACATTCCGCGATTGGGACGGCAGCTATATAATCCATCAGAACGTTCCCTATGGTCAGGCGGCCACCGCGCCCGAGCCCCCCGTGCATATCGGGCACACCTTCATGGGCTGGGATACCGATTTCTCCGCGGTCTATTCCGATCTTGAAGTCACCGCGCTCTATGACGTTGCGATATTCACCGTCAATTTCATCGACTGGGACAACACCATAATAAAATCCGAGCAGGTCGAGTACGGGCATGACGCCACCCCGCCCGCGGATCCCGTGCGCGAGGGCTATACCTTCATCGGCTGGGACAAGGATCATCACAATATCACCTCGGCTGTGAACATATACGCACAGTATGAGATACTCACCTACACCGTCACGTTCCTTGATATGGACGGCACTGTGCTTGACGTGCAGACGGTCGATCACGGCTCCGCCGCCGTCGCTCCCGAAACTCCCGTGCACGTGGGCCTTGTGTTTGCCGGATGGGACGCGGATATCTCCTGCGTCACAAGCGATATGACCGTCACCGCCGTTTACGAGGTGCAGACCTTTACCGTGACCTTCGTAGATATGGACGGCGAGACCGTTATCGAAGCTCAGACCGTCAATTACGGCGAGGACGCCGTGGCTCCCGAAGCGCCCGCTCACGACGGCTATGAGTTCATCGGCTGGGATATCCCCTTCAGCAGCGTCACGAGCGACCTTACCGTCACCGCTCAGTATGAGAGGCTGCAGTACACCGTCATATTCCTCAGCAGGGAGGGCGACGAGCTGGGCCGTTCCACCGTGTATTACGGCGAAGCCGCTCAGGCGCCCGAAGCGCCCCAGTACGTCGGCCTCATATTCGCCGGCTGGGACGCCGATATCTCCTTCGTCACCTGCGATATGACCGTCACCGCGGTCTATATCGTCGAGACCTTCACCGTCGCGTTCTATGACATGGACGGCGTGACGCTGATCGACCTTCAGATCGTCGAATACGGCCATGACGCGATCGAACCCGAAGCGCCCGCTCACGACGGCTACACCTTCCTCGGCTGGAGCGGGGATTTCACCAACGTAATGAGCGACCTCATCATTTACGCTCAGTACGAGCGCAACTTCCTGATCGTCAGGTTCGTCGATCCTTATGGCGAGCTGATCGAGGAACAGCACGTGGCCTATGGCGACGCCGCCACCGCGCCCGAACCCCCGGAGATACCCCTCAAGGTGTTCATCGGCTGGGATAAGGATTTCTCCTGCGTTACCGAGGATATGACCGTCACCGCAATGTATTGGCTCATAGGCGACGTCACGTTCGACGGCGTTGTCAACACCGAGGACGCCCTGCGCACGCTGCGCGCGGCGATGAACCTTGAATCCTTCACCGCCGATCAGATCACCGTTGCCGACGTCAACTCCGACGGCGTGATCAACACCGAGGACGCCCTGCACATCCTCAGGATGGCGATGGGGCTGGAGTAAACCGTTTCACTTCATATGGCAGGGAGCCCGCTTGGGCGCATTCACTCAAGGATACACAGCCTCAAAAGGTATCTTTTTGTGCCGGGCTGCGCCTGCCATGCTCGAAAGACTCTCCGAGTATTCCTGCGCTTTTTTCCTTGCCGGGCACAAAAATCTCCTCTTTTGAGACGCTTCGCGGTTTTCAGCCGTCAAGATGAAAACAGATCCGGGGACCGTTCCGTCCACGGATCTGTTGTTGTTTTGGAGACTCTACTCGGCTGAAAACCTGCATCTCCTTAAGTGAATGCACCCTTTGTGCGGGCTCCTTTTTCATCCGGAAATAATTCGGTATTCCATTTCGGGCGATACTATGATACAATACCGTTATGAAAAAACGCTGCATCTTAATACTTCTGGCTTTGACCATGCTTTTTGGCGCGGTCTCATGTAATATGCCCGAAAACGGCGCAGTGCCCGACCAAACGGCTTCGGTGAGCGAAGCCGGCTTTGAGCCCGTCGCTTTGGCCACGCCCACTCCCACGCCGACTTTTGCGCCTGCTCCCACCCCCTCCCCCGAACCGACCCCGGCCCCGACTCCGGAGCCCACTCCCGCGCCGACAAACGCGCCCACTCCTGCGCCCACCGCCGCGCCCGAGCCCGTCACCGCCACGATGATGTTCGTGGGGGATCTGATGTGCCTTTCCGGGCAGCAATACGTCGCGCGCAAGCAGGCCTCCGGCGGAGCGAAGTATGACTTCCGTCCCTCATTCGAATACGTCAAGCCCATACTCTCCCGTGCCGACTGCGCGATAGGCAACCTGGAATCGGTGCTCTCCCACTCCGCGCCCTATGCCTCCGAGCAGAAGGAGATAGGCGGCATGCCCAACTGCAACGGCCCCGCCATCTATCTGCAGGCGCTTAAATACGCCGGCTTCGACGCGCTTGCCCTTGCCAACAACCATTGCTGCGACGCGGGCGTAAAGGGTATCGAAGAGACCCTTGACGCGCTCGACGAATACGGCTTCAAATACACCGGCCTCTTCCGCAGCGAAAGCGCCAGGCGCTATACCATGCTGAACGTGAAGGGCATAAAGGTGGCCCTGCTTTCCTACACCGAATTCTATAACGGCAAGAACAGCCCCATCGTGAACGCAGGCCGCTCTTACATGCTCAATACCTATTCCAAGGACAGGATGCGCCGCGACGTGAACTCCGCGCGAAACGCCGGCGCGGAGCTGGTCGTCGTCTACGAGCACTGGGGCCGCGAGCACACCCACAGCCCCATCGACAAGCAGCGTCAGCACGCGCAGGAGCTGGCAGACGCGGGCGTCGATATAATTTGCGGCTCGCATTCGCACTGCATGCAGCCCTGCAAATGGATCACCTCGTCAAGCGGCAAAAAGGTGCTGCTGATGTATTCGATGGGCAATTTCGTTTCGAGCATGGGTCAGGAAGCCGCCAACGACACCGTGATCGTCGAGGTAAAGATCCGCCGCGAAAGCAACGGCAGCGTGCATGCCGTCAGCGACAAGCTCCATCCCTGCCGCGTGCTGTACACATTCAACGGCAAGGGCTTCGTCGTAATGCCAACGAGCAAAAAGGACGATTATCCGTCCATCCGAAGCCGGCTCGCCGCCGCCGAGCAGCGCATACTGAGCGTGCTCAATTCGGAAAGGAAATGAGGCGGCCGCCCCTAGCAGATCATGGCCCGTCCCCGCGGATAAATATATATATCTTTTCGGGAGTTGAAATCCCCCGCCGTTTGCTGTATAATATTACGGTATCAGTTGGAGCGGTATCGAAGCGGTCATAACGGTCCTGACTCGAAATCCGGTATGCTGTCCGGTACTCTCCCTTCAAAAAATCCTTTGTTTTATTGGATTTTTTGAGCCTTCACAATTGAATATTTCGTCCAGTTCTCTCCATCAGTTCTCTCCTTTTTCCGAGGTCTGATTTTGAGATAAAATCTTGGAGCGGTATCGAAGTGGTCATAACGGTCCTGACTCGAAATCAGGTGTAGGGCAACCTACCGTGGGTTCGAATCCCACCC
>JAEEGL015804709.1_pt1 | contig 21434 bp, 17 predicted proteins | sample 9134231 | NCBI WGS metagenome assembly JAEEGL01 (sample SAMN16246548, study PRJNA631951) | gut metagenome | biome: gut microbiome; feature: rumen; material: fiber-attached | host: Bos | place: Iran: Karaj | collected 2018-10
AACAAATCGAATGGTATCTAAACTTAAGAAAATTTGGTAGTTGCTATCATTCAGGATTTGGTATGGGATTTGAAAGACTTATTATGTACTTAACTGGTATTGAGAATATCAGAGATGTTATTCCATATCCAAGAACACCAGGTTCATGTGAATACTAGGAAGGAGTAAATTAATGGAATTTAATAAAGAAACTATAGATAAACTTGCTGATCTTTTAATGATTGGACTTACTCCTGAAGAAAATAAAATGGTATTAGACGAATTTGAAATCATTGATAAAAACATTGATAAGATTAACATGATTGAAGGAGTTAATGATGCAAAACCTATGTGTTATGCATTAGACTCTTACGTTACTGAATTAAGAGAAGACGTAGTAGTTGAATCTCCTTCAATTGATGAATTACTTCAAAACTGTGATTGTAAAGATGATAGAGAAGTAGAAGTTCCAAAGGTGGTGGAGTAATATGATAGAAAATACTATTAAGAAATTACATGAAGAATTAAAATCAGGTAATATTACTTCAGAAGAATTAGTTAAAGAATCTTTAGAAAAATCTCATGAAGTTCAAGAAAAGTGTAATGCTTTTGTTACTATCATGGATGATGCTAAAGGGAGTGTTGTAACTGATGATTTACTTTCAGGAATTCCATTTGGTATTAAAGATAATTATTCTACTAAAGGAATTCTTTCTACAGGATCTTCTAATACATTAAAAGATTATGTACCTTTCTTTACTGCAACTGCTATCGAGAACTTAATGTCTCATGGATGTGTTCCAGTAAATAAAACTGCTATGGATGAATTTGGTATGGGTGGAACTGGTACAACAGCTCACACTGGTATTCAAAAGAATCCATGGGATACAACAAGAATGTGTGCTGGATCTTCATCTGGTAGTGCTGCTGCTGTTGCTGCTGGTGTATATCCATTTGCAACTGGATCAGATACAGGTGACTCAATTAGAAAACCTGCTGCATTCTGTGGTATTGTTGGTTACAAACCAACTTATGGAATGATTTCAAGATATGGATTATTCCCATTTGCATCTTCTTTAGATACTTGTGGTGTTTTAACTAGAAGCGTTGAAGATGCAGCAATCGTTGTAGATGCAATGAAAGGTAAAGATGAAAAAGATATGACATCTTGGGATTCTTCTAACATGCATTTATATGATGATTTAAAAGCTGATTTAAGTGGTAAGAAATTATTCTATATCAAAGAATTTTTAGATAAAAATAATTACGCATCAATGGATGATGAAATGAGTAAACATTTTGATAACTTCATGGAAAAAGTAGAAATGCTAAGAAGTGAAGGTGCTACAGTTGATGAAGTATCAATTGATCAAAATTTACTTAATGCAATTCCATCTATCTATCAAGTTATTTCTTGTGCTGAAGCTACATCTAATATGTCTAACTTAACTGGATTTAGTTTTGGGCCAAGAGGAGAAGGTAACAACTATATTGAACAAATGAAAGATCATAGAACAAAAGGATTTAGTTCATTAATTAAAAGAAGATTTATCATTGGTTCTTATGTGTTACAAGCTGTTAACCAAGATAGATACTTTAAGAATGCTCAAAAAGCGAGAAGACTTTTAGTAGATAAATTCTTAGAATTATTTGAAAGTTATGATTGCTTAGTTATGCCAGTATCAAGTGGTGTTGCTAAAAAGTTTGATGCTGAAAAAGATATTATTACTGAAGATGATAGAAGTGCTTTAGAAGATCATTTACAAATTGGTAACTTTGGAGGATTCCCTTCAATTACTATCCCAGATGGTTTTGTTAATGGACTTCCAGTAGGTATTAATTTCACATGTAATAGATTTGAAGATCAAAAGGTTCTTAATATTGCTTATGCCTTAGAATCTAAAATGGAATATAAAAACCAAATAGCTAAGGAGGTTAAGTAATGGGAAAATATTTTGTAACAATCGGACTTGAAATGCACTGTGAAGTATCACGTACTAACACTAAAGCATTCTCGAGTGGTAGAAACGAATATACAGATTTACCTAACTGTAATGTAAGCCCAGTTGATATGGCTTTTCCTGGTATCTTACCAGTAGTTAATAAAGAAGCAGTAAGAATGTCTATTATGATGTCTAGTATCTTACATGCAAGAATACCTGAATTCATGTATTTTGAACGTAAGAACTATTATTATCCGGATCTTCCAAAAGGATATCAAATTACTCAAAACCCACCAGAAGAATGTGTAGGTAATGGAGGATACATTGATATCGAAAGAGAAGATGGATCAATATTTAGAGTAGATATTGATAATCTTCACTTAGAAGAAGATGCTGCTCAATCAACACATCTTTATGACACAACAACAATTAACTATAACCGTGCAGGTGTACCACTATTAGAGTTAGTTACAACTCCATGTCTACATTCAGCAGATGATGCTATTACTTATCTTGAATATATTAGATCTATTTATCAATATGCAGGAATAAGTGATGCTGACTCAAAGAAAGGTCAAATAAGATGTGACGTTAATATTTCTATTAGTGAAGATGAAAATACATTAGGAACTAAAGTAGAAATTAAAAACGTAAACTCTTTCTCATCAGTTAGAGATGCCATCAATTATGAAATTGAAAGACAATCTGCATTAAAAGATGAAGGAAGATATGATGAAGTAGAACAAGAAACAAGAAGATGGGATGAAGCAAGTATGTCTACTGTTAGAATGCGTTCTAAAGTAGATGCAATAGATTATAAATATTTTGTTGAACCTAATATTCCAAGATTCAAAATCGAAGAATCTTGGATAAAAGAAATTCAAGATTCTATTCCTGAACTTCCTTATGAAAGAAAAACTAAGTATGTTAATGAACTTGGTATAACTGAATATGATGCAAGAATCATTATTAAAGATATTGATTACGCTAATTATTTTGAAAGTACTGTTAAGAATGGAGCAGATGCTAAATCAGCAGCTAACTGGTTCTCATCACAAGTTCTTGGATATATTTATAAAAAAGATATTTCAATTAATGAAACATTCATGACTCCAGAAAGACTTGCTTTCATTATTAAGAATATTAATGATGGAACAATTTCTTCTAAACAAGGTAAAGAATTATTTGCTTTAACTCTTGAAAGAGAAGAAGAACCAAGCAAAATTATGGAAGCGGAAGGTATGAAACAAATGAGTGATGATTCAGTATTATTAGATATTATTACTAAGATACTTGATAATAGTCCATCACAAATCGAAGCGTACAAAAATGGTAAAACAAACTTAATAGGATTCTTTGTAGGACAAGTAATGAAAGAAACTAAAGGTACTGCAAATCCTGGTATGGTTAATAAACTATTAATTGAAGAAATTAATAAGAGATAATATAAAAACACTTACTGTATAGTAAGTGTTTTTATTATTTCAACACAACGTATATAAAATGTAAAATATACATATTATAAGATATAATTATATTAGATAGAGTGAGTTTATGAGGTGAGTTTAATGAATAAGAAAAATGTTATTCTTTTCATTACAACTTTTGTGTTTACTATATGTTTATTTATATTAACTATTTTTAATATGGGAGTATCTAAAGCAGAAGAGAAGAAGAATCCTGATAGTTATTGGAGTACAATGAATCCTCCAGTACTTTACGGTGCTTCTAAAATTCAATTTTCTAATGTTTATACAACTTCCTTTGATTTATTAGATGCAAGATTTAGAGTATTGGCAACTGATTTTGAAGATGGAGATTTAACTCCTTCTATAACTCACGAAGGTGAAGTAGATGTTACTACACCTGGTACTTATGAAATAACTTATAAAGTAAAAGATAGACATGATAATGAAACTACTTTAGTAGTTCCTGTTATCGTAACTGATGAAGATACTAAAGAGATGGTTATTGATAGAACTCTTTATACACTTCCTAATAGTGATAATATTACTAAAACAGGAATTAAAAGATCTACTTATCATGATAGACAAATACTTGGAATTTATTTACCTGAAGGTGAAAAGTTCTATATGAAAACACTTGATAGCGATTTAGATGTATCTGTCCAATTTGATAATAGAGCAGCTAGCTGTGAAGGACCTAGAATAACAGCTAAGAAAGATGGTACTGAAAACACATTCCAAAATGTTAAGAATGGATGTGGTAATTTAGCTAGAATTGTAGAAACTAATCCTAATGATAATGTTCCTATAACTACATCATCTGTACCAATGGTAAATACTATTAGTTTACCAGCTAGTAACAATGAAGTTAATAAAACTTTAAAGATACAAATTAGATTTAATGTAGATGAAGCATTACCTCTAGATTATTATCACTACAAAGATGATTTATCTACATTTGTATCTAAATGGGAAACTTCACAAAACTTATATGCAATAATTGATTCAGAAAGAATAATGATTGAAGTACCATTTGATAATAGATCATATATGTATGGTAAATTCCAATTTTCTGATTTAGATACTTTCTTTGAATATTATGACAAAATTATTGATACATATGATTCTTATATTGGACTAGAACTTAATCCAGAGGATGTACTTAATCAAAACGTAAGAACTAAATACTTTATAAAAGCAAATGTTAATGGAGCAGGTTCAGCATATTATTCAGAAAATCATATAGCTGCTAACAGTCAAAATATGTATGCATTTTTTGAAAGAAACTGGGGTGGATTCCATGAAATAGCTCATGGATATCAAGGTACTTTAGGAAATGGAACAATGAATCTTGGTGAAGTTTCAAATAATATACTTGCTCATTATGCTCAAATAGATAAAAGTATTTATGATGATAATAATGACTGGTTAGGTAAACTTCCTAATATTGAAGAAACAATGATTCAAACTAGAGCTGCTTACCTTGTTGCAACACCTGAAGAGTTAGGTATTCAACCATTAAAAGGTAATGTATTCAAAATGAAATTATACTTCTTAGTTAATTTATTTGATTCATATGAAGGAATTACTTCTTATCAAAAATTAAATAGATGGTATAGAAAACAAGTGTCTTTTGGAAAAACTATTAAGAATGAAGATGCTTATGTTGAGTTCTTTGCTAATGAATATAAACTAAATATTATGCCTTACTTTGAAAGTTATGGTTTTTATGCAAGTAGTAGTCTTGTAGATGATATCTTAACTAGAGATTTATCTCCAGTTAATTCTTTAGGAGATGTAATTAAAGATACAACTACTAGGAATTCATTTATGGAAGCAAATGGAATGAATTTAAAGTATGGTGTAGTTAGTAATGCTGTACTTAAAACTAGTGGAATAAAAGGTAGTTTAAACTTAACTATTGATATAGATTCACTTGATAGTATTAAGAATAAAATAGTTAATGTTAAGAGTGGTAATGATATTATTAAAAGTGTCATAGTTAATTCTAAGAATATAACTATTAATGATTTACCACTTGGTACATATCTTTTACAAATGCCAATTATTAATGGGTATAGTCAAGATTATGCTTATGTAACAATAACAGATTCAGATAACAATTTAACTTATACATATACACCATATGATGATTATGAATTCCCTAATGATTTAATAATGAAAGTTAAAGGTAATTCAGAAACTTATGGTTATATACTTACATTCTCTGATAATTACACTAAAGCAACTATTACATATGGTGGGGCATTAATTGGAGCTAATAGTGGAGCTTATGTAAAAATACTTGATGAAAATAGTAATGAAGTGTTATTTGATGAAGCCAAATATAAATCAGATAGTGGAACCCCAAAATATGATGAAGCAGGTCCATATTTTGATTTTAAAAAAGCAAAAGTAGAATTAAACCTAGTACCTGGTTATACAATTGAAGTTAAAAGACCAGCTGCAGCTAATAGAGTATTCTTCTTCTCAAGTTATAATGATACTACTAAAGTAGCAGATGCAGTTTCTGGATTTGAAACTACAGGAAGTATTACAAAATATATCGTTGAAGATGGTTACTTAAGAAGAGAAGACATGACTGAAAGTGATGCTAAAGATGCAATCTATGAGATTTTAAAGAAACAACTTAAAGATGTAATTGATGAGTATATTGAAACAACTACTGAAGAAGTTTTAGAAAATAGATTTAGTGACTTTAAGAATAAATCAATTGTTATGGCAGCTTATAATAGATTAAAAACTGCTGATAAACAAGATTATAGTGAATTTATAAGTAAAGTTTCAATTGGTGGTAAACCTACTATTAAACTTATAGGTAATACTACTTATTCGGTGAATGATAATATTGATTTATATAGTTTAATAAGTGCAAGTGATAATGAAGATGGTGTAATTACAATTGATAGTAATAATACTAAGATTACAAGTGATTTAGATATGTCTAAAAAGGGTGTATATACTGTTACTTATTTAGTTAATGATCAAGATGGTAATACAATCTCACTTGATGTAGATATTACTGTTAAAGAAATAGAAAATTTAGTTAAGGATGAAGAAGAAAAAATACCTGTTACTAAAGAAGTGAAGGTAAGTCCTAAAACAGAAGAAAAAACTAATACTTCATCTATTACTCCAGCACCTAATGGCTCAATTGTTAAAGAAGAAAATACTACAATAAATGAAGAAATTACAACTACTACTAAAGTAGAAGATAAAGAGGAAGAAGATAAAAAAGAAGAATATAATGATACTAAGAAAGAAAAAAGAAAAGTTAATACAAAAGCTTATATAATTACTAGTATTGTTTTATTCTCAATACTTGTTGGTGTATTTATAGCATTTAAAAGATTCTATGTTAAAAGTTAACATCTAGATTGTCTAGATGTTTTCTTTATGTCTAAATTCTATATTTTATTGTATCTTTAATATTAGTTTTAGGATTATATTTATTTGATAAAAAATATTTTAAAAATAAGAGCATTAATTAATGCTCTTTTATTTTAAATTGAAGTATTGTATGTTAAAATTTAAATGAGAATAGAGGGTTATTATGAAAAAAAATATATTATTAATTATAACTTTATTAATTTTTATTTTCCCAATTAATGTATTCGCATATGATATTAGTTGTGGTACTAGTAAATATAACTATGGTGATGATTTTACTTGTTATATTGAAGGTATTGATGAAACTAAAACTTATGAATCATTAACTGGTACATTCTCAATACCTGATGGTTTAACTTGTTCGCTTGATAAAGCTAATTGTGGTTTTTATGGTAGTGCAAATGGATTAGATTTTAATTTAAATGGTACTACTTGTGGTAAAGAAGATTTCGTATTAACTTGTAAGGTTACTAAAGAGTTTAAAGAAGATACTTCTGTGCAAATTACTGTAGATAATTTTAAATATAAAATTGATGGAAATGAATCTACTGAAAAATTAAGAAGTAATATAATTACTTTATCTAAAAAGAAAGAAACAACTACAACTTCAACAACAAAAAATAGAAATATTCTTAATGGTAATTCTCTTTTAAAAAGTGTTAAAGCGGATACTGATTTTACTTTTTCAAAGTATATAACAGAATATGATATTCAAGTATTATATTCGGTAAAAGAAGTTAATTTTATTTATGAAAAGAATCTAGAAAGTGCAAATGTTAAACTTGCTGCAACTGATTCTGTTACTATGAATGGTAATAAAGTAAATGTATTACTTGAAGAAGTTGGCACTAAATCATTTGATTTAATTGTAACTTCAAGTGATGGTGGAGAAACTGTTTATACATTTAATGTTGAAAGATTAGATAAAGGTGAAGGTCTTTATGATAGAAATAAAGATGTTACATTATCTAAACTTGAAGTAGGTAATTATAATATTAATTTTGATCCTAAAGTAACTAATTATACAATTACTGTAGATAGTTCTGTAGATAGTATTACAGTAAGTGCATCACCTACAGTTGAAGGAGCAACAGTATCAGTTCTTAATAATACAGATATTAAAAATGGTACTAGTATAATAGTTAATGTTACTGCATTAGATAAAAAAACTACTCAAAATTATACAATTATTGTTAAAAAGACTGTAGATTATTCTTTAGTAATTAATGGTGCAATTATTGGAGTTGGAGCTTTATTAATTCTTATCTTAGTCTTAAGACTTGTTAAAGTTATGAATCATAAGAGTAAAGAAGATCCAATATATAAATATAAAATGCAACAAAAAAATAATAAGAGTAAAAATAATACTCAACCAGTAGTTACTTCTGGAGCAACTCAACCAGTAGTTTCTAATGTAAACAATAATATTAATAATCAAAGTAACTTATAAAAAGTTACTTTTTTTGTGCTATTATAATTGTATAAAATGGTGGTAAGTATGAAAAAAGAAATATCATGTGGAACTATTACTTTTTATAAAGGAAAAGTTCTTTTAATAAAACAAAATAGAGGTTATGTTGGTTTTCCTAAAGGGCATATGGAAAAGGGGGAAACTGAAGAAGAAACTGCAATCAGAGAAACAAAAGAAGAAACTAATATTGATGTAAAAGTACATAAAGATAAAAAATATTGTATTAATTACACTATCAATAATAGCATTTCTAAAGATGTAGTATTCTTTCTTGCTGAACCAATTAGCTTTGATATTCAAAAACAAGATTCAGAAATTGAAAAATCTATGTGGGTAGATAAATCATTAGTTTGTGAATATTTATCTTATGATGATACTAAAGAAGTATTCTTAGAAGCTTTAAATGATATAAAAAAATTGACTGAAAATAAGTAATTTTATATAATAAAAAATAGTTTTAGGGAGATTATTATGAAGTATTATTTAGGTAAATTAAATAAAGGTAAATACGAACCTGTTAATTGTTTAGATGAAGATGATATTTTATCAGTAATTAATTTTACTTCTAGATATGAAGATGAAGACTCATTAAGAAGTGATTTAGTATCTAAAGGATTAATTAATGGTAATGAAATACTTGCTTATGTTTGTAAAGTAAAAGATGAATATAAAAGAATTCCTAATGGTGAAAATTTAACTTTTAGTTATGCTAAAGACTATAATACATCTAATGGTTTATATTTTACTTTAATAAAAGAAAAATATAATAAAGACTTATATGTTTTCCTAGCTAAAATGATTAATAAAAAATATGCTGGTATAAAGCATCATATTGCTGAAAGAGCAAATATATTAGAATTAATGAGAGAAGTATTATATGCTAATGAAGTTGGTATAGATAAATATGAACATGATATAACAGATAAAAGAAAATTAAATAACTTAATTCGTGAGTTTTTAAAGTCATCAATTGGTATTTATGATAGTAAAACTAAAAAATATCAAATTACTAATGGTAAAATAGATACTAATAAAAGAAGAATGGTAGATTTAATTCTTTTATTAAATACATATTATAATGAAGTAATTAAAGAATCTATTTATGAGATTATAGATAATAATGAAGAAGTAAAAGAACCCGAATACGAAGAAATCGAAGGTTATGATAAAGAAGAATTCTTAACTGATGAAGATTTTGCAAATCAAGGAATGGATCCTAATAACTATAAAAAATTAATTAGAAATTAAAAATAGTTCTTAAGAACTATTTTTTGTTTTATAATTATTATAGGTGAATAATATGGAAGAACATATTGATAACTTTTTAGATTATATAAAAGTAGAAAAGAATTTTTCTGATAATACTGAAATTAATTATGGTATTGATTTAGATGGTTTTAAAAAATATTTAAAGAGTAAAAGATTAAGTTATATTAATCTTAAATATGAAGATATATTAAGATATATAAAATATTTAAAAGAAGAGTGTGATTTTAATCCTACTTCAATAAATAGACATTTATCTAGTTTAAGAAGTTTTTATAATTATTTACTTCTTAATAATGTTGTTACATCTAATCCTTTTAAATTAGTTAAGAGTCAAAAGAAAGAATTAAAACTTCCTAATTATATGAAATATTCTGAATTTGAAGATATGATTAATTCAATTCCTGATGATCTATTAGGAATAAGAAATAAATGTATATTTGAAGTTCTTTTATGTAGTGGTGCGAGAGTTAGTGAACTAATTAGTATTAAAGTAGATGATATTGATTTTAATTCTTGTTCTATTAAAGTATTAGGTAAAGGAAATAAAGAAAGACTTATCTTTTTAAATGAACACGCTATTGATTCGCTTCATGATTATTTAGATAATTCAAGAAGTGAATTACTTAATAATAGAAAAAGTGATAAATTATTTATTAATCATATTGGTGGTGATTTAACTACCAGAGGAGTAAGAGATATAATTGATAATATTATAAAAAAAGCTGCTCTTAATATTAAAGTAACACCACATATGTTTAGACATACATTTGCAACTATGTTACTTAATGAAGGCTGTTCATTAAAGTCTGTTCAAGAGTTACTTGGACATGCAAATATGAGTACAACATCAATATATACACATGTATCAAATGATAGAATTAAAGATGTTTATTTTCATACACATCCAAGAAATAAAAAATAGCTTGTATCATAACAAGCTATTTTAAATTGGATAAATAAATTGGGATATCCATCTAGCAAAGTGTTGTATATATTTAAACATATGACTCCTTTCTAAATTCTCTTTCTACTTATATCTTTACCGGTAAATTATTTTTTTACTTCTTTTTTCTGAAAAATACGTGCAGATTTTGAAAATCTACATGTTTTTGAATTTTTTTAAGAAAAAAAGAAGTAATTTCGACTTTGACCGTGTAAAAGAATAGTGAAGGGAGGAAAAAATATTGAAAAGAAATCTAAAAATATTACAAGAAGAAATTTCTGATTGTGGAGTATGTTCTTTACTATCTATTATTAGATATTATGGAGGAGATACTAATTTAGAAAAGCTAAGAATAGAAACTTCTACAACTAGAAAAGGAGTAAGTGCATATAATTTAATAGAGTGTGCAATTAACTATGGATTTGATGCTAAAGGAATAAGAATTAGATCATTAAATGAAATTAACTTTCCTTGTATAGCTCACGTACAAATAAGTAATTCTCTTTCTCATTTCATAGTATTGTATAAACTAAAAAATAATACACTTACAGTTATGGATCCAGCTAGTGGATTTAAAACAATGTCACTAGATGAATTTAAGAAAATATTTACTGGTGTAGTTATTACACTCACACCAAAAACTATTATCAAAAAAGATAATAGAGATAATTATTTATTAAATCGTATTCTTTATTTTATTAAAAAGAATAAAGGATTAATGAGTTTAATAATTATATTTAATTTATTATTTATAATTCTTTCTATTATTGATGGATTTTATATTGAATTATTCAATTCATTTAATAATACAAAAGTGATCTATATTATATTTCTTGTATTAACGATTATTATTAGTTTTTTAGATTATATAATTGGCTTGTATCATAACAAATTAAAAATAAAAGTTAATTTAAATATTTTAAAAGATTTCTATAAACATATTTTGAACCTTCCTTTAAAGTATATTCACTTAAAGGACTCTTCAGAAATTATCAAAAGGATTAATGATTTAGAAAGTGTAGAAACATTAATAGTTGATTCGATAGTAGTCATAATTATTAATACCATTATAATACTATCCAATCTTTTTATTATATATTTTATATCTAAACCCATTCTTTTATTATTGATTACATTCACTTTCGTTTATATCTTTGTTAGTTTTTTACTGAATAAAAATATAACTATGCTACTAAATCAAGTTATTGATGCTTCTACTAAGTATAATTCAAATCTGATTGATAATGTTTTAGGACTAACAAGTATACATCATAATTATTTAATAAATAATACATTACTAAAATTAAGTAATGTAAAAAGTAATGATTTAACTACTTTTTATACTTACAATAAGAAAATCATGAGAAACGAACATATATTAGATGGATTATTTAGAATGTTAATTATAAGTGTATTTACTTATGTACTTTTAAGTAAACAAATTACTTTAAGTAGATTAATTGTTTTATCATTTATTATTAATTTAATAAATGATTCTTTAAAAAGTATTTCTTCTTTAATACCAGGTTTATTCTATTCAAAGTCTTTAATTAAGAAAATTGATGAATTTTATTCAATTGACTTATGCGATGATGGTAAGTTAAATACTCTCAATTATGATATTGAAGTAAGTAATTTAAATTTTGGTTATAACAGTTTAAATAACATAATAGAAAATTTAAATATAAAGATTAAAAAGGGGGAAAAGGTTATAATCAAAGGTGAATCTGGTAAAGGAAAATCTACATTATGTAGAATTTTTAATAAAGAATTAGACTATAAAGGATCTATTAAGTTAGGAGAAACTGAACTATCAAAAATAAGCCTTGATAATTTAAAATCACAAGTAACTTATTCTTCACAAGATGAGTATATATTTAATGGAACTATTAAAGATAATATATTATTGGGTAGAAAGGTTAGTGATGAAGAATTCGATGAAATAGCACACATTTGCTGTTTGGAACGTATTATTAAAAATAGACCATTCAAATATGATACTTATTTATATGATGGAGGAAAAGAATTAAGTGGTGGAGAAAGAAATCTAATCATATTAGCAAGATCTTTAGTTAATAAATCAAATATTTATATATTTGATGAAACATTAAAAGAATTAAATGATTCGGTTGAAAATCAAGTTTTAAAGAACTTATTTGAATGTTTAAAAGATAAAACAATAATATATGTTAGTCATAAGAATAAAAAGAATTACTTTGGAAGAGTCATTTATGTGTAGAAAGGAGAGAATATGGAATTAAGTAATACTGAACTAGTAAACATTAATGGTGGTGGAATTGGTAAATGGATTTGCATTGCTGGTGCTATTTCATTTGCAATTGGATTTCTAGATGGATTCTTAAGACCATTAAAATAATGTATGGAGATAAGTAATATTGAATTATATGAAATTAATGGTGGTGCCATTAGCCTTACTAGTTTAAATGCAGTATGTAGATTCATAGATACATTCGTGTCTTTAGGCAGAATGTGTGGATCTGCAGCTAGAAAACTTATTAAAAGATAAAAAGGGGACACGAGTATGTGTCCTTTTCATTTGCTTTTTATTTTTATTTTTACTATAATAATCTTTACTTAAAGGAGACTATGGTTATGAAAGAAAAATTAGATGAAATTCATAATAAAGTAGCAAGACGTCAAAATGAATTAAATGATAGAGTAGATACTTTATCTAAAAGAATTACAGAAATTAAAAATTCAACTTATGAAGAAAGAAGATTATATAAAAATCTTATTAGTATTATCCCATTTACTTCATTAGCATTAGGTGGAATTGGTTTTTCTATGATAGGAATTGTACCTGCAGCAATGGTACCTGTTGTAGCTATTGTAGGTGGTACATTTTTAGGCGATGTAGTTGAAGCTATGATATATAACAAGTATATTAATAAAGAATATCAAGAAGTTAGTAATAGTTCTAAAGAAAAAAGAAAAGCATATTTAGAAATTGAAAAAGAAAATGCTAAATGTGATGCATATATTAATGAATATGAATATAATCATACATTAAGTGTAGATAATTCAAAATCTATTATTAGTAAAGAAAAAATAAATAAATTAACTAATTCTAAAGAAAAGTATCAAGCTAAATTAAAAGATCTTAATACTAAAATGGTATTAGCTAAGAATTATAGAATCTATGATTCTAAAAGTGCTGCTTTTCTAAAACATTTAGGAAAAACTCTTTTATGGACATCTGAATTAGTATTAGCTTATGCATTAGTAAGAGGATTTGCATGTCATTCAATTTTTGGAATTGATTTATTAGCTCCATTTGTTATTGGTGGTACTTTATATGGTAGTTATAATTTATCAGTTATGAAAGCAAGAATTGATATATTTAATAAATATAATAAATTACCACAAACCGATGTTTCACTTGATGATATTGACTCATTAGAAAAATATCAAAAACAATATATTGATAACATTGGTAAAATAAAAGTTATTGAAGTATATAAAAAGTGTATTGATGAACTTGAAGAAGAAAAACTAAATACTGACCCAATTGAAAAAGATTTTGAGGTTATTAAAAGTAATCGTGTAGAACCAACTCCTATAGATAATCATGTTCATAAGGAAGAAGAAACATATCCAGATACAATCGAAGTAGTATATACTGAGAACGGTAATAAATTATTAAGACGTAAGAAATAAGTTTTATATAAACTTATTTTTTATTTTGATTTTTCGATTTTAATGCTATAATACATCTAGAGTGAGGGTAGTGTTGTGTTATGAAAGAAAAAGACCTAGAATTTTTTAAGAATATATACACTTTATTACAAAATGTTGAATCAAATTATAATGATTCAACAACATTAAAATTAAATGAATATTTTTTAAGTTTTCTTAATAATTACAGTGATTATTCCTGTAATAGCGAAGAGTATTTAGGAAACGAAGAATCATACAATGAATTTATGAATATGTTTTCTAAAGTTTATAAAGCTTACGCAGATAAAGAGAATATGAAATATGCTATTCCATTATTCATTTATCTTTATGATCAAAATCAATTAGGTTTTGATCTAGATAAATTTAATTCATTTGTAGAAAACGAAGAAATAAGTTCATTTAGTGATTTACTTGCAAATTATGATGTATATACTTTAAATGCAAAAACAATTTAATTAATAGAAAGAGGGATAAATATGAGAAGAATTTTAATGCTTACTAATATGTATCCATCTAAGAAGTATCCACATTATGGTACTTTTGTAAAAAATACTGAAGATATTTTAAATAGCATTGGTTTTAATGTTGATATTATTAAGATATCTAAACATGATAATAAGATTATAAGATTATTCGCTTATATTCTTTTTTGTTTAAAATACTTTTTTAAAGCATTTAAGAATTATGATTATATTTATATTCATTATATTTCACATTCTTCAATTCCAGTTATAATGTTTAATAAGTTATTTAAAAAGACAAATATTATTTTAAATGTACATGGAAATGATATTATTGCTGATAGAGGATTAGATTTTAAAAATAGAGGAAGAAGTGCTAAAGCATTAAAGATATGTTCTAAAGTAATTGTTCCTTCATCTTATTTTAAAGAAGTATTAATGAAGAATTATGATGTAGATGAAGATAAGATATTTATATTCCCAAGTGGGGGAATTGATACAAGTATCTTTGATAAAGATATTACATTAGATCAAGCTAAAGAATTAGTTAAATTAGATTCTGAAAGACATTATATTGGAATGGTTTCTCGTATTGAAAGAGATAAAGGATATGACGTATTATTAAAAGCATTTAATATGTTATCAGAATCTTATAAAGATTATGATTTACTTATTATTGGTAGTGGAGATGAAGATAAATATCTTGATGATTTAATTGATGAGTTTAATTTTGAAGATAGAGTAATTAGAGTACCTTTTGTTACTCAAAAAAAGCTAGTTAATTATTATAAAGCAATGGATCTTTTTGTTCTTCCTACTAAAAGAAGAAGTGAATCTTTATCACTTGTTGGTTTAGAAGCTTTTGCTTCACATACACCATCAGTAATATGCACTATGTATGGACCAAAAGAATATGCAAATAATAAGAATTCTATTTGTTATGAAAGTGATTCTGAAGAAGATTTAAGAGATGCTATAGATAAAGCATTAAAACTTGATGATGAAAAGAAACAAGATATGATTGAAAAAGCGTATAAACAAGCACTTAAATATGATAAATCAAAAATGTCTGATATTTTAAAGGATATATTTATTTAGGTGAATTATGAGAAAACATTATGATTTAATTATTTATATATTTTTACTTATAAGTCCTTTAATAGATGCTTTAACTGGATTACAAGAAAGATTTAATATTCCTTTTTCAGTAGGTGTTATCATAAGAGGACTTATAATGTTAAGTGCTTTTGTATATTTGTTTTATTATAAGAAAAATAGAAATAATATATATTTATTTTTAATATATTTAATTATTGAATGTATTTATACTTTTGCTTATTTAAGAACAAGTATATTTACTGAGATTAAGAATATAATAGTAATATTCTATTTACCAATTATGGTTTTATTCTTTAGTAATTATGAGAATAAAAGAATAGATAAATCGCTTATTGCTACAATTAGTTTTATATATTTATTCTTAATTATAATTCCTTTTCTTTTTGGATTAGGATTTAATACTTATAGTGGTGCAGATGGTAAGAGTGCTTATCTTGGTTTATTCTATGATGGAAATGAATTAAGTGCATTACTTATATTATTGCTTCCAATAACTGTTAAGTATTTATTGGATAATAAATATTATTTATATTTAGCTATATACTTAGTTCTTTATGCTGTTAGTATTATACTAGTAGGAACTAAAGTATTATTACTTGGAACATTAATTGTTATTATGTATTTTGCTATTAAATATATAATGAAATTTGAAAAGAAAAAGAGATTAATACTTTATATATTCTTACTTATGTTTATTGGATTATGTATATTAATACTTCCTTTTACTCCGGTATATAAGAATTTAATTATTTCTATGGATTTTTATGGAGTTAAAAGTATATTAGATCTATTTAAACCCAAATTTATTGATAACATAATATTCAGTAATAGAATTAGTTTCGCTATCAAGGTGTTTAAAGTATTTGGAAGTAGTATTGCTTATATTGTATTTGGTATTGGTAAAAATTTACTTCTATCAATCAAAGATGTTGAAATAGATATAATTGATATTTTTTATTCAATCGGAGTAATAGGTATTTTAATTTATATTTATACATTTGGCAAGAATATATTTAAACTTGAAGGAATTTATAAATTTATATTTATATTATTATTTATAATTAGTTTATTCTCTGGACATGTACTTATTAAACCAATGGTATCAACATTCCTTGGAGTATTATTTATTTTGAATAATAAAGAACTAGAAAACTAGTTCTTTTTGTTTATACTTATAATACAATTTAGAGATTTTGTATGCTATAATTTAATATGGAGATGATTATATGACAGGTATTGTTATTCTTAATTATAATGATTCTAAAACAACATCTGAAATGTTAGACTCTATTAAATCATTTAAGAGTCTTGATCATATAGTTGTCGTTGATAATAATTCTTCTGATAATTCTTTAGAAGTATTAGAAAAGTATAAATCTAAAAAAATAAATATCGTAGCTAATAAGGATAATAAAGGTTATGCTTATGGTAATAATGTAGGTATTAAATATCTTAGAGATAATTACAAGTGCGATTATGTTTTTATTAGTAATCCAGATATAATTGTTAGTGAATCGACTATTGAAACATTAGTTGAAGATTTAAAAACTGTTGATGTAGTTGCACCAACAGTAAGTCAATTAGGCGAATCAATTAAAGGTTGGAAATTACCAAACTTTAAAAAGCAAATAAATACAATTACAAGTAATAGATTATTCAAAAATGAATCTATTTATAAAGATGATCATTATACAAAGGGACTGAATGAAGTTGAAGTAGTTTCTGGTTGTTTCTTTGGTGCTAAAGATTCTACTTTAAAAGCTATTGGTGACTTTGATGAAGGTACTTTCCTTTATTTTGAAGAAAATATTTTAGGTTATAAATTAAAGAAGAAAAATATAAAGACTTATGTAGATACAAGTGTTGAAGTAATTCATAATCTAAGTGTATCTGTAGATAAAAATGTTAAGAAAATAAGAAAATATAAAATATTAATTAATAGTTTATTTTATTATGAAAAAAATATAATTAAATCTAATTTTATAAGAAGATTTGTATTAAGTTTTTTCTATTTTATTATGCTTTTATTATTAAAATTTAAAAACATCGGAGGTAGATCATGAAAAAGAATTTAATTATTGTAGGTTCAAGAGGATACCAATTTAAATATGGTGGTTGGGAAACTTTTGTAACTAATTTCGTAGATTATTCTAATGATGAATTTAACTTATATATTCCTTATTTAATTCAAGATAAAAAGAGTTATAAAGGTAATTACACAAACAATAATGTTAATGTACATGATATTTATATTGGTAAATTAGGATTTGCAACAATGTTTCAATTTACAATTAAATCAATTAGATATTATCTAAAGTTACTTAAAAAAGGTGAAATTAAAGATGCAACTATTATTATCTTAGGATGTAAGGTTGGACCTTTAATGAGATTCTGGTATCCAAAATTCAAAAAATATAATACAAAAGTAATTATTAATCCAGATGGTTTAGAATGGAAAAGAGAAAAGTGGGCCGGATGGATTAAGAAATGTTTTAAGATATCTGAAAGAGATCATGTTAAGTATTCCGATCATGTAGTATGTGATTCTAAATCAATTAAGAAATATATTGATGATGAATATAAAGAATATAATAGAAAGTCTTCTTTTATTGCATATGGTGCAGATAAAAAGATTAAAAGTGAAAAGACTGAAGACTTAACTAAGTTAATGAAAAAATATAACTTTTCTGAGAATAATTATTATTTAGTCGTTGGAAGATTTGTTCCAGAAAATAATTATGAAACTGTAATTAGAGAATTTATGAATTCTAAAGTTAAAAAAGATTTAGTGATTGTTACTAATTTAGATAGTAATAGAAAATTCTATGATGAACTTGAAGAAAAGTTACATTTTAGTAAAGATGAAAGAGTTAAGTTTGTAGGTTCTGTTTATGAACAAAAAGCCTTAAAGTATTTAAGAGAAAATGCTTATGCTTATATTCATGGTCATTCAGCTGGTGGAACTAATCCAAGTTTACTAGAAGCACTTAATACAACTAAGGTTAATATTTTATTTGATGTTTCTTATAATACTGAGGTAGGTGGAGAAGCTTGTTTCTATTTTTCTAAAAGAGAAGGTTCTTTAAAGAAAGAAATAGAAAAATGTGATAAGTTAACTGCTAAAGAAATTAATATAAGAGAAAAACTAGAAAAAGATATTATTAATAAAAAATATACTTGGGAAAAAGTAATAAACGATTATAAAAAAGTCATTTAAAACTAAAGATAATAACTTCTTTAGTTTTTTTGTTTATTGATATATAATTTAATTGTTGGTGATAATATGAAAAAAGCAAAAAGCTTTTTAATAATTTTTATAGAAGCTATTACACTTTTATTTAGCTATGACTTTTTATATAAAAAAGGTTTAACTTTTTATTCGCTTACTAATCCTTTTGGAGGAAGTTTAATTGTAGGTTTGATATTATCGTTTATCAATAAAGATAAACTTAAGGATTTATCAAAAAATAAAAAAGCATTAGTTATTATTTTTACAATATTTATGATAGTGGGAGAAATAATAGATGTAACTTCTAATTTAGCTTATTTATTTAGATTTACTTATTTATTACTTACAGTTGTAAAAGCAATTGGTTATTATTTCATTTTCACAAATGTAATTAAATATGTAGATTATTTAGTTAATAAGAAACATGAATTTAAAAAGGGTAAAGGATTATTAAAAAGATATGAAGAGAAGTTATCTGAACATCCTTTTAAGACATCGTTTATAAGTATATTTTTAGTTATTACATTCTTTATGATTGCGTTTTATCCGATAGTATTAAGTCCTGATCCTGCATTTCAAATAAAGATGTATTTAAATGTACCAACTAAATATATTTGGTGGGTTATACAAAGAGATCCAAATGTATTTATGACTAATCATCATCCAATCTTACAAACATATTTGCTTGGATGGGCATTAGATATTGGTAGAGCACTTAATAACGCTAATTTTGGTTTATTCTTATATACTTTAACTCAAAGTATTATTTATTCAACATGTTTAGCTTTTACTATTAAGTTTTTAAAACATCATAATATTAATTCAAAGTATTTACTTATTGTTACTTTAATTTATATGTTAGTTCCTATGTATCCTTTTTATTCAGTAAGTGCTGTTAAAGATACATACTATACGGTATTCTTTATATATTTTGTTCTTTTCTTATATGATTTAATTCTAAATAGAGAAAGAACTCTTAAATGGAAATATGTTTGTTTATTATTTATTATTTGTTTATTCTTATGTTTATTTAGACAAAATGGAATATATATTATCTTAATTTTATTCCCAATAATATGTTTTTATTCAATTAATAATATTAAGAGATTATCACTTGTATTCTTTTCTTTATTAATATTTTTATGGGGATTTAATAATATATTAATTCCAACACTTGGTATTAGTGATGGAAGTATAAGAGAAGCTTTATCAGTTCCTTTCCAACAAACAGCAAGACTTGTTAAATATCATAGGGATATTATTAGTGATGAAGATTTAGAAGTTATTGATAAAATATTAAATCTAGATAATATGGCTAAGAGATATGATAGAGACCTTTCTGATCCAGTTAAGAATCAATTTAATAAAAATACTACTGGTGAAGATTTAAAAGCATATTTTAAAGTTTGGTTTAAGTATTTATTAAAAGAACCAATGTGTTATATAAATGCTACTTTAAATAATACTTCTGGATATTATTATCCATATAAATTAAAATGGTATTTCTATCATAATTATGATTCAAGAATTGCCGAAGGTGAAAAAGCTGTAAACTATCACTACAACAAATTAGGTATAATTAGGACTTCTTTATCTAATTATGCTATAATATATCCGTATATACCAGTTATTGGTTTATTATCAAATATTGGATTTGGCTTATTTAGTGTTCTTTATTTAGTTGCTCATTTAATTGAAAAGAAAAATAAAGAATTCATAGTAGTATTACTTCCATTGATAATATCAATACTTGTATGTTTTGTTGGACCTGCAAATACATACTTTAGATATGCGATGCCATATTTATTTGTACTTCCAACTTTAGAAATTTTATTTAAAAAAGAAAATGAGGTTTAAATTATGAGTAAAAGTAAAATTGCTGTATTAATTCCTTGCTACAATGAATCAAAAACAATTGAAAAGGTAGTTAAAGACTATAAGAAAGCATTACCAGATGCAGATATCTATGTTTATGATAACAATTCTAAAGATAACACTGATAAGATAGCTAAAGAAGCTGGTGCTATTGTTAGATATGAATATAGACAAGGTAAAGGTAATGTAATTAGATCAATGTTTAGAGATATTGATGCTGATTGCTACTTAATGATTGATGGTGATGACACTTATCCTGCTGAAAATGCTGAAGAAATGTGTAAGTTAGTTTTAGATGGTAAAGCTGATATGGTTATTGGTGATAGACTTTCTTCAACTTACTTTGAAGAAAATAAAAGACCATTCCATAACTTTGGTAATGTTTTAGTTAGAAAATTAATTAATATTTTATTTAAAAATAATGTTAAAGATATCATGACTGGATATAGAGCATTTAGTAAAGATTTCGTTAAAGGATTCCCAGTATTATCTAAAGGATTCGAAATTGAAACTGAAATGACTATTCATGCAGTTGATAAAAACTACAAGTTAGTAGAAATTCCAGTTGA
>JAEEGL013122217.1_pt1 | contig 21433 bp, 15 predicted proteins | sample 9134231 | NCBI WGS metagenome assembly JAEEGL01 (sample SAMN16246548, study PRJNA631951) | gut metagenome | biome: gut microbiome; feature: rumen; material: fiber-attached | host: Bos | place: Iran: Karaj | collected 2018-10
ATACGCAAGGCGTTCACCATGCAGCAGGAAAAGAAGGGCCTTTCGCTCGTCGAATTCCTTTCTACCTGTCCGACAAACTGGGGACTCACCCCGGTCAAAGCGCTTGAGTGGCTTCGCGAGAATCTCATGGCGTATTATCCGCTCGGCGTTTATAAAGACGTCACCGCAGAGGAGGAAGCGAAATGATTGACACCAGTATCATAATCGCCGGTTTCGGCGGGCAGGGTATACTCTTCACCGGCAAGGTGCTCGCTTACGCGGGAATGGTTGACGGCATCAACGTTTCGCACCTGCCGTCATACGGCCCCGAAATGCGCGGCGGCACCGCCAACTGCACCGTCTGCCTCTGCGAAGAGCCCGTCGCTTCTCCGCTCGTGACGCGTCCCGATATGATCATCGTGATGAACCAGCCCTCTTACGATAAGTTCAAGGGCTGCGTGAAAAAGGGTGGCAAGATATTCCTCGACAGCTCGCTCATTTCCGAGTGGGCGGAAGTGGAAGGCGTGGAATCATTCGCGATCCCCGCGACCGAACTCGCGAGAAACAACGACCTGAAAGGTCTCGCCAACATGATAATGCTCGGCAAGGTTCTTAAAGAGACCGGCATTTTCGGCGTTCCGGAAATCGAGGCCGGACTTAAAAAGGCCGTTCCCGAAAAGAAAGCGCACCTGATACCCTCCAACGTCAAAGCCGTCGAACTCGGTATGTCGCTATGACCGGACGTATCGGAGCGGTTATCGCCGCCGCGGGAAGCTCCGCCAGGATGGGCGGAATCGATAAGATGCTTGCGCTCGTCGGCAGTATGCCGGTGATAGCGCGTACTTGTCTTGCCTTTGAGGCGAACGGTAACGTTTCCGAAATCGTTGTAGTTGCAAAAAGTGATAACGTCGCCGCCGTCAGGGAAATCCTTGACGGCTGCGGCATTTCAAAGCTGAAGGCGGTCGTCGCGGGCGGCGAAACGCGCACTGAATCCGTCAGAAACGGCGTGAACCGGCTTTCCGAATGCGAGTTTATCGCTATCCACGACGGCGCGCGTCCGTTTGTATCGCAAAAACTGATTAATGAATGTGCCGAAACCGCGTATGAACACGGATCTGCTGTTCCTGTTATACCTTCTTTTGACACTCTTAAAACCGTCTCGGACGGAGTAGTTACCGGAACAGTAGACAGAAGCGCCGTTTACCGTGTGCAAACACCGCAGATCTTCAAAACGGAGCTTTACGTCAAAGCGCTTGACAAGTTTGCCGACAGCGGATTCACGGACGACTGCGCCATGCTTGAGGAGGCAGGTGAAAACGTCGCAGTTTGCGGCGGCGACGAGGAGAATATCAAAATCACCGTGCCGTCAGACTTGAAATACGGTACATTCCTTGCGGAAGGGGATAATCAAGTGATAAGAACCGGTTTCGGCTACGACGTTCACCGCCTTGTTGAAGGCAGAAAACTTATCCTTTGCGGAGTCGACGTTCCGTTTGAAAAAGGGCTACTCGGACATTCCGACGCCGACGTTGCGCTTCACGCGCTTATGGACGCGCTCCTCGGCGCCGCTGCGCTTGGCGATATCGGAAAGCTCTTTCCTGATAACGACGAGAAATACGCCGGCATCAGCAGTATAAAGCTGCTTGAAACAGTCGTTGACAATCTCGCGTCAAACAAGTATACAATCCATAATATTGACATAACTATTGTCGCACAGCGGCCGAAGATATGTTCATATATCGATGAAATGCGCCGCAACGTTGCTTTTGCCTGCGGGATCGACGTCGGCTTCGTCAGCGTAAAAGCGACCACCGAAGAGGGACTCGGATTCACCGGCGCCGGTGACGGGATCTCGGCTTATGCAGTTTGTTCAATAAGCAAATAAACGTTTGAAACTGTACTTGATTACGCCGTTCGCTTGAGCGTTATGCTCTGCGAACGGCGTTTTTCCGTTCAGCCGGTTTGCGCGTGATGATTTCTCATTCAAGCGCCGCGCATATAATGGATGGGTGATGATAATGAAAAAGATATTATTCAGATCGATGTCCGCAGCTCTCAACGCCGCTGACGTTTTAAAATCACACGGCATAGTATCGCGTCCCGTCAGAGGCGGTAACGCAAAATGCGGATGCTGCGTCGAACTTGTGCTCGGCGGCGGTACGTTTTCCGAGGCGGAGCGGATACTCGACGCACACGCCTTCAGATTTGAAGCGAGTGAATGACTTGATTTACTTTGATAACGCCGCGACGACCTTCCCGAAGCCGCCGGTTGTTTGGAATACCGCGCTTTATACGGCGCGGAACAGATGCGGAAATCCGGGCAGAGGAGGACACGCGCTTGCCCGCGCCGCCGACTCTGAGGTCTATCGCTGCAGAAAGACACTGAAAGAATACTTCAACGCGGCTTCAGTACAAAACGTGGTTTTTACCCAGAACGCAACAGCCGCGCTGAACACGTGTATCTTGGGGCTGATAAGACCGGGAGACCGCGTTATAACTACCGACTATGAGCATAATTCTGTCAGACGTCCGCTTCACAGTCTCAATAACGTCAAAGTCATAAAGGCTTGCGTTGATTTTGATAATGATGACGCTACAGTTTCCGAATTCGGCAGACTTATCGGCGAAGGCGCGGATTGGCTTGTCGTTTCACACGCGTCCAACGTCTGGGGAAAAGCGATACCTCTTCGCGATATCTGTCGCTTTGCGCGTTCGCGAGGAACCAGGGTTATAGTTGACGCGGCGCAGTCGGCGGGCTATCTGAAAATCGACGTTTCGGACTATTGTATAGATTATCTTTGCGCGCCCGGGCATAAAGGCATGTACGGTCCGCAGGGAACCGGCTTTATAATTCTGAACGGCGAGACTCCGAAGCCTTTGTTCACCGGAGGGACCGGTAGCAATTCTTTGTCTGCCGAACAGCCCGATTACCCTCCTGACGCACTCGAAAGCGGCACTCTGAACGTTCCTGCGATCAGCGGGCTCCGTCAGGGAGTCGGATTTCTTAATTTTGTCGGAACAGATAATCTGCACAAGCGTGAAATGTCACTTGTGCGAAAAGCTTATGCGGGATTAAAACGTATAAAAGAAGTAACGCTTTACACTTCCGAGCCGACAAATAGCGACGCGCCGGTTCTTTCTTTTAACATTGGCGCCAAGACGTCATTTGAGACTGCCGAGCTTTACGACAGACACGGGATATGCCTCCGCGCCGGCTATCACTGCGCACCTGACGCGCATGAAAAATTCGGAACTATGGCATACGGAACCGTCAGATTGAGCGTCGGAGCGTTCAATACCGCCTCTGAAATTGATAAATTCCTTGAAATTACGCAAAAAATCTCAAAATAATCAACAAATATAATTGCGTGTTGGGAAAAAGTATGATAAAATATAAGCGGGAAGAGTCCGGACACAACCGGGCAATTAAAGCGAAAGGATGACAAGTCGAATATGACGATACAACTATTCGGTCTTTCGCCGATATATGTTCAATGGAACGATCTGCTCGATATACTGATCGTTGCATTCGTCGTATACAAAGCAATCAAGCTTTTCAAAGAAACGCGGGCAATTCAGCTTCTGAAGGGCGTTGCTCTGCTGGTGGCCGCGTTTTTTGTTTCGGGTTGGCTCGAGCTGAGAAGTTTGAACTTTATTCTGAGGAATACGCTTGAGATCGGCTTGTTTGCGCTTATAGTTCTTTTCCAGCCGGAGTTGAAACGCGCTCTTGAAAGACTCGGCGGACGCCGGCTTCGCAAATTCTTCGGTTTTCGTTCGTCCGGCGAGGAAGCGGATATAAAAACCCTGAATATGATCGACTCTCTCTGCGAGGCGGTAGGCTACTTCAAGGAGACAAAAACCGGCGCGCTAATTGTTATAGAGAGAACGACGCCTATAGGGGATATAATCGCTACGGGAACCGCTATCGACGCCGAGATCTCGGCACGCCTTCTCGAAAACATTTTCTATAAAGGCGCGGCTCTCCACGACGGAGCCGCCGTTATCCGGGACAATAAGATTTGCGCCGCGGGTTGTCTGCTTCCGCTTTCACAGAATATGTCTATCAGCGCCGAACTCGGCACTCGCCACCGCGCCGCGATAGGCATGAGCGAAAACAGCGACGCGGTTGTGATAATCGTTTCAGAGGAATCCGGTTATATATCCGTTGCGCTTGGCGGAGGTCTTCAGAAGAACCTGTCAAAAGAGCAGCTCAACTCTAAGCTCAGAACGATGCTCCTTCCGAATACCGGCGAACGCGGAAGATTCTTCCGCTCGCAGAAAGGGGGCAAGCAATAATGAAGACCGATATTAAGGCGAAAATCAGATCCTGGTTCACCAAAGACAAGATACTGCTTTACGTACTGTCGTTTGTTGTTGCTGTTGCGCTCTGGGCGGCGATTATTTTCTACGTTGACCCGGATACCACCATTGTTATCCATGACGTTCCGGTCAACATCAGCACAAGCTCGCAGGAAGCGGTTTCGCTTTCCATTGTTTCGGGCAAGATAGAAACTGTCGATATCGAAGTAAAAGCTCCCCGAAGTCAGGTCCCGTCATTGAGCGCTGACAGCTTTACGGCCGAGATCGATTTGTCCGGAGAAACAAAATCAGGCACTTATGAAAAAGCGATCGAGGTTTCATCCGGCAGCGAATTTGTCAAAATTATTTCCGTTTCCCCGGCTTCTACGACAATAGTGCTTGACGTTACTGAGAGCAAGACGTTTACGATAGAAGTGGACGACGGCGGTTATGCCGCTCCGGAGGGGTATTATATCGCTTCTCCGTCGCTTTCTTCGAACAGCGTCAAGATTACGGGACCGAAGGCTGTTGTCGATAATATCGACAGGGCGGTAGTAAATGTTGAGATAGAAGAGGAAAGCGTAGGAATAATCGTATTCAAGGACTGCGAAATCAACTTCCTTGATAAGGATATGAATAAGGTCGATATAGAATCAGCCGCCGCGGATATAGACAGAGTGACGGTCTCCGTTCCTATCATCAGATGGAAGAAAGTGCCTATGAAGCTTGATTTCATAAACGCTCCTTCGCTGACGGGCAACTTCTATGATTTGACTTATTCAATAGGCGACGAGAAGTATCATAAGCTTGACGATATTGAGATCGCCGCGACTGACGGTGTATTTGATGATATAACCGAAATCAATATCGGCGCCATTGATTTCTCGAAGATTTATACAAAGAGCTACACGACCGAGTTTACCGTTGAAATGCCTTCTGGAGTAACGAATATTTCCGGAATAACGACCGTCGGCGTTACGATTGAGTTTTCGAGCATGACGACTGACAGCATTACGCTGATGCCTGATCAAATAGTGGTAAAGAGCGTACCGTCAGGGAAGACCGCGGAGATAACGTCCAAGTCTATGCGCGTTACAATCTGCGGAGCGTTTGATTCTGTCAGGCTTGCCAAAGAAGGCGGCGTTCGCGCGACTGTAAGCTTGCCCGCAACCGCCGCGGGAATACGCGAATACCCCGTATCGATAGATTTCGGAGAACTTGAGAACGTTTGGGTCTATGTTTCTGAGGGCGCGTCGGTCCCCGCTGTGAACATCGAGATCAAATAGCACGCTATAATACAACGTCATCTCTCGCTCTTTAAGGGCGGGAGATGATGTTATACTCCGGCGGGATAAATCCTCCCGCGTGATTCTGTTAATGAAGTTTGAATATAAGAGGGAAGTTATGCGAAAAAACTGGATAGTTAAATCCGCTGACAAGAATGCGGAACGTTCGTTCATGTCGGATTTGGGACTGTCGCGTGTGACCGCAAGCGTATTGGCTTCGCGTGGATTCAGCGACGTTTCGGAAGCAAAAGAGTTCCTGTCTCCCGAAATTGCTTATACCGATCCGATGCTTATGACGGATATGGATAAAGCCGTTGAAAGAATTCGTTCGGCAATAAGCTCGCGTGAAACGATCGGCATTATCGGAGATTACGACGTCGACGGCATCACCGCAACGGCGATACTATATAAGTATTTCACCCGCGCCGGCGTGAATACTGTTTATCATATACCCTCCCGTGAAGGAGAGGGGTACGGCATAAGTAAAGACACTCTCGGCACTATGAAGGAGCGCGGCTGCAGTCTTGTGATTTCCGTGGACTGCGGTATCACCGCGGTTGAAGAAGCCGAATATGCTCGTTCGATAGGTCTGGATATGATTGTTACGGATCATCATGAGGTTGGGGAAGTCATTCCTGACTGTGTTGCCGTAATCAATCCCAAGCGTCCGGGCGATACCTATTCGAATCAGAAACTTTCGGGCGTAGGTGTTGCATATAAGCTCGTCAGCGCAATCGGAGTGAGCGATCATGATGATGAGTACATAGCTTTCGCTGCGCTCGGTACCCTTGCGGATATGATGCCCGTTTCGGGAGAAAACAGACGCATTATAATCAACGGTATGCAATACATTCGATCCGGTGTGAACGTAGGACTTACGGAGCTTATGAACAAGGCCGGTGTATCGCCGTCGCGCTTTAATTCTTTCTCCGTTTCGTTCATTCTCGCGCCGAGAATGAACGCTGCCGGCAGAATGGAAAGCGCGGAAACGGCGTTAAAACTTCTTCTTGAAGACGACGCATACACCGCGGGACTTATTGCGGAAAAGCTCTGTTCCCTCAATAAACAGCGTCAGGAAACGGAGGCGGAAATATTCCGCCAGGCTATATCGATGATAGACGGTGACGACAGCTATAATGATGATAATATCATCGTACTTTTCAACGAGAATTGGCATCAAGGCGTTATCGGCATTGTTGCAGCCAAGATAACGGAGAAGTATGAAAAACCCGCGATTCTGTTTACTCTTGCAAACGGAACGGGTAAGGGCTCGGGAAGAAGCGTTTCCGGTTTTTCAATACATAAGGCCGTATCCGAATGCGCGGAAATGCTGACCAACTTCGGCGGTCATGAGTACGCGGTCGGTCTCGGGATAGAAACGGGCAGGATTCAGGAATTCAGAAAAAGAATCAACGATATAACGTCTCATATAGAAATACCCGTGAGGCGGCTTGAGATTGACGCGGAGATTTATCCGGAGGAGCTTTCGATCGCCACTGTGCGGGATATAGGGGTCCTTGAACCATACGGAGAAGGCAATCCGCAGCCCGTTTTCATTATACGCGACGCGAAGCTGACGTATATGAAGGTCGTGGGCGAAAAACACACCCGCGTCACTTTCCGCTGCGAGGTACACAGTTTCGACTCGATATTCTACAATACTCTTCCGGAAACGCTTGATGTTTCTGTCGGAGATACAGTTGATATAGCGTTTGCGCTCGGCATTAATGAATATAACGGTCAGGAAAACCTGCAGATTGTTGTTAAGGACATTTCATCTGCCGGCACGTTCGATGAGGATATGGAGCGTTTCAGGAAGGTTGAAACAAGCGGCGTGCTTGAGGATGGTAATGACTTCCCGTATTTTTCCGATTTTGAGCGCGTTTACAGGGCGCTTCTTAGATCCGGAAACGGCTCGCTTCGTCCGGATGCATTTGCTGCCGAACTTTCTGCCGGCGGCGAAAAGATCTCAACTCTCAAGCTTCTGATAATCCTTTCCGTATTTTCGGAGCTTTCGCTCGTGAATATATCGAATAGCGGTTCTTCGCTTGAATTCAGCGTTATAAAGGACGCGCCGAAGACCGATCTGACTCGTTCCGAACTATTGAGGAGACTAAAGCAAAATGACTGAATTAGAAACTATGTGGAAGCAGCTGGAAGATAAACTGCGTTCCACGGGGCTCCCTTATGAATATGATAGGATCAAGCTTGCATTTGAAACCGCAGCCAAAGCTCACGGTGAACAGCGCAGAAAGACAGGCGAGCTTTATATTCACCATCCTGTCGAGGTTGCCGTAATTCTCGCGGATATAAACCTTGATAACGAAAGCATAATGGCGGCTCTGCTCCATGACGTTGCCGAAGATACCGATATGACGATCGAGGATATCCGCAAGATGTTCGGCGATCAGGTCGCCGAGCTCGTCGACGGTGTTACAAAGCTCGGACAGATCTCGTATTTCACTTATGTCGAGCAACAGGTCGAAAACATGCGCAAGATGCTTATCGCGATGGCGAAGGACGCCCGCGTAATCATCATAAAGCTCGCCGACCGGCTTCATAACATGCGTACTATCGAAGGACTCGATCCCCAAAAGCAGCGCGACAAGGCGAAGGAAACTATGGAGATTTTCGCGCCGCTCGCTCACCGTCTCGGAATACAGCGCGTGAAGCACGAGCTGGAAGACAGAGCCGTTCACGTTCTCGACCCAGTAGGATGCCGCGAAATCGAAGAAGCGCTCGAGGAGCGCAGTCAGTCCCGCGACAAAATACTCGAATCCATACGCCGCAAGCTCGAAGACCGTCTTTCAAGCTCCGGAATAAAGCTGCACATCGAGGGCAGACGCAAAAGCGTATATTCCATCTACCGCAAAATGTTCATGCAGGGCAAATCTCTGGATGAGATATACGATATTTTCGCTTACAGAATCATCGTTGATACAGTCGCCGACTGTTATGCGATACTCGGCATCGTTCACGACGAATTCACGCCTATAACTTCACGATTCAAGGACTATATTTCAACTCCGAAGCCCAATATGTATCAATCAATACACACCACGGTTGTCGGCAGTGAAGGAATCCCGTTCGAAGTGCAGATACGCACTTGGGAGATGCACTATACGGCTGAATACGGAATAGCCGCGCACTGGAAGTATAAATCCGGCGAAAAGAATACGAAGGATATCGAGGAGCGTCTCGCGTGGGTAAGAAGGCTGCTTGAGAATCAGGAAGACGACGATCCGGAAGACGTCATGCAATCGCTGAAGCTCGACCTTTCGCTCGACGAGGTCTTCGTATTCACGCCGAAAGGCGACGTCATAAACCTTCCCGCAGGCTCGTGCGTTATAGACTTCGCGTACGCCATCCACAGCGGCGTCGGCAACAGTATGGTCGGCGCCAAGGTTGGAGGGAAAATCGTCCCGTTCGACTACGTGCTTCAGAACGGCGATATTGTTTCGATAATAACCACGTCCGCCGAAGGACACGGGCCAAGCCGCGACTGGCTGAAGCTGATCAAGACAAGCGAAGCGAGAAACAAAATACGCCAGTGGTTCAAAAAAGAGCGCCGCGAGGAAAACATTGAGCAGGGAAGATCCATGCTTGAGGCGGAGCTTCGGGCGAATCTTGTGAGTATTCCCGAAGAGAGCAGAGAAGAGTTCCTCAACGGGATAGCGCAGATATATAAGTATCCTAACGCCACGGAGCTTTATAACGCGATCGGTTACGGCGGAATCAGCGTATCGCGAATGATTCCGAAAATCAAAGAGGAGTTCACCAAGCAGTTCCGCGACGTTGAGATTCAGTCCCATACCGTTTCCTCTCAGAAAAAGGTTTCCGGCGGCGTTATCATAGAAGGACTCGACAACTGCCTCGTTAAGTTCGCGAAATGCTGCAACCCAGTTCCGGGCGACGACATAATAGGATTCGTCACACGCGGATACGGCGTTTCTGTTCACAGAAAAGACTGCCGCGTTATAAACGACCACATAAAGAGCAACGGCAACGAACGGATTCTACGCGCGTCCTGGGCCGCGAGCGCGAACGAGCGCTTCATCGCCTCGATTAAAATAGTCGCGCACGACAGATACGGACTTCTTGCCGATATAACGCAAATATGCGCACAGATGCACCTGCTGCTGACCTATGTCAATTCGCGTCTTTCAAAGGACGGCTCGGTTGTTACCGATATAACGCTCGAGGTCGAGAGTTCTTCGCATCTCGAGCAGATCTGTTCACGACTCGAAAAAATCAGCGGAGTAAGCGAGATAAAGAGAGTATAGCCATCGGAGAATACAGATGAAGTTTGAACATATAGGACACACCTATATTCAATACGCCGAAAACGTCGCCAGATTATTCTTCAAAGACAACGCAGACGCAACAATCAAAACGAAGCTGTCGCGCGGTGGCGGCGAAACGCGGCTGACCGCGTCGGTTTACTTCGATGGTAAGACAGAAAGCGCCGCGATTATTGTCAACAACGATTCGCCCTCTTATATCAAGGATTGTAAACACGGGCTCGGGGTATGCGTATATAACGCCTGCCGCAGTTTAACCGAAAAGGATATGCCTTTCGGTGTGCTCTGCGGAGTACGTCCGGCAAAAATAGCGACCGATATCCTGCTCGCCGGAGGAACCGAGGAAGACGCATACGCTCATTACGTTGACGACTTAAAAGTCTTTCCCGAGAAAGCGCGTTCCTGCGTAGCCGTCGCGGCGGAGCAGAAGGATATCCTCGCGGAAAACACCGAGAATCATTGCAATCTTTACGTATCGATTCCGTTCTGTCCGAGCAGATGCGGTTACTGTTCTTTTGTCAGCCATTCCATCGAAAGAGCGGGGAAGCTGCTTGAGCCTTATATCGATCTTCTGCTTCGGGAGATAAGCGCTACGGCGGAGCTCGTCCGCGACGCGGGACTTGAAAACCGCGCCGTCTACGTCGGCGGCGGAACGCCGGGTATTCTCACGGTCGGGCAGATAAACCGTCTTTGCGACGCCGTCAACACGTACTTCGGCGGGTACTCGGAGTTTACGTACGAATTCGGCAGGGCGGACGTGGCGTCTCCGGAAAAGTTCTCCGCTCTCAAGCGCGCCGGAGTTACGCGTATATGTATAAACCCTCAGATACTGTCGGATGAAGTGCTTGAAAAAAACGGCCGTCGGCATACCGTAAAGCAGTTTTATGAGGCTTTTGCCGCGGCGAGAGAAGCGGGGTTCGACAACATCAACTGCGACGTGATCGCGGGGCTTCCGTATTCAACGACCGAGCTTTTCGCCGATACCGTCAGACGCCTTACCGCGCTCGGAGCCGACGATATAACGATGCACACGCTTGCCATAAAACGCTCATCCGGATATTACGAAAACTCGCTCAGCATAGACGACGCGCTCGCCGCGGATTCTTTCGCCGCGGCCGAAGCGATCATTCACGAAGCCGGATACCGCGAATACTATATGTACCGTCAGAAACGGGCCGGCGCAAATCTCGAAAACAAAGGTTATGCGCTTCCCGGCAAAAAGAGCGTTTATAACATACTCATGATGAGCGACGCCGCTACGGTTCTTTCCGTAGGCGCGGGCGGTATAACCAAGATCGTTGCGGACGGGGGAAAGACCATAAAGCGCGTATGCAACTATAAGTATCCGTATGAGTATCTTGACAAACCCGAAAAAATAGAAGATAATCTTAAGTTTATAAAAAACTTTTATAAATCACGCGGAGGGAAGCAAGATGTCTGATAAAATCATCGACTTGAAATCAGTGATAGCGGCGTATAACAGTGATCCGCAAGCCTGTATCGCGGAAGCTGAGAACAATTACGTCTCCCAGCTGAAAAACATATCCCAAAGGATCATAAACAGCGATCCGCGGCGCGACGTTCTGCTCATTTCGGGACCGTCAAGCTCCGGCAAAAGCACGACCGCCGAGAATCTCAATAAATTCCTCACCGCCGGCGGCGTTGATTGCATCTCCATGTCCACAGATGATTTCTTTTTCGACAGGGATGAAATGAACGCTTACGCGGCGGGATTCGACTTTGAATCGCCGACGATCGTCAACGAACTGCTTATGCTCGATAAGATAAACGAGCTGATAACGCGCGGAGAGGCCTATATTCCGCGTTTCGACTTTATAAGCGGCCGGAAGGTATACAAGTCGCATAAGGAAACTCTCAGCGAACACGGCGTTATAATCATCGAGGGGATACACGCGCTCAACAAGGACGTTATCGAGATGGGAAAGGAATTTGACACCGTCAGAGTATACGTTTCCACCGCTTCGAGCGTAGCGTTCGGCAACGAAACCATCTCCGGAAGCACGATGCGCCTTGCGCGCCGTATCGTTCGCGACCACAAATTCAGGGGCTCTCACCTCGAACGCACGGTCGATATGTGGGAAAGCGTCTGCGCCGGAGAAGCCAAGCATATCGCTCCGTATATGCCGACTGCCGATTACGTTATTGATACGCTTCTTCCTTATGAGGCGTTTATGTTCAAGAACGAAATGACGGAGCTGATAAATAAAGCTTACCGCAAATACGCTCACGATCCCGATATCGAAGCGCTTGCGAGACTTTACGATATTTGCCCCGAGGGCGACCGCGATCTTGTTCCGTACGATTCGCTCCTCAGAGAGTTCATCGGCGGAGGAATATATGGCTGATTTGAAGCGTTCCGACTACTACTATGATTTGCCGGAGGAGCTGATCGCCCAAACCCCCGCCGAAAAGCGCGATTATTCCCGGCTCATGACGGTAGATCGACGCACCGGCGAAACGGGCGACAGGCATTTTTACGATATCATCGACCTTCTGAACCCCGGAGATTGTCTCGTGCTGAATAATACCAAAGTGATTCCAGCGAGGATATTCGGAAAGAACGCCGCCGGACGGGAGTTCGAAGTTCTGCTGCTTCGCGACAGAGGGAACGACGTCTGGGAATGTCTGCTCCGTCCGGCGCGAAAAGCGAAAGAGAACGAACCGATATTCTTCGGCAGTGAGCTTACGGGAAAAGTCGTCGGCGTTATAGAAGACGGCAATCGCCTCGTCAAGTTTGACTACGAAGGTATTTTCAATGAAATACTCGACCGTGTCGGTACCGCGCCGCTGCCGCCGTATATAAAGAGCCGCGCCTCCGATCCGTCGCGCTACCAGACCGTGTACGCGCGGTTCGACGGATCCGCCGCCGCTCCGACCGCGGGGCTTCATTTCACGGACGAACTGCTTGACAGGATCCGCGCAAAAGGCGTCGATACGGCGTTTCTGACGCTTCACGTGGGCCTCGGCACGTTCCGTCCCGTAAAAGAAGACGACCTTACGAAACACGTTATGCACAGCGAGTGGTACGAGCTGCCTGAGGATGCCGCCGTAAAAATCAACGCCGCCAAAAAGCGCGGCGGCCGCATCGTTTCCGTCGGGACGACAAGCTGCCGGACGCTCGAAACCGTCGCGTCAAAGTTCGGCGAAATACGCGCAGACAGCGGGGAGACGAGCATCTTCATATATCCCGGCTACGAGTTCAAATGTATCGACGCGCTGATAACCAATTTTCACCTTCCGGAGAGCACGCTTATAATGCTGGTTTCCGCGTTTTCGAGTCGTGAGATTATACTTAACGCGTATAAAGAAGCGGTTGAAAAGAAATACAGATTCTTTTCGTTCGGTGACGCTATGTTCTTGTATTGAGGTATTAAATGGCAAGTTTTACTCTGTTGAAAACCGAAGGTAGCGCACGCCTCGGCCGATTTGAAACCGTCCACGGCACGGTGGAAACGCCGGCGTTTATGAACGTCGGCACCGCCGCTGCGATAAAGGGCGGACTTTCGACTGCCGATCTCGAAGAGATAGGATGCCAGGTTGAGCTTTCTAACACGTATCATCTGCATCTGCGTCCCGGCGACGAAGTGATAAAAGCGCTGGGCGGCATACATAAGTTTTTTAACTGGAACCGTCCCGTGCTCACAGACAGCGGCGGATTCCAGGTGTTTTCGCTCGCGCCCCTGCGTAAGATAAGCGAAGAAGGCGTTGCGTTCGCCTCACATATCGACGGACGGAAGATATTTATGCGTCCGGAGGACAGCATGAGGATACAGTCAAATATTGCGTCCACTATAGCGATGGCGTTTGACGAATGCGTCGAGAACCCCGCGAAGTATGACTACGCGGCCGTTTCCTGCGAGCGCACCGCGCGCTGGCTCGCGCGCTGCAAAGCCGAAATGGAGAGGCTGAATTCGCTTCCGGACACGATCAACAAGCAGCAGCTTTTGTTCGGCATCAATCAAGGCTGCACGTTCGACGATCTGCGCGTATCTCATATGCAGCAGATAGCCGAAATGGACCTCGACGGCTACGCGATAGGCGGACTGGCGGTAGGGGAGACAAACGATGAAATGTATCATATCATCGAACAAGTCGAACCGTATATGCCGAAGGATAAAATCCGCTATCTTATGGGCGTCGGCACTCCGGCTAATATAATCGAAGGCGTTGCGCGCGGCGTCGATCTCTTCGATTGCGTTATGCCGGCCAGAAACGCGAGGCACGGTCATCTATTCACGCATAACGGCATAATCAACCTCAATAACGCCAAATACGTTACCGACGCTTCGCCGATAGAGGACGGGTGCGGATGTCCGACGTGCCGCAGATATTCCAAGGCGTATATCCGCCATCTTTTGAGGGCAGACGAAGCGCTCGGAAAACGCCTTGCGGTAATTCATAACCTTTGGTTCTATAATCATCTTATGGAAGAAATCAGAGAGGCGATAGCAGACGACCGTTTTTCAGCATATGCGGCCGCGACACTTCCGAAGGTTTCCGTCAGAATCTGAATATTGTCAGTGTGATACCCGCGGATTTCCGCGGGTATTTTTGTTTGCAAAAAAGTAATAGCTTCGTCCTACGGGCAATATATTTTTCTTACAAGGCACAAATACGCTGTAAGGAGGATTATGCTATGGGCCTGTTGTTCGAAAGCGGCGATATCGATATCTTAGAGCCGGTTTTGGAAGAAAAAAACGAGTGCAGACTTGAAACGGAAGTCTATCTGCCGGATTATCTGCCGGACGTTCAGAAAATACTGAGAAGTGAAATAATACCGCGTGTGTCTTCGAGAGATATACTTGCGGGGCGTATTACCGTTGAAGGAGAAGCGGAGATACGCGTTTTTTACAAATCCGCTGAAAACGGGATCGGTTGCGCGGTGACGCATAAGGAGTTTTCTCATACGTTTGCCGTGAGCGAACCTGACGCGGACTATGATATTTCAACTGAGACCGTCGGAAGCATCAACTCCGTCAGGGCATCCGGACCGAGAAAAATCGCGATTAAAGCTGAAATAGTAACGTCGTTAGTCGCCGTGAAAAAAGCTGTTCTGCAAATCGTCGAAAGTGTTTCCGAGGGCATAGAGGTTCGCAAAGAACGTATTTCCGCAATCTTAAACGCCGAGAGCGCGGAACGCGAGATCCGTTTTACCGAAGAGTTGGAGCTTCCGGAAACGCTTCCGGAGGTATCCGCGCTCCTTTACACGGACGCAGCAGCATATCTGAAGGATACGTCCGTTTCAAAAGGCAGATGCGTTATCAAAGGCGATTTGATAATAAAGCCCGTGTTTGTTACTCCGGACGGAAAGCCGGTCGGCGCCGAGTTCAAGTTTCCAGTAAGTCAGATAATCGACATCCCGAACCTTGACCCGGATTATATATGCGATGCAGAACTGCAGATTGCCGGTGTTTACGCCGAGTCGGAAGAAAACGCCGATAACAAAAACAGGATAATTGACTGCGAGATAGTTATAAACGTGATACTCCACGCTTATAAAACCGGAGAATACGATATCATTTCAGACGTTTTCTCGCCATGCCACACTCTGAACGAAGAATACGCAGACGAAAAGTATCTGACGTGTTTTGACTACTACAGGGACGAAAAATCAGTGAGGTGTGAAGTTGAAACTGAAAGCGGCATTGAATCGGTAATCGGCGTTTACGCCTCACACAGAATTATGCGCGTCTCAGTTAACGACGGATGCCTTAAGGCTGAAGGGATCGTAAATGCGGATGTGATATATAATTCCGACGAAACCGGAATATGCTCAAAAAAAGCAGAACTGCCGTTTGAATTCTCTTTCCCGTTTAACTGCGATTCTCAGCTCCGCTGCGAAACAAGCGCCGCGATCGGATCAATCGGCTATATAATTACCGGCGAGAATCTTATTGAACTCCGCTGCGACGTCGCAATCAAGGCAACCGTTTGTTCTGAAAAAAAGCTCCGCGCTGTCGCCGAATTCACAGTATCCGGTGAAAAGGATTCATGTTCTCGTTACCCGATTACTTTGTACTATGCCGAGAGCGGCGAATCGGTTTGGGAAATATCAAAGAAACACGGAGCTTCTTTCAGTGAGGTCCTTGCGGAAAACGGACTTGACAACGACGAGATAGCAATCGGGAAAATGCTTATCATTCCATTAAAGCTGTGAAAGGAGCGGTAAAAATGATAAACACCAATATATACGCCGATATTGCCAGACGTACTTCCGGAGACGTTTATATAGGCGTCGTCGGGCCGGTGCGAACAGGCAAATCGACGTTCATCAAAAAGTTTATGGAAAAGCTTGTTATTCCGAATATCGCCGATGAAGTCAAAGCGGAAAGAGCCACCGATGAGCTGCCGCAGAGCTCGGCCGGCCGTACAATAATGACAACCGAGCCGAAGTTTATACCAAATGAGGCGGTCGAAGTCAATTTTGCAGGGAATACGAGCGCACGCGTACGTATGGTTGACTGCGTCGGATTTATCGTCCCGGGAGCGCTTGGATACACAGAAGAGGATTCCCCGAGAATGGTAACGACTCCCTGGTTTGATGAGCAGATACCTTTTGAAGAGGCTGCGGAAATCGGCACTAAAAAGGTAATCAGCGATCACTCGACTATCGGCATAATGGTTACAACGGACGGCACTATAGGAGAACTGCCTTATGAAGAATACCGTGATGCGGAAGAACGCGTGGCGGCGGAATTAAAAGCGCTTGATAAGCCGTTTATTATACTTCTGAACTCCGCCTTTCCAAACGATCCGGATACTGTTTCTCTCAGGCAGCAGCTTGAAAGAAAGTACTGCGTGCCCGTTCTGCTGATGAATATTCTCGAACTGCAGGATGATCAAATAAAGGAGATCATTGAAAAGGTGCTGCTTGAGTTCCCGGTAAAAGAAATCGGCGTTTCAATCCCGCGTTGGGTCAACTCGCTTCCTTCGGATCATTGGCTTCGAACGTCCGTCTATTCGGATATTAAGTCAAATATGCTGGCGGTAAGGAAGGTGAGGGAAGTAGCAGGCGCCGTCGAAGCGTTGGCAAGAAATGAACACATTTCGCAAGCTGAGGTAATCTCCATTGACCTCGGTACCGGTTCCGGTACTATCGACCTTAAACTGCAGGAGCAGTTGATTTTCAGAGTAATAAGCGAAAGCAGCGGTGTGGAAATAACAGATGAATCCGCGCTTGTCGGGCTTGTTATGGAAACTTCGCGCCTCAAAGCCGAATACAGTAAATTTGAGGACGCACTCCGCGAGGTCGAATCCACGGGCTATGGAATCGTAACGCCCGCAATATCGGATATGCAGCTCGAGCCTCCGGAAATCGTTAAACAGGGGGGTAAATACGGTATCCGTCTGAAGGCGTCCGCGCCTTCCATTCATATGATGAAGGCAAATGTTCGTACCGAGGTTGCGCCGATTGTCGGATCGGAAAAACAGTCCGAAGAGCTGGTAAATTATCTGCTTTCTGAATACGAATCCGACCCCGAAAAAATATGGGATTCCGATATATTCGGCAAGTCGCTTCACGAGCTGGTGAACGAAGGGTTGAATAACAAGATTTACCGAATGCCGGCCGACGCAAGGTTTAAGATTCAGGAAACGCTCCAACGGGTTATCAACGACGGCTGCAACGGTCTTATATGCATTATACTGTAGGACAATTACTCATAAAGGCGCGGGCACGGATGCTTCGCGCCTTTATTTGTGTTGACAAATCGTATTAATAATATTATAATACGCTTATAAAGAGAAAGCGAATCGCGTCTTATGGAAAACAGAAATAAAAAACGTAAAAGTATGCTCAGCCGCTTTATGAAAGGTGCGGCTGGCTTTTTTGCGCTTACAATCATCGCTTCCGTAATGGTTACGGTACTCGACGCTGTTTTTCCGCAGGTCATAAGGTACACCGTCGACTCCCTTATCGGAGACGGACAACCCGGCGCAGTAACGGGATATATAGCTTCGGTTTTAGGCGGCCGCGACTATTTGCGTGCAAACCTCTGGGTAATTGCGCTCGTAATCCTCGTAACGGCGCTGCTGAACGCGTTTTTCCGCTATCTGACGCGAGTCGCGAACGCCCGCGGATCCGAGACTCTGGCGGAGAATATGCGAAACACGCTGTTTATGCACATACAAAAGCTGCCTTTCACGTGGCACAACAAGAATCAGACCGGCGATATTATCCAGCGCTGCACTTCGGACGTCGACACGTTCCGTAACTTTGTATCCGAGCAGCTTGTCAATATGTTCCGCATAGTGTTTCTTATAATCTTTTCGCTCTTTATGATGTTCTCCATGAATGTGACCCTCGCTCTCATAGCCTTGGCTTTCGTGCCGATCGTCTTGTTTTACACAAACTATTTCCGTCACAGGATCCGCAATAAGTTTACCGAGGTCGACGAGCAAGAAGGCGTTCTTTCCGCCATGGCGCAGGAAAACCTTACCGGCGTGCGCGTCGTCCGCGCCTTCGGCAGGGAAAAGTTTGAAAAAGACAAGTTCAATAAGCAGAACGAAAAATACACGGGACTGTGGGTGCAGCTCGGTAATATACTCGGCTGGTTCTGGGGAATCGGCGATCTTATGAGCTGCCTTCAGGTTATGGCGATAGTATGCGTCGGGACAGTCTTTGCGGTAAACGGAACGATAACCACCGGCGAGCTTATCGCTTTTATTTCCTACAACGGCATGCTCGTATGGCCAGTAAGAGGTCTCGGAAGAATAATTTCGGAAATGAGCAAGGCGCGCGTCTCCATAAGCAGATTGCGTTATATTATGGATTCGGAAGAAGAAACCGACCGCCCGGGAGCCGTCGAGCCCGATATGCACGGCGATATAGTATTTGAAAACGTCTCTTTCGCGTACAACCCGGAAAAACAGGTCATTAAAAACGTCAGCTTTGAAATTAAAGCGGGAACCACGCTCGGCATACTCGGCGCTACCGGGTCCGGCAAATCGACGCTTATTCAGCTTCTCGACAGACTTTATCCGCTTCCGGAAGGCGGCGGTCGGATCACGATCGGCGGCGTGGATATCAACGATATCAAAGCGTCTTGGCTGCGCAAAAACGTCGGACTCGTTCTTCAGGAGCCGTTCCTTTTCTCGCGTTCAATAGGTGAAAACATTGCGCTCACGGACGCGGAGGCTTCCGAAGAGCGCATCGAGCACGCCGCTTCGATAGCGAGCATCGCCGGCGACGTCAGCGAAATGACACAGCGATACGATACGATAGTAGGCGAGAGGGGAGTCACCCTTTCAGGCGGGCAGAAGCAGCGCGTGGCGATTGCGCGGACTATTATGCTCGATACGCCTATTATCGTCTTTGACGATTCTCTTTCGGCCGTTGACACGGAAACGGACAGAAAAATACGCGAAGCGCTCCGCGATAAAACGGAGAATAAAACGGTCATACTTATTTCTCACCGCATAGTGTCATTAATGGAGGCTGATAAGATCCTTGTTCTCGAAAAGGGCGAGGCGGTCCAGTTCGGCACCCACGCCGAGCTCGTATCGGCGGACGGTATCTATAAGCGCATATACGACGCTCAGTCGTCGATAACGGAGGAGGGGAGCGTATGAGCAAAGAGCAGACAAAAAGCCCGTACGACGTGAAACTCCCGCTCTTCGGGTTAAAGAAGATTTTCCCGTACATACTGCGGCATAAAAGCTTATTGATCACCGTTGCGGTCGCTATGGGAATCACATCGTTGGTGGATATAGTCCTTCCGCTGTTCCAGCGCTACGCCATAAACAACTATATCGCGAATAACACGCTGAGCAGAATATGGCTGTTCATACTCGTATATCTCGCCGTAATAATACTGCAAACGATGACTACCGTAGTTATGCTCAGGAAGGCCTGCAAGGCAGAAATGCTGATCGGACGCGACTTGAAGCGCGACGCCTTTGACAAGCTCCAAACGCTTCCGTTTTCATACTTCAACCGCAACTCCGTCGGATATCTTCATTCCCGCGTTATGAGCGATACCGCGAGAATAGGCGAAACCCTGTCATGGCATCTCGTGGACGGCGTTTGGGCGGTTATCTACATCGTCGGTTCGTTCATAGTAATGTTTTCGCTTAACTGGAAGCTTTCGCTTATCATTCTTGCGGTTGTGCCGGTCGTGACTTTTATTGCCGCGGTCTTCCAGCGCAAGCTTGTTTACGCGAATCGAAAGGTAAGAGAGACAAACTCGCAGATCACCGGCAAATATAACGAGGGAATTACCGGCGCAAAGACAACTAAATCTCTCGTTATAGAAGATAAGATGTACGACGATTTTTCGGAAACTACGCGCGCGATGAACCGTATTTCGACGAAGGCGGCGCGTTTCAGAGGTCTTTTCGTCGCGACTACGACGTTTTTCTGCATGTTCGCGATAGCGGTAGTTATGTGGTACGGCGGCAAGCTTTCCATCGATCAGCTGATGGAAATCGGCACGCTTTCCGCGTTCGCCTCATACGCGATCGGACTCGTCGACCCGATTCAAAACATCGCGCATATCATCGCCACAATGATAAATATGCAGGTCAATATCGAGCGTGTGACGCGTCTCATTGAGACTGAACCCGAAATCGTCGATTCTCCCGAAGTGATCGAAAAATACGGCGACGCTTTCGAACCCAAACGCGAAAACTGGGAACCCCTGAAAGGCGATATCGAGTTCAAAGACGTCTCGTTTATGTATCCGGACGGCGACGAATACGTCCTTGAAAACTTCAATCTGAAAATCGCCGCGGGAACAACGGTTGCCATCGTTGGAGAAACCGGCGCCGGAAAGAGCACTATCGTTAATCTGGTATGCCGATTCTATGAGCCGACGTCCGGACAGGTGCTGATCGACGGGCGTGATTACCGCGAGCGTTCGCAACTTTGGCTTCACAGCAATATAGGTTACGTTCTTCAGACGCCGCATCTGTTTTCCGGCAGCGTGCTGGATAATCTTCGCTACGGCGATCCGAACGCCGATATGGAAACGATTAAAGCCGCCGTACGCAGCGTTCAGGCGGAAGAAATAATCGAGCGCATGGACAACGGATACGACAGCGACGTCGGAGAGGGGGGAGACCTCCTTTCGACCGGCGAAAAACAGCTCATTTCATTCGCCAGAGCGATAATCGCCGATCCGCGCATTCTGATACTCGACGAAGCGACTTCTTCGATCGATACGCTTACGGAACAGAAAATACAAAACGCACTCGAAAAAGTCCTCGTCGGCAGAACGTCGTTTTTGATCGCTCACAGACTTTCAACTATCAGGCGCGCGGATATCATCCTCGTCGTAAAAGACGGCAAGATCATCGAAAGAGGTACCCACAAAGAACTGTTTGCGCAAAACGGGTATTATCACAATCTTTACGCGCAACAGTTTGATAAAGAAGCCGCCGAACAGATATTGAGAAGCAATCTGAACTGATAATATCAATAATAAGAAAAACCGATCCGGATAAACGGGTCGGTTTTTTTATACGGAAATACCGAGGGAAGAGGTTTTAACCGCCTCCGAAAAATCATAAGTAATTATACAAAATTAGTATTTTGTATAATACGGTGTA